>NFZD01015434.1_pt1 | contig 34576 bp, 26 predicted proteins | sample 1095381 | NCBI WGS metagenome assembly NFZD01 (sample SAMN03609891, study PRJNA323583) | gut metagenome | isolation source: feces | host: Rattus norvegicus | place: Denmark: Riget | collected 2013 | reverse complement strand
ACAATGCTTTCAGTTTAATGAATTGGGCGGCAGTGTTAATTATAGATAACAGTTTTTTAACTATCTGTAAAAAATTTTAATATTTTGTTTAAAAAAGTGTTGCAATCTGTAAAACAATGTTGTACTATTATGCTACAGTGAAAAGATGACTTTCATTTACCTTATTTGATGTTCTGACATTTTAATTTCTCCTTAATATTTAGAAGATATTGCAAGAAAAGGGGGCCTCATTCATTTGAGACCCCCTTTTTATTTTAGTTTGAGGAATTAAAAACTAAGGATTTGCAGCCTCAAGCGCAGCAATACGTGCAACAAGCTTAGCAAGCTCATCATCCACGTACTTCTTGTTAGCTAAGTGAGCATCCTCTGTTGGAGCTACTTCACAAGACACGCTCTTAGCAAAGCTCTTAAAGCCATCAATGGTTTGGTCACTAGAAAGTGTTGTATAACCAGCTCCTAGTGGCAACTTCCAATATTTGTTAGCCTTAACTGAAATAACATAGTCGCTTTCTTTAATCACACCACCATCAAGCATTTCTTTAGGAGTATATGCACATATCGTGTCAGATGAACCATCAACCGCTATAAGTAATGCCAAACTTCCAATTTGACCGCTAGAATAATGGCGAGAAAATTCAATACGATCGACAGGAATATCTAAGCCATAAATATCAACCTTAAAGATGTCACAACCATTACCAGCACCATCACTAGCAACACCACCAAACTTATCAAAAGTGAAATTTGCATAACTTCCAGTAGAACTCCAAAGTCTATTCATTGGATAATAAGAGCCTTTATACATTCCTGCACTAAGTTTAGTTGCATTAATCTCATCAGCTGTCTTGTAGGTTGGTGCAACAACAGCATCACTATAAGAAACCAACTTCCAAATTACAGGGCATGGACTAGTAGGATCTCTCATTCCAGCTGAATCAACAATGAAAGGTGTTATGCATTGGCCATTTTTAAGAACCAATTTGATGTTAGTTACATCAAATGATTGACCTCTAGTAATAGCACTAGGTTGGCGAGCTCGTAATGTTATTGTGTTTGTGCGCAATGCAGGCGGCACGTTATTATCAATATAATCACGATGCACTAGCTCTTCTTTAGTAGACACCAAATTACCGTAGACAGAAGTAACTTTAGGGAACTTATCAAAAGTCTTTACAGCCTTAACAGTTTGCTCTGTGCCAATAGTGACTAGCTCTTTTTGTGCTTGGTTAAAAGAGATATAAGGTAAAGACTTATGCGGGTCTAGCTCTAAAGTTTGTTTAGTGGTTTGTGTAATTGCATAGCCATAGTCTCGTCTAAAGTCTAAAACCTGCTCAACATTATTAGAGATGGCTTTCATGTAAGTATGATAAGCCCAGAAGTTATTTGTAGCTCCCTCACCTCCATTGTTGTTTTCAGGGCGGCAATCACCCATTAAGAAAGTAATAGCCTTAAGACCAACAGTTAAACCTTCTACAGTAAAACCAAAGATAATTTGGTCTGACCTATTTGCTTTGGCTGCATAACATTGCCATGGCTTATAAAGAGATGAATGTGGGGTCGCCTCGCCATAATGCTTAGCAAAAATAATTGTGCCCCTAAACTCACCCTTTTGTAGTACATATGACTTAATGTTTGTATCAGTCATAGACTGAGGCTCGGTAAAGGAAGCATCAGCATCTGGATTAATCTTCCAAATCACATTAATAGGGTCAGTAGCGATGTAAGAAATGCTTGATGATACGGCCTTAATTTCTAAGCGACCACCACCAACTAATAAAGGCTTTAAGTGGCTAAATGCTGTGTAATCAGGCACTGCAAAAGAACCTGAGGTATAGCCAAAGCTTATTTGAACAGACCAATCTTGTGGAGCGTAAGGGCTAAAGCTTGCATCTACATAGCTTTTATTTACCAAGTCATTATCTTCTACAGCACTAGCTAAGCACTTAGGAGCTTTAGTAAAAGTCTTAACACCGATAATTCCTTGGTCATTCTCTATAGTTACAAAGCCGCCTAAGATGGCACTATTACTTGGAAGTTCAATAGTAGCCTCTGTAGCGTCAGTCATATCACCTTTATACTCAACCTCTAAAGAGCCTAAGTTTGTAGTGAAGACAATGCCACATTGCTGACATGTGTAATTAGAAGAAGTTGAAACAGCGTCACCAAACTTAAAGTTAACGCCCTTTAATCCCTTATCCAGTTGTTCAATGTGCAAGCCATAAATGCCGTCATAGGTATTAGCATTGCCATTACCTACATAAACATTCCAAGGATTAATATCTGCTGAGGCAGGATTAAACTTGCCTACCACTTTGTAGAAAGATACAGTGCCTTTGTACTCACCATCCTCTAAGCTATAAGTGTCAAAGAAAGTTTTAGCCTTACGCTCTGGAGCTGTAATAGCGGCAGCACTGTCAGTAACAGTCTTAAATACAGCTACTAATGGCTGTGTAGCAGTGGTTGCACTACCACTTTCTAAGTACTTAATATCAAGGCGAGTGCCATTAGATAAGAGCACTTTAAATTGAGTAAATCCAACCCATGTACCATCGTTTTTCATCTTAACCAAGATATCAAAGTCACGGGCGCTATTCTCTCGTGCAAAGAAGTTCTTAGTTGCAAAGTCCTTAGTGATAAGGTCGTTACCATCTACAGCCTCTGCTAAGCTCTTTGGAGCTGCATTAAAGGTCTTAACACCATTAATGCTTTGGTCGCCAGCTAGCTCTACAAAGCCACTATTGCCAGCCTCTGGTGCTAAAGCACTAGAATCAACTAGGAACTCATGAGTAGCTTGTGCATTGGTAAGTTCATGCTCTTGTGACTTCTTGCCATAAGTAAACTTAGCACCATACTTAGTAGACTTATAGCCAAAGCTATTGTGCTTATCACCTGACTTAAACGCAATGCCAGTAACATCAGTAGGCAAGCCACTTAAGATAATTTGGCACATGGTTAACCTGCCAGAGCCACCATTAAATAGATAGCCATACCAAGGGTCGGTTTGGTTATCATAAGGATTCATTGAGCATCCGCTATTAAAGTGCCCTACATAGTATAAGTGGCCAATGTACTCACCATCTTGGAGCTGATAAGCGTCCATCTCTGAACTTGATTTGCGTGGTGTTTGCTTAACAGTTACAGCTGATGCATCAGAGATTTTGTATACAAAGCGGTAGATATTGTTATCAGGTCTAACCTCTCTCTTCTCTAAGTAGAGCGGCTCAATAATCTTACCATCTGTAAGATTAATCTTAAGCTCACTGTAAGAAACATAATAGCTATTGCCCTCACAAGTAATATCAATCTTAAAATCATACTTAGGACGTGATACAAAATGCTTCTCAATATACTTCTTGTTTACTGCATCAGTATCATCTGTAGGCTCGGCAGTAATCTTAGGAACAGCAGCAAAGGTCTTTACACCACTAATAGTTTGCTCGCTAACAAGGTCAACATAGTTATCCCAAATTGGCAGCGCATCGGCAGGGATATCAAACTTAATGAGCTCTTTGGTTGAAGGATTATCCTTACTTACTTGTTCATCAGTTGTCACACCATTGCATGAGGCTTTAAATAAGAAGTTCTTTGGAGGATATCCATAGCCATTGTGCTTATCACCACAATAGAATTGAACGGTGCTAACTGCATCTTGTAATTGCTTAATAACAAGCTTTAAGTAATAACTTTTTTGACCTGATGAAATTCCTTCAACCAAGTAAGCACGCCAAGGGTTTGCATATCGTGGGTCGCTATGGATATTACCAACCCCCATGGCATTTGCATTATAGAACTCACATGCATACTCATTAGAGCCAAGCTCATAAGTATCAAAGAATGAGGCTTGCTTAAGTTCAGGCTCTGGAATCTCTGCATCAGGGTTATCAGTCATTACTAATACAACCTTGGCAGGGTCGGAGCCAGCCTTAATACCCTCTTCTACATACTTAGCCTCTAAGCGCTTGCCATTATTTAAGAGGATATTAAGCTGTGAAAAGGCGTTCCAAGAGGCAAGGGCAGTTACACCAATTTGAAGCTCAATATCAAAGCCAGGCTTTTGAATAAGGCCGTCTACATACCCCTTTAATTCATTATTAAGGTTATCGACATATGCTTTATTAGCTACATCATCATTAGCTACTGGAGCATTGGCAGACTTTGGAGGGGTTGCAAAAGTCTTTACATCTTTTACAACTTGGTTAGTAGATAAAAGAACTGGACCAGGCTTTGATAACATCTCACCCATCTTAGGAAAGACAATGTCAAAAACATGATTTTCTTTTTTCTGCACATCACCGTTTTCTTCTTTAGCACCATCATTGGCAGTGGCAGTAAATACAGCCTCACGTCCTGATGATGTTGAAGTGAATGTAAGCTTTTGAACCATCTGGTCAATGTCAAAAATATCAATTCTTACTTGACCTGAAGTTGTGCTATTTTCATTCCAAAATCTATCAGCTGTTGTCCAATATTGATTCCAAGGGTCTTGATAACCACTATTAGAGTACATGTCTTGATGTTGTCCAAAGAACTTACAAGGATAAAGCTTGCCTAAGAACTCACCATCCTTTAGTGCATAACTTTCAATTTCAGTCTTTGCTACTTTGGTTGGTGTTAAGTCGCTTTGGTCTTGCTTGTTAAGAGTAAGCACTAAGAGCTTAGCCTCTGTTGAGCCCTTGAGGTCGCCCTCTTCCATAAATACAGGGTCTAAACGACGGCCATCAGCCAAGAAAATCTTAAGCTTATTAATCTCTACAGGGGCAGCACCTTGAGCGGCATTAGCACTGTTTTTAGCAGTGATAGTAAAAGAAGCAACCTTAGGAGCTGCAAAGGCATCCAATGCATCTTGGACATACTTCTTATTAGTAACATCGTTATCTTCAACTGGAGCGCCTTCAACTTGTGGCACGGTTTTAAACACCTTCTTGCCATCAATGCTTTGCTCACCTTTAGTGTGAACTAGCTTGCCACTATCTAACTCATAAACAACGCCATCATGCTTGTAACGCATGGCTAAGCCTTTAACATTTTCAGCCATTACAACAGCTCCTCTTTTAGTTCAATTGGATTACTAAGCGCAGCTTGCATGATGCGCTTATGGTTTTGATACTGTAATTGTTCAACACGAGCATGTGATATTTCTGCTTGCACCTTGCTCATGCTATCCACCATGGCAGCTTGTGTGTTTACTCCATGAGCTTGAAGTAACACCGAAACAACCATGGCACATCCTGATAAGTTTCCCTGCACGGGGCCGCTGTTAGTTACGGCATCAACCCATAATTGACAGCCGCCCTTCTTGTTGTGTTCAGGGCATTCATGTTGTGAAAAAGGGCATAATGGCATTAGAAGACAATCTCCTTCTTGCAGACAATTACGCTTATGTTTTTAATGGTGAGGTCTAGGGTGTGAGTGTGAGTGCCACCACCGCCAGTGCTATATACAGAGTGTTGGTGAGAGCCAGCACTATTAATTTTCATTGATGAGGCAGGGGACCAATCTTCAAATAGGTTTTCTTCTGGTTTGTAAGGGGACAATGTTTGAGCGCCATTAAAGCCCCACTTAACATGGCCCACACCCTCGAATGCAGCACGGGTAATTGGCTTGTCTTTACTACCACCTGAGATAGTATGTGTGTGACTTCCTACATCCATCATGGTGTGAGAATGAGGCGGAATTTGTGAAACACTTAATGATGTGTTTCCAACATTTTGATAACTAAATACTTGAGTAAAGCTTGCACCATTAACCAGCTCACCGCCCTTAACACCGTTTACTCGAATGATAGAATCATCAAGGCCAGTAACAATTGACCAGCCAGGCGGTGCACTCTTTTGATAGAAGAGCATTTGCGTGCCTGTAGGAAAGTGCTCATAAGTGCGCTTAACTTCATCAAGTTCATTACCAAGATTCTCAAGCTGCTTAGCAATTTCTTGGAACTTAGCCTCAATGTAGTTAGTAATCTCATCAAAGCGATTATCAATCTCATTCTTAATCTCAATTTTGAATTGATTAAACTCTTGCTTAAGAGCATCGATGCGGTTATTAATGTTTACCAATTCTTGATTAATATCAACTAAATCACCATTGATAATCTGGTCAATATCACCTTGAATGTGGTCTAAGTCATATTGAATCTCTGTGAGCCTATCACGCACCGCTTGCACATTAAAGCCAGCTTGTGCACCACTTGCAGCATCTTTGGTGTACAGATAACGCAAGTTATCAGGAAGCTCAACTTTCTTAGCCATGCTAAACCTCCTTAGCCTCACGACCACTTAGAGCATCGGCATAAACTTCTAAGGCAGCTACATACTTATCAAGCTCAACACCACGCTTTAAGGCATCTTGCTCCATAAGGACAGTCACGCTCTTAGCTGTTATCGCATCATTAATCAAACTCTCACCATGCTCATAGTCAAGTTCCATGTTTTCAAAAAGCTCAATGCCAGCCTTGATATCATCAACACTATCAGCATCTAAGAGCATTTGATAACAATGAGCTAAAGCCTTACACTTTTGCTCATCACCTAACATCAGTGCACCAGTGTATTGAGACTTAACCTCACTCATAACATCAAAGAACTTCTTCTTAAGTGCTACTAACTCATTAAGTGAAGGATTATTAGGGCGCTTAACCACGTACCAGCACTCATACTCATTGTCCTTTAGTACTTGGTAATCACTATTGCGGGCAGCCTCGGTCAAGATGCGGCTCTTAATCATGGCATTGCGGTCGGTATTGTCCTTACAAAAGGCAATCAGCTCATCAAGCGCCATTTCCTCAACACCCTTAACACGTTGCCAGCATGTCATATCAATACTAATGCGCCAATGCAGCTCATCATCACCAGGAGGAAAAGCAACGCAGTCATTAGGTAAAGTGATAAGGCCAGTAACACTATCTTGCATTGAGCGAGTTTGTCCACAGTAGTAGCCATATTTATCAAAGCGATATGTAGGGATTAATTTCATGGTCATATGCTTAGGCCTTAATTAAAAACATCATGATGTAACATGGCGGTGTAACCTTAGCCACGCCGTTCTTGTAGTATGAGCTATAGCGTGACGCATCAAAGTCCATAAAGAGCATGCCGTCTTTATCTCCAGAAGCTACCTTGCCTCTAGCATCAGGTGCTATTTCAGCCCTAAACGCTCCATCGGTATAGATTGGGTCTCCAAAACCTGTAAAGGTACCCATGATGTTTGGTAGTGCAGGCTCTTGAGATTGTGGACTTGGCATTGAGCCGCCTTGAATAAAGCGGTCACGCAAATCAGGAAGCCTAAAAGTAGTATCAGTCTCTCCATAGAAACCGCCTAAGACCTTATATAGGTCTGGATAATCAACCTTTAAGATATTTGAACCATCACAAAGTAAATAACCATCAGGCACAATCTGACCAGCAAAAGATACTACCGTGCCAGTTGGTACCTTAAATTTCTCGATTTGCTCATCTACATACTTCTTGTTTGCAGCATGTAACTTATCTCTAGGAGCAAGTGAGACAGTAACTAAATCATTAAAAGTGTTTGCAGCTGTAAATACATTTTCCTTTTTAAGCTTTGCATAGTTATCAAGTAAATCTTGCTTAACTAAAGCTAGCTCACCATCAAGTAGCTTAATCTCATTCTTAAGCTTTGCAATCTCACCTTGCAGCGCAGCAATGTCACTCTTAATCTTAGTAACCTCGCCTTGCAGCGCAGTGATATTCTTTTGAGCGTCAGCTAACTTCTTATTAGTATCAGCAAGCCCAGCCTCTAAACCTGCACATCTATTTTCAAGGGCAGTAACTCTAGCCTCTAGCTCGCCAAGCTCAACTTGAATGCTTGCAATCTGTCCATCAATCTTGTTTTGCAATTGCTCCATAGCTTGGAGAAGTTCTTGCTTAACTTGATTAACTTCATCAAGCGCTTGCTCTACAGCCTCCAAAGCCGCATCAAGCTCTTTAAACTTATCTTTAAGCTTTAAGATGTCATTCTTGATACGGGTCAAATCGTACTCAATGCCTTGGATACGATGAATAGCGCCGTCAAAGTCAAAGAAAGCCTCATTACCCCTCTTAGCATCTTTTACATACATGTACTTAAGAGCGGGTACATCTTTAAAATCACTTAATGCGGCCATGGTATACCCAATAAAAAAGGCCCCGAAATTCGGAGCCTTATTTGTCAATCACAAGATAAGTACCAGTCTCACAGCTTTGTGGGTCAGGAAGTTCAGTCACAACATGAATAGGATTATGACCACCACCTAAGCCCGCTGTGTTGGAACTAATCCACACGGTTTGCTTGTTCTTGTCTTTAGCTTTCATCACACCGTTCACAAAGAGCGGGGTCTCAAAGCTAGAGCCAGGAACTGGAGTATTAGGCATAAGCCCTCCTAGCTAGTGATGCCATCTGTTGTAGCATAGAAGTAAATTACATCAGGATCCATTGAGCCCTCTTCTGGAGCACCTGTAGCACTCCACTTAATACCAGCAGAGCCGCCAGCTTTTGCAGCCACAGCCTTTAAAGCTTTACCAGTTACCAAGTGTTGGTCTTCAATGGCGTTAACATCATCTTGAACCACACTCATAGTAACGTTTTGCTCAAAGGTATTGGCAGCGGTAAAGGTGTTAGCTTGGTCTAGCTTGGCACACTTATTCATGCCTTCCTTGAGTTCATCAATGGCAGTCTTATTAGTCTTAGTTAAGGCCACAGCTGTATTAAGCTTAGTAACATCACTTTCAGATAAACCAATAAGTTTACCAGCGTTGCCATCCTTATCCTTTAAACTAATACCGATTGTCTTAATAGCCATATGGCCTCCTTGTATTAAAAATCACTAGCACCATGCTAGCTAAAAACTAATCCCTGATTACATCACCGATATCATAGAAGTTAAGCTCACCTGTATCAGGGCTTGCATTAGTTATGCTTACATCTTCCTTAAATGCAATTGAGCTAAATTCACCTGCTAATGTTGGTCTAGTTGGCGGTATATCAGGCAAGGTAATTTCACTTAAAGCATCGCCAGCATCATAGAAGTTAAGCTCACCAATGTTTGGAGCGCCGTCATTGATAGCTTGATTCTCTAAGAACTGAATAGTGTTAAACTCACCATTGAGAGTACCACCGCCTTGCTCTTCATCACCAATAGCGTCTTTTGCAGGATAATAGTACCAAGTATCAAACTCAAATTTCTCTGATTCTTCCTTAGTTGGTACATGGTCTAATACTACATAGCTAACATTAGTTTGCTTATGTACAAATGGCTTATCTTTCCAAGTAACAATGCCATTACTATCTTTAATAAAATGGCGTTCCCAGTATGGAACTTGGTCAGGATCTACTTGGCTAAAGTCATTAGGATTTAAAGGAATAAAGGTGCCATCCTCTTCTAAGTAACCAATGTAAACAGCACCCTCAATCATATCTCGAGTATTCTCGGATATGGTTAAATCCTTGTAAGCAAAGTAGATATCACCTAAGTTAGAGATACCATAGACAACCTTTTCTAAGGCCTCAATGCGCTCTTCTAACTTATCAAGTAACTCTTTAATCTTGCTATCACCAGTGTTAATCATGCACTTGAGTTGTCCATAAATATCACGCAAGTTATGGAGCACTACCACAGCATGGTCTGGTGCATCTTCAAAAGAAGGGATTGGTGCAAAGATTGGATCCCAGAATGCCTTGCCACCATGAATATCTTGGTCGGAAGTTAAGTCTACATAGTTCTTAATCTTATCTAAAGCTTGGTCTAAAGTGTCTTGATTCTCTTTAGTAAGCTTTGAGCGTACATCGTACCAAGCATCTTTATCAGCGTTATACAGCCATAAGACCTTATCTTTAGTAAGGTAAGCTTTAGTAGTATTAGCATCATCAGGCAACTCACTCTTATCTAAGAAGATAATATCCTCATAGATTGATAGGTCGTCGCCATCACCTCCTACAATATCAGTAATCTTGATGTTAAGAGTTTGGTTAGTAATTGTTCCATAGCCATGTGCCTTGCCTGACACAGTGGCTTGTAAAATCATTTCATCCTTACGAGCATAAAGCGCATCAGCCGCATCTTGGTCAAATGCCTCATCTTTTGATACACCCTCATCCTTAGTAAGGTAAGTAACATGAATTAAGCGACCAATACAATCATAGTCCGCACGGGTAGCATGCAAAGCCTCATCAGCACGCACTGCATGGCTTGCCTCAGGAACTGGAGTGTCAGGGTCATTTTGTAAGGATAAAGCAACGGTTGCTACATCGGCAGTCTTTGCATGGTCAGTCTCTAAAGTATTATCAGCACTAAGAGCATGAGTAGCCTCATCAGCTTGTGATGCTGATACAGCAGAGCCTGCTGTGGTAGCATGGCCCGCTTGTGTTGCAAAGTCTGCATTTGTTGAGCGTGTTGCTAAGTCAGCCTCAATTGCATGCAATGCTTGGCTAGCTTGAGCTGCACTATCAGCTGTTTGAGCGTGGTTTACATTGTCTGCAATCTCAGCATGCTTAGCATTATCAGCTCTATCAGCTCTAAGAACTTTAACTTCTCCAGAAGCGCTAGAGCCATTAGTGGTAATAGTGCCTTTTACATCACCAATTAAATGCAGGTGAAAAGCATCCTTAAGCCTTGTTGCAGTATCAGCATTACCAGTTAAATCACCAATAAAGGAACCACTATAGACCTGATTTGCAGCCGCAACGGGTGTTGAAGCTGCACTTTGTTTTGTAGGTACATTCTTAGCCATGAGGCACTCCTATCGATATTTTTCTTTTTCCTTATCGCTAAGGTTTCCAGAGTATAAGAACCGTAAAGCCTCATCAAAAGTATTGATATCTACTGTTGACGCATAATCGAGGCGACGGCCTAAGGCTGTACCAATAGGCACGCCAGTTATAACACCAAGAGCAGTTAAACCATCTTGCCAAGGCTTTGACGGCTCATTACTAGTGACAGCTGAACGGGCCAATTTAATAGTATTTTCAAAAGCTCCAATAGTGGCAGGGGTACCAACTAAACCACCAAAAGTTTGACCACCTAATAATTGAGTGGCAGCCACTGTACCTGCTGAACCATAGACAGGGATTAAAGCACTAAACATTTTGCCAGTAGGCACTAAGGCATGCATGAGCATGAACTCTTGCCAGTCTTCTGATTCAGTAAATACGTTATTGCCCTTAAATGCCTCTGCAATCCAATCGGAGATAATGGCAGGAATAACCACCACTAAAGCAAGTGAGTGAGCACAGCGCAGCGCTGTATTAATTCTTGCAGGGTTATCACCCATGTTGCGTCTAAGCTCTACCATTACAAGGTTAGATAAGGTATTAAAGTAGCTTGTAAACTGTGTAAAGAGTTTTAATATCGGGCCTCCAGCCTCAACATTATTAATATCTAATACATCATTAGAGCCTTGTGTTAGTCGAATAGCACTATCAGCATGTTTAATGGCATCAGCCTCAGTCATACCCTTAGCAATTGCATCTTCTCTTGCAGCTGTCCACACCACAGTATCTAAGAAGTGCTGTGAGTAAATCTGTGCAAAGTAGCCATAGTGGCTAATGAATTGCTTTGAGCGTTCCCAAGTTGCTTTACCACCTTTTGCAATGGCGTTTAAATCTTGACTCTTAATCAGCTCTAAATCCATGGTCTCGCCTATGGTCTTATCAAAGCCCGATTCAAAACGGTGTTTCATGAATGGAGATGCATCCATCATTTGGGCTCTGATTGTTCCATAGTTGAAAATAGCTTGACTTAAAGTGCTAATGATTTTGCCACTTGGAATGTATGAGGCGGCTACTAATAAGTTGGTTACACCTTGAGCAGCGTTTGATAAGTTTGCAAACATAAAGCTAATACCAACACGATTAGTAATGGTACGCAAAATGTTATAAGCCATACCATTGGCAGGGCTATTAGATGAACTATCACGCAATGCACGGGATAACCAAGGCACTAAGTTGGTATCAACAAATTCAGGCTGATATGTGTCGATTGTTTCCTTAAGCTTAGTTGAAGGATTATTAATCGCCCTATAAAGCCTTGTTGTAGGTGCAAGCATGTGTGAGTAATGAATTACGCTTACTGTGTTGCTAAGCTGTTGTGCTAAATCTAGCTTGAGCTGCTGAGTAAATCCCTCTGAACGCTCCTTCATGAAAGAAGCCTCACCAAAGAACTCACCTAAGGCATTACCAGTAATTAAGGTATCTAAGTTACCAGTAGTATCAAGCGGGCCAATAGTTAAGTCTGTATCACGCATGGCAGGTGCATAGCCACCTTTATATTCTCCAAAAGCTGTCAAAACGGCTCTTGGCTTAATCTCTTTTGCGTACATACCTGAGGCTTGTTGGTAAGCTTGTTGTAACTTAGGCCAATACTTTGCATTAAAGTCCCAATAAGCTTGCACAGCATCCATCATTTCTTTAGTGATAGTGCCATCCTTTTGAGCCTCATTAAACCATGCGGTAAACTTCTCACGAGTAATACCAACGCCCTTAAGCAACTTATTAAGGTTTGATTCATTACCAATATGAGTTAAAAAGGTGATGAGCTCCATAGTGCCATTACCTTTATATTTGCCAGTTAAGCCAAAGGTAATTTTCTTACCATTGACATCTGTCATAGAGGTATGAATCACGCCTTTATTCTTGCAGGCGGCAGCTTTCATGATAATTTCATTAGCCTCACGCTGAGCCACACGCTTTTGCACGGCAGCCTCATCATAAGCCTTACGAATTGGATCATAAATTAAGCGCAGCAAAGGGCCATTGTCGGAGCGGTCAATGTTCTTACACCATTGCTCCATCTTTACAAGGTAAGTTCTAAAAGTAATACCAATCCATCTTTGAGCTTTAGTTAGTGGGTCAGCACTCCAACTTCTTTGACCATCGCCCTCTTTATAAGCAACACTAGCCTTTTTAGAGCGGCGTAATCTGTCAGTAATTTCACGAGCCTCTTCATCAAACTTTAATTGCTCAACTGATTTGGCAGTAGCTTTGATGTTCTTAGCTTGTGTCTTAAGCGTATCAAGATAGAGAATGGCAGCCTCAAGCTTGGGTATAGTGTGATTCTTGTAGTAGCCAGTAAAGCGCTCATCTTTACCAAGCTCATCAAGTAACTTCTTAATGCCCTCTGGAGCATTATTGTCCAGTAATCTCTTAGCCTCTGTACCTGCTGTATCAGAAATAATACCAATGCGAGAAGCTATCACACGCATTAAAAGGACTGTGTTAAGGTCATACTTATCAGCTACTTTCTTGTTGCCACGCTTTAAGAAAGTGGAGATATCCTCCATCTTCTTATCAAGTGCCATTAATCTAGTAGCACTATCTTGCATGGCCTTATTAAGCACGGCACTTAGATTAAGTTGGTCAGCAATCTTGGCCATATGGTCAGGGCCTTTTGCTAAGTCAAAAGCTAAGCTATAGGCCTTATCTCTAGCTTTACCAGCAGCACGTGTCATTCTAAAGATGCTAATATCACTAATGGCAGTGCGTGCAAGAATTGCATCAGATAATCTCTTAATGCTAGTGTCAGAGTGGGTCTTAATCTCTTTGCTAATCTTATTAAAAAGATTACGCTCGGCTTTAGACACTCTATCAAAAGCATGAGATACCAAGGCTTGAATGGTTGGATTATCTTTTAATGCATCTAAGATAAACTTGTTAGATTCATTTAAGATACGGTGCATTACACGCTCTTGCACAATAGTATGAGCATTCTTATTGCCATACTCAGTCATTTTGCGTGCGATAACAGCACCTAAGGCAGTAGGCTTTAATTGCTCTAACTGTGCCTTATCCATCTTCTTGCCAAGTCCACTTTGAGCAAGTTCCATAGCCTCACGCTCAACTTGCTTTAAAATCTTGCTATCAATGCTATTTAACAAGCTAGCAAGCGGGCCATCTTGGCCAAATCTATCAAAAGTAATCTCACCATCTAAAGCGGCAGCACCTTGATTAAGTAGCTTTTGGGCAGTGTCTTGGCCTAATACTCTTACAGCATCATCATAGTTAAGCTTATCAGTAGTATTACCATCACCTCTAAAGTACTCAAGCACCTTCCAAGATGCACTTGATTCAAGTTTCTTGTATTCCTGCTGTTGCATCTTATTGGCTTTATCAGCCTTGGCTCTAATACTTCTTACTGCATCAATGCAAGCCATGAGCTGATTAAGATTGCTGTTATAAGAGCTATCAGCACTAAAGCCTAGCTTGTTCTCAACCTCTTTAACTACATCGCCTCTGATTTGCTCCATGTGCTCATCAGCCATGCGATTAATTTCAGTATCCAGCATGGCATCACTATTAGCTAAGGCCTTATCCATTGCCTCTTTCTTGGCAGCGTTAGCCTCAGCACGCACTGATTCATCAGGCGTGAACTTGCTTGTAGAAGTAACAGATGCAAAGTGATTTTTGACGGCGTTTTGGTCTAATTCAAAGGTATCGTAGGCAGGGGAGGAGCGATTGACTTTAGATTTAACTGTGATGATGTTTCCTTGCTCATCACGCTTTGCTAATTGCTCAAATAAATCTTTGTAAGGATGATTAAGCTCGACATGAACTAATCCATTTTCAGTAAACTGTACTTGAAAATGCGGCGGTTGTCCATAGGATATTTCTGGACGTTTGAGGGAAGCAACAAACTCATTTAACTGTGCTACCTGCTCCTTACTTGGAGGGCCATCAAGATTGAACTCTTGAGCCATCTTGTTAGCCCTTTGCAAGCTTGCTAAGGCAATAGAGTAGCGTCTAAAGTCTAAGTTAAAATCATCAATGTTATCGGCTAATTTGCCCTTTTGCTCTTTGTTAAAAGCTTTTTCAGCCTTAGCAATTACAGCATCATAGGCCTTTTGGCCAATAGCCCCTAGCCTCTTTTCTTTGATAACCTTAGTATCTAATGACTTGATAAACTCTTTTCGCTTGCTTTCCATGCTCTTCTTAAGAGTATTATCAAACTTAGTTACTTGCTCATTGGCAGCTTTAAAATCACTTGTTAACTCTTTTTTGAAGTTATCAAGCTCTTCATTGCTCATTACCATGGCCTTATTCATTACTTCTTGAAATTGCTCATGGCTAGTACGTAAGTTATCTAAAGCTTTGTTGGTCTGTGCATTTAAATCATCAATAAGATCGCCATACTCTGGAAAGTGCTCTTTGAGTACACTGCTATCAAAGATGCCATGCAAGCCAGCTAACTGAACATGTTGCTCATATGCTAAGTTACCTAAGATGTGCTTAGAAAAGAAGTCTTGCATCTGTGGAGTAATAGTAAAGCTCTCATCTCCAAAGCGTTGCTTATACTCCTCAATAGCTAAGCGCTGTGCTACATCAATCTTTTCACCTTTAGCTACCTTTTCATCTAATTCTTTCTTTAAGTCCTTGTAGGTAGAATAAAGGCTCATAGCAATAGAGCGGCGCATCTTATCTAATAAAGGATTAAGCTTGCCATAGTCTGTGGTGATGATGCTATCTTTAGTTGTCTGTACATCCTTAGTAGCTTTTGGATTTGGCTTTGTAAGGATTGAACCAAGCATGGCAGCGACAAACTTTTCTTGCATCTTTTCATCTATCGGCGCATCTTTGCTAAAGCCCAAAACACTCTTTAAATCCTCAAGTGTCTTCTTAACCTTACTCTTATCGCCCTTAAATTCAGCATCATTGGCAATCTTGTTAAGAGTAGTTAGCAAAGCATGGCCAAATTCATGCACGGCAGTAACAGCACCAGCCTCATCAGCTAAGATATAAGTGTTGCTCTTAGTGTCATACATACCACCTTTAGAAGTGATATTATCCTCAGCACGCTCTTTACCTGATAAGTTTAATATCTCTCCTGCACTCTTAAACTCTGACTTGTAAGTGTCATAAAGTACTTTGCCATCAATGCCAGTGCTCTCTTGCAAAGAGTGAAACAAGTTAGCATGCAAAGCTGTTAAGTACTCATTTAAGCTTGCCTTACCAATCTTGTTATCACGTAACTTGGCAGTAATGTCAGCACGAATATAACCCTCTAAGCTATCAGCTATTTGTACATCTTTAACACTGTCTAAAACTTCTTGCCTAAATTGAGCTAAGTTTTCAGGGGTTAATTTGTCCTTTAATTCATCTAAGCTAACATCAGTTTTATCAGAGCGTAAGAATGGATTTAAGAACTCATAAGCCTCGCCTTTACCATCAGCTAAATCTTTAGCATAGAAGGCATCCCAGTGGCTTTTGCTCATTACAATATCGCCACCACTTGCAGCTAATTCCTCTAAGTCCTTAAAGTCGCCTTCTTGCTTTTCAAAGCGTTGCAAGAACTCCTCACGGCTCATGCCCTGCTCTTTGTACTTTTGCACAATGTCGCTAGCACTAAATCTATATTGCTTATCACCAAGCATAGAGAATAGTTGCTCAGCCGCAGCAGGTGATATATCAGAGATAGGTGCACTAGTAGCCATAGCCTCGGATTCTAATCTGTCAGAGTGCTCTTGCAGTGCTGAACTCATATTCTTGTTCTTAACAGCATAGCTAATACCTGATAAGCCGCCAGGGATTAAGGATAAAACAGCAATAGTACCAAGGTTATCTTTTACAGCTTTAATACCTGCATCACCTAAGTTTTCATCAACTCCAGCTAAGCGATTAATGCCATGTTGAGTTAATGCACCTTGTACACCTGTAGTTAATGCTTGAGTAGCAAAAGCTTGTGGATATGCTTTTGCAAAACCCTCAATTAATCCACCTAAGGCAGTATCTCTAAACTTCTGACTATTAGCCTCAATCTTATCAGCTAAAATACCATCAGCCTTATTAATACTTGGAGCATCTTTAGCATTCTTACGTAATGAGTTAACAATCTTGCTACCAGCTTTAATACCACCACTAATAATAAAGCCGCCCTCTACAGCCTCCATCAAAGCGCCAGCGGCAGCCTCAGGCGCAGCCTCAACAATAGCGCCTTGGAAGTCGTTTTGTAAGTCCTTATTAATTTGCGCAGCTTGATAGGCAATATCAAAAGCATTAGTGCCAAAGTAATCAGCAGCCTCTAAACTTCCAAAAGCCATCTTTGCAACTGTTGGATTTCTAGTAATGGCAGCAACAGATAAGGCGGTAGCACCCTCAAGTGATAAGTAAGGTGATAACATGCCAGACATCACCTCACCAGTCTTATAGCCAATACCGCCCTCTGTGCCATGAATCATATCAATAATGTTATGTTCAGTTACTAAGGTTTCCCAGTTCTTAGGCTTTTCACTAGAGCGAATTAAATCACCTGCACCCTCATAAAGCTCTTTGTCTAACTTATCAGCAAAGTGATTAGAAATAGCAATCTTAGTTTCTCTGCTCTTTAAATCACCTAATGCGCTAGTACGTGCCCAGCCAGCTTTGATATCACTAAAGAAGCCTGTAGGTCTTGGATGGTCAGCTTGCCATTTTCCAGTTAATACCTTGAGTGTTTCGCTATCCATGAGCTCTTGCACCTTAGGATTAGCAAGCATGTTTAATGGCAAGTTGTCGCCTACATCATCTAAGGTATCATTAATAATGCGCTCGGCATGGATTTGAGTGTAAAGCTGAATCTCTTCTGGACTAAGCTCACGGCCTAAGCTTTCTTGAGCCTCTCTTATCTTTAACTCGATAGCTTGAGCATTAGCTTGAATGCGGTTTGGGTCTTTTTCATTTAAGTACTGATTAATAGCAAGCTTGGCAGCAGCACGGCTCTTAGTCTCAGCATTATCACTTTGATACTGTACTAATAAGCCATCTTGCAACTCACTATCTAATTGCTTTTGAAACTCTTGCTCATAGAAGTATGAGTTAGTATCTTTTGCAGGGGTATAGATAGCTTGTGGATAGGCAGCTGCATTATCACTTGCTTGCTTGCTAACACCATATAAATCTATGCCACGATTAGCAAAAGTTTGTGCAAAGTAATTGCCATCATTACTATTAGCATCAGGGAATGCTTGAGGGGTTGTATCATCAAATAAATACTCCTTTTGCATCTGTGGAGTAATAGTATAAGGAGTACCATCCTTTAAAGTAACCGTGATATCACCGCTCATTTATTGCCCCTTTTTCCAATTCTCAATACGCTCATCATCATAAGCATTAAGCTCATCTACACTCATCTTGCCTACATCATAAGTGTAATCACGTGCATATTTGAGAAATAGCTCTTTAGTGCTTGCATTGTTTACTAAGCTAATGAAGTATCTTTGACGCTCTTCTGCTGTGGTTAAACCTGCATTGTTAACACGTCGCTCTAATTCCTCTATAACCTTTTGTAGTACATGCTGACCAGCTGCATATTTCTCTCTTTCCTCAGGATCTGAACTTGAACCATCATCTAAATCAAAGCTAAAGACTTCATCACTAAGTAAATCATCATCTAGCATCTTATAAGCAACTGTATTCATAGTAGACTTACGAACATTAAGATAAGGCTTACTCTCAAACAAAGAAGTATCAACTTTCTTTTGTGCATCAATCTTCTTTTGAGCCTCTTTGTTAATAGCTAATACATCGTAATTGCTAATGCCTTTTTTACCAATCTTGGCTCTTAGTGCAATTGAATCTACCTTGCCATCTTGTGTTTGAGGAATTTCATTTAGATTCATATCGCTAACTACATTCTTAGCTAAGGCGGTAGAAGTAGGCTTGCTTAGGTCGTATTGCATTTTCATACGGCCTTCAATCTCATCTTCTTTGTAACCACCATTACGAATATATGAAATAGAGTTTGCCAATATCTCTTTTTCAGGGCCATCAGGAAGTGTCAGCAAGTAATCATCAGCACGCTCTAAAACTGTATCGCCATTACCTTGAGCCGCAGCTTGTGCTAAGGCATTAAAAGAATCACGCTCAACCATGCCGCTAACTGTTCTTGTTTGTTCAAATTCTCTTTGGTCTTGGAGCGCTTGCATTGCGATAAGCTGTTCTTGCACTTGTGGAGTATTGGCTACTGTCATAACAGTTTCTAAGCCTGTAGCCTCATCTACTACAACTTTATTAGAGTACTTAAACACATCATTATCTTTTAAGGACTGCACACGGCTTGCTAACATTGCATTACGCTCATACTCAGGAAGCGGGCTATACATGCGCTTGTAAAAATCATCTTGAGCCTCTCGCTTAAGCTTTTCTTGCTTGAGTTGCTCAGTCTGCATTTGTTCCACGTGGCGCTGTTGTGCCATAGCAAAGTTTGCTCTTCTTTGAGCGTCCATTTCAGCTTGACGGGCAGCCGCCTCTTGTTGTGCAAGTAAGGTTGCTAAGTACTTGTTATAGCTGTCAGCCTTAATCAAACCATTTTGAGCAGCGCCTTTTAGCATCTTATCAGCCTCACCAAAGCGCTTTTGTCCAATTAGCCTTATAGCCTCATTGGTATAAAGCTCATCAGTGTACTTCATGGTTTTTTGAATGCTCATCTCTGAACCAGGCTCAATACCAAGTTCATCATCTTGTTGAGCACGGGCAGCCTCAAACTCTTCTCTAGCTTTGGAGAAAAGCACGGGGTTATCAAAGTTCATGGCCATTTGCTCATAGAGGTTATCTAATTGCGCAGCTCTTTGTGAATCTCTATACTTAACACTTTGTTCCACGATATAAGCATCAGCCTCAGACTGTGCTCTAAAAGCTAGCTCTTTTGCTTTTGCATTAAAGCTATTAATAACATAAGGGTCTTGGTCTTTTAGTTCACTTCCTAAGCGCTCTTGTATTTCATCAAAAGACTTAAGCACACTCTCACGAGCATCAATAGCATCTTTATTGGTTTTACTTTTTAAGTCGTTGAGTACATTTAAATGCTCTTGTTGTAGTCGTAAAGAGTAATCAGTAATACGTGCATCATTAGCTGCATTGTGCGCAGCTAAGCGCATGCTAATTACACCTTTAGCCAAAGCATTAAGCTCATTTAAGCCGCTCTCTGTTGTTCTTTGAACTCTGTCAACATAACCTAAGTTTTGCTCAAAGCTGTTAACTCTGTTTGTAATGCCACTTCCAGGCCCAACAGTAGGAGTAAGTAAACTTGCCATAAACCACCTTTAAAAATACTTGTTAACCCAGTCAAATAGTGCACTCTTATTCTTGCCACCATCTTGCCATAAGTTGTCATACTGGACGGCAGAAGAAATAATTCCCGTTATGCCGCTTAATAGTGGGTTAACTTTTGCAGCCTTAGCAGCATCTGCATTACCTTGTGCAATGATTTGTTGCACTCTGTAATTTGATGCCTCTAATAGATGATTGTTTGCTTGTGCTGTGGTTTGCTTTTGAATCTGGATTTGATTCATGGCAGCGCTCATTCTCTGACTTGCCTCAATCTCTTTAGCTGAACCAACACCTAAACGAACTCCAGAGCCAGCACGTGATGCTCTTGTTTGTGAAATTACTTGTGCATCTTGCAAGCCCTGCATCATAGCTTGATAAGCTCCTGAGGAATAAGCCTCTCTCATGGCCATGTTTGCCAGCTGCTCATTAATCATTGCTGCATGCTTTTGATTTAGTTGAGCACTTGCCTCACGGTCTATCTGTGCATTCTTGCCTCTTTGAGTTAATAAGGCAGTAATGCCAGATAAGGCAGAAGCTGCACCAATCATGTAAGCAGGATTAATCTTAGATAACCCACTCTCACTTTCTTTAGAGCCCTTAGTTTCGGACTTGCTAAAATCTTGTTGCTTAGCCATTACTTCTTATACCCCTCATATGAGTACTCACCAACAATGCCAGTAATATCTAATGGCAATGCATCTTTATGTACAATTTCTAATTGGCCATTAAATTCCCAGGAACTTGAAACAGCAACTTTTAGAAGTCCCTTCTTGTTCGACAGGTCCTCTCTATCAATTTCCCATAATTCATTTTCTGAATTTTCAGAATCATATGAACCTACAAACACGTCACCATCAAAACGAGTGCGTAAAAATACGGCACTTGGATTCTTAAATGAGCCCTGCATGCTTGCTTGTGCCTCTGTTGTAGCTAGCGGTACCGTTACAAGCCTTGATTTATAAGGGATTCCAACAGCGATTTTTTTAGCGCCGTTTTGAGTGATTTTAATAGAGCCGTTGACTACTTGTACTGGTTTATGCGGCACACCGTCAGCAAAAGCCACTACCTCTTTTCCCTCTAAGTGCTCAAGTCCAGTTAAGGTCATTTCACCTGATTTATTTTCGGACATAAGCACATTAGTGTTGTCGATAAAGCTATCAAGTTGACGGCAATCATCATTGTTAGGAATATTAATATACTCAAGTCGTTCAATGTATCTAACCTCCTTACCATTGACCTCACGTTTAACTACTACATAAAGATGATCTTCTTTCCCCTCAGGAACGGAGCAGCAACTTTCAAACTCGCCATCAGTCTCAAAAACTGACCATGCTTTAATTGATTGTTCAGGATAATAGGTAAGCACTTTTAACTTGCCATCATTAGTAATGACCCATGCTATTTGAATAGGTGATTTGCTAAGTGCAATGTCTACAATTTCCTTGTTATCAAACAAGTGTGGACAGATTAAGGATAAATCGGCAGATTCATAGCCTTGTGCTGAGTATGCATAGTTAAGAACTCGCAAGTGACCACCACGTGATGCTGCATAAAGAACATTTGCATTACATACTACAGGCTGTACTTGGTTTGCTCCTACATATGATTGAACACGAACAGCTACAGAATCAGGCGATAAGGAATCAGAGTTTTGAGTAAAGACACGCAATTCAGCAGAGCGCGAAAATAAAAGTAAGCTATCAAGTGCCACCGCATGGATAATGCGGTCTGCATCAGAAGTAACAGCCTCTAAACTAATGCGATCATCAGCCATAGTAGGCAAGTGATACATCATTAAATCCTGTTGACCTGCATTAGTCATTAGAATCTTGGTAGGATTCTTGAGTGTTCCTGCAAATACTCTTCTTTGGTCATACTGAGTATTGGCACTTGGATAGTCATAGTCATCCTCATCATAGAGAACAGCTTTTAATACCGCTCCACTTCCTTTAGAAGATTTAACTCTAATTGTTGGAGCTGTATAGTTTGAACCTGGACTAATTACGCTAACACTCTTAATCTGACCCCCCTCAACCACGGCAGCAAGTTTAGCACCGCTACCAGTTGCATCTTCTACTATGAGCTCTACATCAGATTTAGTCTCAAGTTTCATTGAGGAATTAGCACCCTCAATCCATTCTTTAATTTCACAGCCTTCAGCAGTCTGACATTTACGCAAGCAGTCAGGGGCCAAACTTTCAAAGAGTGCAGGGAACCTATGACGCAAGCTTGCATACTGTGACTTTTGTGCAAGCTCCTTGTGCCAATTTGGTGTGGTCACATTATTGTAATGAGTAGGCGGTACAGAACCTCCAGTTGGCGGAGGGCTCCAACTTAAAGAGGCACTCACGTATCCTGGGTCTAAGTACCAATCAAGAAAGCAATTAGGTGCCCAATAAACATTGATGCCAAAAGAATTGGGGAGTTTCATATTACTAGTAATTGAATCTAGCACAATTCTTGGATTAGTTAGGGTGCCAGGAATATTCCTAAATTGAACCTTTAGTGAGCCTTGGTCGCCTACAGCGGGAGCAAATATATACATCCAATAATATCTGTAAGGGCTACCATATCGACCACGGGATTCATAAACTGGTATTAACTCTATAGGGTCGCTTTTACAAACTGGATTAACATCAGTAGGCTTGGACTTTAGTCCAAAAACAATTTCTACTTTTGGATCTGAATAACCGCCACTAACACCAGTATTTATCAGACCATGAGCAATTGCACCCCATGGAAAAGGGAACGATGCCGAGCCGCTTACCTCAACATTAGTGGTTTCTCCTACATAGCCAGAGCCGCCATCAATTACTTGCACCTCCTTAATACCACCTTTGCTTTCAAAGATTACTTCATACATTGGAGGTGTATAGGTAGTATCAGGATTATCACCCTCATCTATAATATCGGTCTTATCGGTTTGTCCTAAGAAGCCAAAGATGCCAGCTACTTCTCTGTAAACTCTATAGTACTTTGCACCAGGAACTTTAGACCATGTAAGTTCAACACGACCACCAGTAATATAGTAGTTACAATCAATAGTAAAAGGCTTTGATGCTGTGCTTTCTCTATTCTCTGCATCTACAGCAGTAACTTTATATACCGCTTTAATGGTGCCTTTCTCATAAGTCTTAGTTTCATCAGGATATACAGCTACACCCGATACAGAGCTTGGAGGCTGAATAGACGGAGCAAAAGCACAGTCTACTAAGCGCCAATCTGTTGCACCATAGCGCCTTAATTCCTTAGGCGAGTGGTTAGGATTGGTTAGAGTGATAATGTCTGCATTTTGAGTGTACTCAAGATTAAAGATATCTTCTTCACTGTAAGGAGTACTAATCTCATAAGGCTTACCACCATCAAGTAAGACTTTACCCTCGGTAACAATACGCATCCAGAAGTGACCAAACACTAATACTAAGGTCTGACTTGAGCTAAATCTAAAAGGGATTAAGCGTACCTTGTGGCTATGCTCTTTTACAGGTGCAACATATCTAAAACCACCTCTTGAAGTAATTGAGCCTTGTGGATTGATAAGAAAGTTAGTTATCTCCATCGCTCCTTGTTGGTAGTCTGGTAAGTCCACTCTTGAAAGTAGTGCAGGTGAGACAATACCACCTAAGAAGCTGTTTTGAAAAACCTTATAACCCATCTTACCACCTTGCTCTAATGCTCATAGGAATTACATCATTACGCTGTGAGTAGCTACCTTGTGATGCATCTTGATATGCTGCTAATACTAAATCTTGGTTAGATAACTCTAAGAACTTAACCCCCATAGTAAGACCTATTTCACTCTTAACTAGTTCAGGCGCTAGCCTGCTTGCTAATAGATAAGTTAGTCCTGAGATAAACACAGGCGGGCAAATTGATAGCTCTACTTCATTGGCTTGGTAATTAATCACAAAGCCAGGCTCTAAATCTGTTGCTAAGTGCAATACGTTATCAATGTTACGCAGCGCAAAACGCTCATAACCACGTTGTGTGCCTATGCTCTCAATCTTTGAGCTAGCATGCGCTCTTGCTAGTGAATAGATGTTCCCTACATCCTCAGGCAGCCTATAAGTATGTTTCCATGGCAAAGAAGTAAAGTCTGTTAAGTAATCATCATTCAATACCTCATCACGGCGTGCAAAGCTCCATTGGCCTTTTGCTAAGCACTCATTAAAACAAGCGGGGAACCATCGAGCACAAGAGCGAGCCTCAACATTTTCATAAGGCTCTTCTAAGCTCTTAATTAAGGTGTTATGACCTATTAAAGATAAGGCCCTATTGCAAATATTAAGTTTGCTCTCTACTTGTGGCATGACTATTACCCCGCTTTTGGACATAAAAAAACCTGCATATTTGCAGGCTGTTTAAGATGTATACACCTTTTCTGTATTGGCCCGTGGGTAATCCACAGTACATACAAAGTTATGACTTAGATAAGCGGTAATGCCGTTCTTTATATCGGCAGGATTATCTAAGAATGGATCTACCGGGCAGGTCTGTCCAGTGCTTGGGTCAGAAGTCGCAGCAAGACCCTCAACCTTGTAATGAACAGCTAAGTAGCGATACTTCTTATCAATTGGAGGAATAAGCATAGAGAATGACTTGCCACGCACTAATTCAGCCTTTACTAAACTTCTTGAAGCAATAATAGTATCAGGTGACTTATCATTCTCACGAACCACAATATCAATAGTTAGGTCTTTCGCATGAGGGCCTAAGATAATGAAGTTAATGTAAAGTGGGGTTTTGCGGTATCCCCAGTCACGGGCCGCTGACAGCTCACGACAGTATTTAGAGTAGTAGCTCTTATCTAGCACTTGCTTTTCAGATAAGAAATCATCATCAGCAACATATGGCATAACGCCCTCCTTAAACTGTTAGACGGTTTTCTTGAGATGATAATGCGTCAGTCTGTCTAAATGTAATGCCAAAAGCATTTAAGTCAGGTACTGCACCTAAAGCATTAGTAGTTTGCTCAAAGCGCACTACCTTAGAGTTTTCACGCAATGCAAGTGCACTTAATGCAGCCTGCACATCATTATTACCATACCAGAATACACGGTCATCAGGCTTACGAACATTATCAAGTAAGCTCCTAGCTTGGTTTAAACGCATGATTAAATTGTTATTGCCTGGTTTTGATAAGTCAGGTTGTCCAATGCCTTGGCCCGACATAAGTTGGTCAACATCGATATTAACCAAGCGCACAACCTTACGCCAATCAGGAATTGCTAAACCAATTTGCCACTTAAATTCAGTGTGGTAGTACTCAATAGGATAACCGTCAGGGTCTGGTAAGTATTGGGTAGAGTGCTTAACAGTTATACCAGCTTGGCCAAACTTAGGATAAAAACCATGGCAGCCCTCGCCCCAGGCAATTAACCAAATAGAAGTTAAGTTATTGCCAGTGCCTCCACAGTCAATAACGTTCTTTGAGCTTGGCTCATCAGGTGATAAAGAACTATAACGCACAGCAAAACCATCGAAAGCCTCGGCAGTCACAGTCTTATCACCATAGAAAAGGTGACGGGACATGTCTCGAGCTAAGGCCTCCATGTGCAACTTTTCTTGGTCAAGAATAAACTGATAACGAGCACCAGCATCACCACCAGCACGATCATCAGCTAATTCTTTTTCAACTTGGCAGGCTGACTTAAGCTTACCAGAGGTCTCTTCTACTGATGCAAAATCGCCCTTTGAAGGAGGAATGCCACGACCATAACGTGCCCAATAGGTCTTAGGATAAGAGGCCACAATCTTATGCCAATACTTATCCAAGCCAGTGTTTGCCTCTCGGAATGGAATGTCTTCCAAGATTCTGTTGGTTGTTTTTAAAACGTTAATAACATTGCCAATATATTTACCTTCAGGAGTTTGATTCTCCTCATAGTCCTGTTGGGTAATATCGGTCAATGTTCTTAGCTGAGCTGTTGGGAAATTTGCAGCCATTTAAACACCTCTTTATTTAAAGTCTTTGTAGACTTCTGATAAGAACGAATAAGGGGAATCATTAGTTTGAGCCTTTGCAGGTGTTCCCCCACCAATAAAATTAGTATCAGAGCCAAGGCGCTCACCTACCTTATTTAAGAAACGTACTAATGGCGGGTAGTTGCCTAAGCCAGCATCTTTTAAAAGTCCCTTGAGCTCATCATCAGCAAAAGCCATACAGCGACTAATATTGGCCTTAGTAGTTGCTAAGTTGTTACCACCTAATACAGGGTCGCTAGTAATATCTTTTGCCCATTGCTCATTGTAGGTTTTTAAAGCCTCGGTATTGAGCTTGGTAATAGCTCCATTTTCACCCATGCTATTAGCAAAGAAGTTTTGAGCTTGCTCTTGTGTGAGCTTTAAGTCTTTAGCCATACCTGCAATGATATTGGCAGTCTCGCTCTTTACCTCTGTACCATTAGCATCAGTAAAGTGATATTCAAGTGGAGCCTCGGTACTTTGGTTGTAAACATCTAACACACCGCCCTCAACAGAAAAGCCCTGCTCTTCTTTAGAAGTTTCAGGGCTTTCACTAGTTTGTGTTTTGGCAGTTTCTGTCGCAATAGGTGTTTGAGGCTCGGTTGTGGTCGCAGTATTATTTACCGCCTCTACACTATTAGCCTCACTCATTGGGTGTTGGTTAATTTGGTCGGACATTTAAATTAAACTCCATAATCTTTGACCATTGCTCATTAGTGAATAGTCCTTTTATTTCCACCATGATAGAGCGGCGGCCATTGTTGTATGACATGGCTAAAGCATTATCAAAACAGCGGGCATCATCGATTGATTGCAAAACACTAAGCTCTTTTACAAAACGCAAAAATAAGTCATTTTGCATTAGCTCTTTAATGCCATGCTCTAATCGATTAGCACGCTCTTGAACTTTCCTTTGCTCTCGCTCTTTGGTCAGTTCTTTCTCAAATGGATCCATACTACAGCCCCATTAAACTACTTCCATCCATTTGGGTAGTAGCTAAGCTTGCATCAGCTCCAGCCTTTTGAGCTTGTGCTAATGTGTTAATAGTGTTACCAATGGATTCACCAGCAGCTAAATCTTGTTGCTGTTGCTGTTGCTGTGCTACTTCTTGTCGTATACGATCTGCAGCCTGTTTGTCTCTAAGAATAGTGCGGTTAATGCCGTAGAGATCAGCCAGTACATCCACGAGTCCATCAATATCGATACGATAAATAGCATCAGGCAGTGAAGCGCTAGTGCTTTGTATGGTTGCAATAAATTCGGCGGTTGGCGCAATCGCCATCGCTCTCTGACTTTGAGCCAGTAATCCTTCAAACTTGATTTCAAACTCTTTACCTCCTAAGGTAGATAGTAAACTTGCAGGCGGGTCAGGTATTACACCTGCATTCCTTAAGATTCGGTATGGCACATTAATTAATGGCTCTTGGCACTCTCTTTGTAATCTCTCGACTACAGGGCCTAATACAGCCATCTTTTCCTCACGCAAGCCAGTTACTTCTGTAGCTGTCTTTCTTGTAGTGGCAAATTGTTGCAGCATGAAAAAGATATCGTGGAAGAATGTTTGCTCAATTCTTTGATGCAATTTGTCCACTTCATTAGAAACTACTTCATAACTACCAGTTTGCTGTAAGATTGGTTTAATTGACTGGTCGTTACCAGTGGTAGGCACATAGTTAACAGAGCCAGCATATAAGCTTACTGGATTTTGGCGGGCACTTAGTGGCACTTGCAATGGCGGCTCAATCATCAAATCAACCATCTTAGCTTTGTTGAGCGTGATTTGCATGAGGCTCTTAATATCAGGAAGTGCTAAGAGTGCAGGTGAAATTCCGTATGGCTCATTGCCATGAATATCCCAGCGTGGAACAATACAAGGGAAATAAGGATAACCTGATTCTCTTAAGATGCCCTTTTTGTCATTGCCAAGCTCTACATAGTAAGAAGCCCAGGCCATATCAAGATTGCTACTTGAGTTAAGATTTCTATCCTCACGTGGCTCAATAGCATGTAAGAACTTAAACTTAGCCTCTAAGTTGCCTTGGTCATATGCCTCTTTAATATTCTTAGAAAGATTAGTTAAACCAAACTCACGGGCAGCTTGTGCTACTGTGAGTTCAAACTCTCTATATAAGGTGCTTACTTGGCCTTTGTTATCATTTTGAATACAGAATGAACCTACAGGCAATACATGATGATGAACCACTCTTACAGGGTCTTCTACCATGATGCTTGCAGCTGTACCAAAAACACATAAATCCCTATAAATAGCATGCAATGAATCATAAGTATTAGACTTAAATAGCACGCTGTTAAGAACTGATTGCACCTGACCTAACCACAATTGCGCTGCATGGTCATAGCGGCTTTCCTCAGTATCACCAGTTAATCTAAACCATGGTAGTGTTTTTGGGGTTGCATATGAGCCTAAAGCACCTACTAAATCATCAATGCAGCGGGCAGCTTTATTATCTAAGATATATCTTTGGTCTCTTAGAGCTGTGATGTCTTCTAAGTGAAAACAACCTGAATACGGTGCTATGTATTTAACAATCTCTAGCCAGTTCTTTAAATACGGCGCTCTAATATCCTTAAGAGCACTATAGCGCTGTAGAAGGTAATCACGCCGCTCTCTATCAGTGGCTTTAGAAAAGTTTTCCATTGGTCTTGCCTCCTAGCTTTCCAGCTGAGCCAAGGGGGTTAGTCCTACCTAATGTATTTAATGTGCCTAAGGAACTTGATGTACCTAAAGATAAGCCACCTTTATCTACACCACTAGAGCCTGTAAGGTTGCCTGTATAGCCTTGAGAAATAGCACCTAAAATAGCACCTGCATCAACCTTATTAGCGTTAGCTCTATTAGTGTTTTGTTGAGCTTGGCTATTTGCCCTTGCTTGCTCTTTCATCGCAGCTTGTTGAGCTTTTGCTTGCACGTCGGCAGCTTGCTTTTGTGCCTTGTTGTTCATCGCTGTACTTGCCACCGTGGCGGCAGCTGTGATCAATGCACCTACAATTGCAGCACCCATTTATAATTTCCTCTTGAATACAAAATCTATTGGCGGGCCATAGTTGTTAGACCATGACAAAACATTCTCACGCTCAGTCGGAACTGCAAAATACACCTCTTTAGCTCCTACTGTTTTTGCGTGTTTAAATAGCTTGCTCATCAAGCGACGGGCGGCTAATGTTCCACGGTATTGTGGGTAGACATATACAGTGACAACGTCAGCACGATTTACGGAAGTAAGAAGATGCTTGCCTACAGTAAAGCCATAAAATCCAACTCTTTCAGAGTGAAAGAATCCCACTCCATGCTCTAGTAAAAACTTGATTGTGTTTAAGTCAGGATTAAACGGCTCTTGTGATATCTCACCCCATGCCTTCTTTAGCTTAGGTAGTAAATTGGTAAGCACCTCTAGTGCGTCGTTTGCCTCGTTCATTTATTTCTCGTTCATATCGTTCAAATGGACTTAATGGAGCCTGTGCTACTTGATGATAGCGGCGTGATACCTTGATAGTTTCAGGCACATCAAATTCAGGAACTAAGCCGCTAAATGTTAAAGCTAATGCATCACCTAAATCTGGAGAGCGGCCAATTCTCTTTTTAATCTCAGTCTTCTTTTCTAAGGCCATCATGCCACGCTCATCTTTCTTATAAAGCGGGGCAGGTAAGTCTATTTTCAAATCTCTAAGTGAAGGATTAACAGCACCACGGCGCTTAATCCATTCAGCCATTTTGCCCCAAATTTCGGTACGCTTATTGGCATACATTGGGTCTGTCGACTTGCTAGAGAAGTTAATATCATGGCACTCAATGTTACATGCTCTTACTTGGTCTACTACACCACCACCAACACCAGTACCATCAATGTATAAAGCATCAGGCTTGTATTTGCGGTACATCTGCACTACAGCATCAGCTAAGGCAGTCGTATCTAAACCACGTTGCATATACACTAATTCAGCTCTATTTCCAGTGCGTACAAAGATAGCTGAACTATCATCACCTAAGCGGCTAACGTCAACACCCATGAATACATTGGCTCTTTGCTCTTTTTGAAAATCACTTTCGTGATAATTCATCTCTAGATAACGTTGCATTGCTCTTTCAACGTCTTCTACATTCATAAGTTGGTCTTCAGCGCTAGCAGCAAAGTCACATAAGTACTCACGCCTAAATGAGTTTTCAGACATGCCCAAACGCTGTTGCTCTAGCTTTTTAGGGTCAATAGCGTTTGTTTCATATACGGTAAATCTCTTACTTGCTATCCATGGTAAGTTTGGGTCTTGGCCTTGGTCGTATAGCTCAGAGAAAAGGTCAATACCGTTTGGAGTTCCAATGAATAGCACCCAAGAATCTTTAGTATCAGATAAGGCAGGGCCAGCACATTCACTCCAGGTCTTAGGCGGGACTTGTGCCACCTCATCAAAGACTGCACCTCTTAGCTTTGTTCCACGGATTGAATCACCATAAACACCAGAGAATGGCTTAATCTGTGAGCCGTTGTAGAAGCTAATTGAGTGGTCTGTGGCATTCATCTTGACTAAGTCGGTCTTAGAGCCATCAGGCAAGCGGACATTTTGCAATGGCTTTAAATAGTGTTGAAACACAGGCCATGCAACAATGGTAAATTGCTTAATCTCAGGCAGGATATAAGCATATAATCCTGGTTTTTGCAGAGCATGAGTAATAAGCTTTACCGCAGCTAAGTGGGTCTTACCAGCACGGCGATGCACTGCTAATACCACTTGAGTTACATCTTTGCTAAAAAGATTTAATGCCTCTTCTTACCAAGGGCGTGGCTTGAAGCCAATGTCTAAAGACAGCCCACTTAAGTTTGCAGGAACTCCATTAAAGATATCTACCTTAGGTGCGCTTTCCTCTTTTGATGCCTTTTGGGCTTTTACTTGCTCACGCTTTTCTTTAGCAAGCTTATCTCTTTTAGCCTTATTTGCTTTTAGTTTAAGCTCATGCTCAACCTCGGCAGTATTGGGCTCTTGTTCTTGCTCAAGATAATCTTGGCTCTCTACAAACTCTAATACGTCCATATCAATCATCAGGAATATTGATGCCTGTATTTACTTGAATCTGAATAGGTGCTCCACCAGTTACCGAGCCCTGTGCTTGAGTTAGTTCAGGGTCTATCACCTTGGCAAGAGACAAACATTGATTAGATAAGAGTTGAGCAGCTTTAATTAAATGCGGCGGTACAGATTCACCGTCCATAATGGCCCTATAAGGCTCATAAGCAACTTGCAGACTTCTTTTAAGCAGTAATTCCGCTCTTGCCTTTTTGACAGCTCTCCAGGTCTCAGCATATTTGGGTAGCTTGATTAAGCGCTCAAAAGTATTAATGCTAATACCGAAAGCATCACAGATTGTTAAGCGGTCGACTTCTTCATCTGTAGCATAGCGTTGCATCATGCTTTCAAAATCTGAATCTTCTATGAGGTCAACATTCCTAACCTTAGTTGAGACTATATTCTCACGTTGTAGAAGTTCATATTTTTCTTTGAGGGGCACTATATCGACAGGCATTGGCTTGTGAAACTTACCAGGGTTTGGCTGTCTCTTTACTTGTGTAATTTCAGCCTCCATTTACTCCTCCTTTACATTGCTTGTATAAGGCGTTGTAATCAATGGCGCATTGGTCTCTTTCTTGGATAAGATTTGTAGCCTCTTTAAGTGCTTGCTCCAACGCTCTAACCCGTCTATGGCATAACTCTTGGGCAGGGTCGGGTCTATCACTATTTGAGGGCAAGGAAGGCTCTTTACTTTCACTTGTGCTGAGCTGCATGCGCAAAGAGTTAGCAACATGCTCAAGCTCACTAAGCTCACCTTGGCGGCTCTCCATAGATTGCCTAAGTTGCTCATAGTATTCCTCTTGCTTTGCAAAGCGCTCATCATACAGTGCTGTGACTTGCTCTAGTTCAGAGGTAAAAGCCTCTTTCATGTCACTCTTTTCTTTATAAAGATAGATGCCAAATAGTATGCTCATAGTAACTACACTTATTAGCACACTAATGGCATCACGGGATAGAAAAGGAAACATGCTAATCACGCTTATAAATTGCTACCATGCATAAGAAACCAGCAACTATAATGATAGTGAACAAGGTTAAAGTAAACTCACTCATACTTCATTCCCCGCTCTATCAATATGTGCAATCCTCCAGCCTGTGTGGTTGTCAGGAAATACCTTGTAACCCATCTTGGCAATGAGCTTATTTAATGGCTCAATATCCTTGGCAGTGGCATTGCAGCTTGCAATCTCTTCCCAATCATCAGTACCACGGAATAAAGCTAAGTCAGCAAAGCGGCGCTTGATTAAGCCTACTTGTGCCACGCCATCCACGTGAATCCAACGCAGTAGAGCATCCTCTGCACTGTCATAATTAAGGCCATTAACTAGATTTAGATATGTACGACAGCCAGAGCCGCAATTAAAGATAAGGTCTACAGTGGCATCAAACATACCTTGTGAAACAGTCTTAGTAATAACCTTATTTGCTAGTTCCACGGTGTTTTCCATGTCCAGTTCCCAAGCATGATTAATCTCTTCTTCTGTCCATGTTGTCTTTTCAGTAAATGGCATCACTTCTTGAGAAGTATGGCCAATGCCAATAGTAAGAACACCAGCAGGGCATTTATAGGCCTTGGCCTTTTTGCCCTCCATGATTTCATGAAGCTTACGTAATTTGTTACTAGGTTTCATTATTTCACCTCGTTATTTTTGGTCTTTTTATCATCGTGCATCTCAGGCCCGTGTCTAGTCTTACTCAAATCAATACCAAATTTATCTAATAACATAGATGTCAAAAGTTTTTGCACGCCATCAAATCCGATAGCGCCTACTAGACATCCTATGATTAAGGTGCATGATTGTGGGATTTGAGGGAAATACTCTAGCAGGGGTAATGAAATTGAGACCGTTAAAAAGGAACAAGTAAGGGAAGTCCACATGCGTTCTTTCCAGTTTTCGCGCCTTGCTTTTCCTTTTTGCATTTGCACGAACCATGAGAATATCATTCCTAAGGCGATATATATCGCAGTATCTTGGCTCATGGTTTTCTCTAGGCAATAAAAAAGGCCGCCTATGCGACCTTTAGATGTTACTTGCTAAATTTTGGAGGTTATTTCAATGCACAATAATATTTCATTATAGATGAATTGTACAATATTTGCGGCGTGTTGCAACTAATAAAATAGGTTTTTGCCTGCACACTTCTCAACAAAATCGCCCCAAAGTTGCATAGCGTGACGGCGCTCTTGCAAATACTCGCCACGATTATAGGCTTGCTCGGTTTTGTTACCAACCTTGTGAGCTAAGCACATGCTTGCCACAGTCTCTTTAACATCAGTTTGCTTTACTAAAAACTGCATAGCGCAAGAGCGAGTTGAGTGAATAACAAAGTCATTAATACCATAACGCTTGAGAAATCGGTTTGCTTGGCTTGGACTAATCATAGTGCTAAAAGAGCGCCGTGAGTGGAACAAATAGCCTTGCTTATTGACGGCTGTAATTACCTTAATTAAGCGCAGTGCTTGAGTGTTTAAAGGCATGGTGAACTGTTCCCAGGTCTTAGTCTTCACAGTTACTTCTGTTTGACCGTCGATAACTTGGCTCACCTCAATAGAGCGCACCTCAGTATTGCGCAATGGAACTAAGAAGTGAAAGTGAAGTAATGCTCTTACCTCAAATGGAGCATCTTTAATCTTTTCAAATAGCTCACTAATACGGGCCTCGAGTTCATCATCGGCAAAAGTAGCAAAGTGATCAAGCTTGGCAGTATCTACCAACATATTAAGCTTAGCAAAAGGATTAACGGCAGTGTACTCCATTGCATAAGCATATTGGCCCAAAGACTTAGCCATGGTGCGAACCTGATTGAGCATGCCAGGCTTATCTAAAAGATAATCAAAAATGCGCTCTTTGAGAGTTACAGCATTAATGTCTGTAATCTTCTCATCCTTAACAGCATCAAAATGCTTACTGTAGTGATAGTAGTTCCTTAATGTCTGTTGAGAGATTTTAGGAGCTTTGAAGTCTATGAACTCTTTAATGAGCTCACTCATAGTTAAGACCTTCTTAACTTCCTTCTTCTCAGGATCCTCAAGAGAGCCATTTTGAATGAGCATTCCCACAAGCCTATTAAACTCAATACGAGCATCATCTAAACTCATTTCAGGATAACCGCCAATGCTCTTTACATAGAGCTTGCCATGGCGGCGCTTTTTGAACATGAAAAGAATAGTAGAGCCACGAGGGGTTGTGCGCACTTGCACAGTCATTCCTGTTTGGTCGGTAAAGTACTTAAAGGCAGGGGATTCACTTTTGCTTGCTAAGAGGTCATTAAGGCGGGATTTGGTAAAGCGGATGCGTTCCATAGTTCTTATCTCCAAAAGAACTTAAGAGCATTCTCTTAGCATACAGGAGTTGCCTCCTCTAGAACGTATGGTCTCTAAGAGTAATGCTCTTAATTGTGTAGTTAACACTTCATTGTTGAGCTACTGGAGATAATAGCAAAATTAGTTAACTGTTTGCAACGTTTTAAACAAGATATTTAAAGGAAATTTTAAAAAATATGATGCAAGATCGGAAGAGC
>NFZD01011615.1_pt1 | contig 34604 bp, 29 predicted proteins | sample 1095381 | NCBI WGS metagenome assembly NFZD01 (sample SAMN03609891, study PRJNA323583) | gut metagenome | isolation source: feces | host: Rattus norvegicus | place: Denmark: Riget | collected 2013 | reverse complement strand
CTTGTTGTTGTTGTTGGTGTTACCAGAGTTGAAATTGACGTTCCAAGCGTTATTGCTGCTATTCTCCGTGCTACTCCAGTGGCCGCCGGTGGTATGATGAGTAAATGGTGAGCTTCCATTTGCATGAAACGCTCTCCAAGACAACAATGAATACAACGGTTTTTCCGAATCAATCATTGACTGGAAGTATTGATTGATTGCCATTATTTCAGCTGTTGTGTATTCTCCTGAAGTAATATGTTCATAGCTTACATTTGACTTAATGTAATTATCTCCGGCTGAATTATATGCTTCAAGAATCATCTTATCAATTACAGAAACGTCTGGCAACGTATTTTGTCCAGAAGTATAATTATCTCCCCATCCTCCAGTTCTCGACAAAGCAAAATATATAAATTGTCTTGACAACTCTCCACTGGAAGGCAGATACCAGTTGTTTTTCTTGTATTGAGGATCCAAATACTCTCCATCTTGAACTTTTGGCTCATATAGATAACAAGAATACGCAGCAGGATAAGCAAATTGTCTAAAAATAGCCAAATCACCGTTAGCCTTTTGTAATATCTCCATTACGTTGCCTAACTCTTCAAGGGTTTGAGGAAGTGATTCAATGGATTTTATCACCGGGGTGTCAGCTACGCTATTGTCTGTCCATTGAGTTTCAATTTTTGTGTTATTTCCACCCAATAGATAACCATTAAAGATTTGTTCCATGTGGCGAACAATTGCTTTCGTATTGTTTTTACCTGACCAATCGTTAATCATGCCAGCTGAATCGCTGTAATCTTTAAATCCGTCATCTTGCTCTTGGTCCAAACAGTTTCCAGTTAATAAATAGTCATTGTTTGTTCCACCGGTTAATCCTCTTGAAGTATAATTGGTTAAAGAAGTATCAAAAATACTGCTTAAACCAACTTCAGAAGCAACTTCACTTCCAAATACAGAAGAAAACCCATTTGTTCCATGCACTTCTGCACTACCTTCTTGATATAATCCCCATTGATTAGAAGATGTATTAATGAAATTGTCGGTACTTTTAATTGTAGCATTTTCTTTACAATCAATCAAAACTTTATATCCAACCAATTGTTTAGACTGAATAACATCATTCGTTGGTTTTGTAAAGCCTGAATATGTGATAGGTGCAGCATCATCTTCCCCCTTATACATTGGGTCAAGTTTGTACACCATTCCTATCATTGTTTTATCCTTCTGATATTGATCATCAAATGTTCCATCTGCATACGCAAAGTCACCTAATTTAGGATGTCGAAGATAAAAGCCCACCATCATATCAGAAGTCAGAACTCGTCGTTCTGCACCTACAATTGTACCCACTTGAACACGTAGAGTATATCTTGTGCCACTTGCTTCAGTTGTTACTTTTGTGACATTCAATAAGCCTCTAACAGCGTCTTGCCAGTTACAATATTGAACCGGAACGATTTCTTCTCCATTTGTACCTATAAATCCAAACTTAATATCTTCATGTGCTGTGCCATCTTCTTCAACAATAATAGCTAAGTTGTTGGATGTAACAGGAGTTACGTTTACACCGAATGCAACAGTCCCTGTTTCCTTAATATATGGTGTTCCTGTAATAGCCACACTATTAATTTGGTATTTATCGTATGTCAAAGACAACGGTACTCCGGATGTAGCATCAATATTACCAAACTTTTCAATAAGAATCTTCTTATTAGCAAAAGTCAAACGTCCCTGAGATTGATCAACTATGATTTTACCCATTACTGGATATTTTTCACTTGTTACACCATAACTATAGGGATTTTTAGAAGCAAGCCACATAAGCATTGACACAGGAAATCCACTCCAATTGACTTGATATAAAGAAATTGTAAGCAATTTTTTAGAATTGTTGTAAATCTCTCCAGCAAGCTCCATTGTGTTAATCCCTGCAACATTAACAAACACATTAATCAAGTCCGATACATTATCAATAGAAAAAGTTGTTAGAGATGGCATATCAAACAATTCAAGTCGACTCAACCCAGATGGCAATCGCATTTCCACTAATGCAGCTGTTTTAGGTGCGTCAACACCTGTTACTCCGGTGCATCCTGATAAATCCAACTTATTCAAATTATACATTGAAGTAAAATTAAAAGATGGATTTGAGTCAGAAAAATCTATATCCCTCCAATCAATTTCTTCTAAGTCCAGATTACTTGCTAAGATAATACTTGATGGCTTAAATGATGTGTTCAGTCGTGGCATGACAAGTTTCCTCAATCGCTTACCAGACAATCGAAGATTACCTTTAATAGCATTAGCACCAAGATTGCTTATTTCAGCACAAAATGACATACCGTGAATTGATACTGTAGTTTCACCACTCATTGCGGTAATGAACGAACAAGTATCCCCAGCCTTTAATCTCCATGGAGAAGTATGTTTAACACCATTGCTGTCTGTACCATAGTCCAAAGCCTGTCCAAAAGCTGCAACTGGGAATATGTCTTGATATGCCGTATATTTAATGTTGTAAGTTGAATTTCCGGTTGAGGTAAATGTAATGCTATCAGTACCGTTCAAACTAAAATCACCAAAATTGGCATAACTTTCCATTAATGCTAATCGCTTAGTAATGTATTCTCTTTCAGCATGTAGCTGATTTCCAAGTGACTGAGTGATAGGCATTTCTTTGTATCCATAAGATACTCCAGGCTCAGATGGATGAATGCCATCGTAATACAATTGAGCTGTTTCGTAGAGCAATCGAGCTGTTTCGTTATATGCCACGGCAGGATAATATTCTTGAACAGAAAAGAAATACTGTTGGAAGAAATTATCAACACTTCCACTAATAGTAACCATAGCTGTAAAGATCTTGTTCATCATTGTTCTACAGTCATCCGGATAAGCAAGATCTATCAAACGACAAAGTGCGTTATCTCGCCCATTCCAGTACCAAGCATCATACGGGTCTTTGTCATCAAACAAAATCCAATAAGGTTTAGACTGCTGGCCCTTGTTATCGGTTCTAAATATGGTATCAACATCATCACAATCCATACGAATCTTATGGTCAATATTACCTTCAATCCAATAATATGTGTTTTTTGTATTGTTATCGGTTCCTGACCATAGCAAATTCATACATCTTTGAAACAACATATCTGATACATCAAAATATGTTCCAAATTGCTGTTTAAACAACGCAACTCTTCTCTTAATCAGCTCAACATTCTTTTCATCGTTATTCATTCCGAACAAATCTTGATCTGTAATATTAAGCTGGGTTTTTAAATTAAGAACAGTAACATTAATATTGTTAAATCCTTTCGAATCTTTAGAGCTGGACCTACTTACACCTGCATTTACCCACACATCATTTACATAATCCATGCGATATACATTCAAATATTCACTACTGCTGGGGTCGGCATTCCAATAGTGTACATTTGCTTCTAATTCCAACCCTTCTGTAATGTTGGCCTCTTGTTTCGCTTTATCACGCAAATACGCCTGATTTAAAGCATCAAGACCCCCATTAAACCATCTTAAATTGGGATTACACAAATACAGCATATTGAATGCTGGAATAATGTAATTGTTTAATGAAGTAATTGCGCCTCCTGTAGGGTGAGTTTCATCCTCATTCAAAGCTCCTAAATCAAAGTCAAAATTAGGTGCCCCGTTATAACAAAACGATTCTTCATCCGCTACATATTGCATCTCAGACGGAATCCAAGGCGTCTCAAAGTTTGCGCCAGGAACATTATTGTCCGCTCCTTCAATCATTATGTAGTCTGGAGTATATGATACGCTTTCTTCATCATCATCATATCCAAACGTTGCTTTGTCTCCCTTTGCAGCTCCCCATGTCTGGAATCCACAAAACGTTGGGGTTGAGTGGTTCTTGTCTGTATAGAAACATAAGAATGGTTTTTGAAGCACAGAGCGTCTTGACGGTGTTGTTGGGTTATACTGGTCATAGGTAAACCCTCCATTAGGCATTGCACAAAGTCTATACAAGTCGTTAAATGCGGCTGTAGCACCAATTTTATGACTTTGCATGGACGATGCGTAGTTTGATTTCCCAACGAATTTCGTCGCTTTTGGCTGATTATCGTCAAGCTGATAATAAGTTGTTTGATCATAGTAAGGTTTACCGGTATTAGGGTCTACACCTATAGAAGTAAACGTACCTTTCACAATCCCTTTAGATTCATCAGCTTTACACAATTTTGATGATAAGTTGGGCCAATAATATTTCTTTGCGGTAGATCCTTGTCTTTTAATCTCGCAACTTGAAAATACGCCAGAATGCTTGTCATCACCAATTATCAACACTGTCATTTTTACATTGTTGATTGACCCTGGGTCATTATTAAAGGTAGGATATGTTGCCGTACTTGGCAATTCATAAAGAATTGTATTATATATCTCTTTGGCCTTGTTGTAATCGATAACATCACCATTCATAATATTATCATTGGCTTCTACGAATGCTTTTTTACCATCAATTGATGACATCGATGCTTTATAATCTTGCTGGATGTATGTTGAACTCATTGATTCATCAATCATTATTCGCATACCAAATATATCAATATTGCATCCAGTAGAACCAATTATAAGATGTCCATTAGAACCACTTGGACCACAGAAAGGAGAAGTCTGAGAATTTTGATATGTGTATTCTCGCTGCAATACACCGTCTGCAAAAATACGCATATAATTCAACCCCTCATTACGAAGATTGTTAACGATATTAATTACAAGATGAATACGACGATCCTCCTCCAGATAATAGTCTGCCATATCTGGGGTTGAAATAGGTCCTTGTCCACTACCCAAAAAGATAGCGCGATTTGGAAGAACCTTTAATCCTACAAAACTTGATGCTGTTTCACTAAAGCATGATATAACAGGTGCTGATTCATCTACGATTTTGCTTATTTTAATATCAAACTCCATCGTTAATGAATAATCCACACCAGACACTTTTAATCCGGTAGTTGTAATAATAGGTTCAAACGGAAGGTCCAATAATGAGCCTTTGTTCATCCTAAACCTGTCTATTCCATCTTCTCTGATAAACCCTTCAACTGTCGGATTTACAATTTTTGTTTTATTGTCTGGGGCTTGATCAATCAACTGTAGCGTCTCAGGATTAAACGTGAATGAATTTCCACGTGTATCCGCTCCATAAAATGTACGTGTATTGGCATTTAAAACCAAATCAGCTGTACCTCGTGGAGAAAAATCCATGTCATTGGATAAAAGCACTGCTCCGCTATAATGAGTAATATCATCATGCTTAATTTTAACCAATACACTAAAATCACCAAGTTCATGTTCACAATTCAATGCTGTACGAAGTTCATAAGTCACTCCGTTGGTACACATTTTTGATTCTTCGTAATATACGGTTTCTCCATACAACCCATCTACAATAGACATATCTAACTGATACTCGGTTTCATTTGGGTTATATACTGCATAACGTAACAAAGTGACAGTATCATAATTTTCAGCTTCCGTAATAGCATCAGCTACAGCAACCAGAACTTGTTGGTTTCCAGATTCTTTAAACATTATGCCAAAAGTCTGTTCACTTACTTTAGTGCCTTTAGTATCTGAAGCAAAAGTTAACCATGCCCGTATTCTATACGTCCCATGATGAAATGTGTACTGTGAACTGGCAATTGTAATATTCTGCACTGTCTCGCTACCGCCTTCATTTGCTGCAAATGCAATAGATTCAGGCTCAGCCAGTATAGAGTCTCCAGTTGAATTAAGAATTTGCAAATGTAAATTTCGCGCAACAGAACCCTTTACATAAAACGGAAGTACAACCGAATTACCTTCAAACACATGTCCTAAATCCCCAGCATATTCCAGCCCCATAGATTCAGACATGGTTACATTTACAGCTACTGCTGTGGAACTGGTGGAATTTTCAGGCTCTACCACATTAATACGATAATTCCATTCACCATCTTGCAAATAAGGCCCAAGGTCAAAATTGGTATAAATATCACTATCTTCAGATACAGCATCTATATATCGTGTTATACCATCAATAGGAGTTAGTTTTTGGAAATTTCCGCTTATTCCTGCTTTACGTCCACTAACAACTATCGTACCGCTTGTTCCGGCCATATCTTCTGTTGTTGTGCTTCCGGCAACAGTTGTAGCTCGTTTGCAAGTAAACTTCAAGGGCACAATCAATTGCCTCTTATTGGTAAACTTTGGGTCAGCTATATCTTTGCCTGCTAAAGTAACCACATAAGCTGTTCCTTCTCCATGTCTTGATGCAACATTAAATGTCTGTTGGCTAAGAACAAGTTCTGTTTTGTTCTTGTCCAACATCCAAGCTGTTTTGTCCTCATTGTTGCGAAACAAATACAATGTCAAATAAGCATCAACGCTATCATCAACAAAAAAATCACCTCCCTTTTCGTTGATTCTTTCTTTGATGAAATTTTCGACATCTTCTCCAGCGTAAGCATGTGTTCCATCGTCCCAAACTGTTTTCATGTCAGGAATAGGCCCTGGCAAAATAATTCTCTTTTTATTGCTCATAATTTACATGTATTAATTACGTCTCCAGGCATCATCTTTATTCCATGGCTTATCCTTTATCCAACATCCACTGCCAAAGCAACTGTTAATTGCTTCCCAAATAAGATGAGCACCTTTATAAATTGCGGTAATAGTTTTACGGCCATAGTATCTGGCTGTAAGTTCAATTTCATTTTTTGTATTCATTATTCTTCATATACATTGTATTCGACATCTTCTTTTATCTGGTTGTTCTCAACAAGGGCGTCATATTCATCCTGAGTCAAATACACCGTTTTATTTGCATCTTGGACCAACTCATTGATTTTTTCAATTAAATTGTTAAATTCTTGTGCGGTAAGCCTTCCTCCAGCCGTAGCACCCTGATTTTCAGTTTTTTGTCCTATTGCTAATTCTTGAATTGCCATATTAAAAAGTTATTGGGAATGCGTATTCAAAACCATCAATGCTTAATAATTCGCATACAATTATTTCGCTGTTATTCAATTCATAATCCAATGTCAACACATTAGGACTGTTGGGGTCAATAATGGCTCCAACGAACTCAAGCTCTTCGTTCAAATTGGATGCACTGTATCGTTTCCATTGGAATTGGTAATGTGCTTTGGCATATTCGGGGTCTACAAGTTTCCCCTGATAATACACATTAGCGGTTAATATAGTGCTGCACGTACCGTTCTGAAATGTGGTTCCTGTAGATGATACAACATCAACAGTATATCCTTGTACATATTGTTTTTTGATAGTAAATGTATCTGAATATGTCTTAGATTCATTAAGTTTCACAACACACTTAACTGTCAGATAATTCTCACCTCCAAAAGATTGAATTTCTTCATCATCTATACCCCACAAATAAGAATTTGGAAGAACAAGCAAATCTTTGGAATGAGCATCTGGGATTTCAATAAATTCCCCGTCTTTCTTATAATACCATTGACGCTGACTTGGTGATGACGAAAACCCTATTTCTTCCAGTGATAAAGTAATTGATATTGGACTTACAGGCGCGTTTTGTTCATGTCCAATAATCGTAAATGTATCATCACCAAGGATTCTACAATATCTATTGGCCAACTGGTCCTGAGCATCTTTATCGAGATTATCCCAATTTAATGTGACACCATCATTGAATGTTACTTTTCCATCTTTATCCCATACAATATTCTTTTGTGCAATATAGCCACTACCGTCCTGTCTCAGCAATAATGACTTGGAACGTGTTCCAATTCCACCTTCATTGCCTTCGTCATCTTTAAAATTCAACTGAAGAAGTGGGTTCTGCATGGTTCCACCGATTCCACCACGATTGAACCATGCGCCATAATCATTTGTTTCATTGAGTGTGTCATCCGTCGCCTGATATTGGGTAGCTATATCTCCAGATTCAAGCTGAGGGGCTGTAAAAAAGAACTTGGATTCATCCGGGTTTCTGATATTGGAGTCTACAACTTCATATTCAGAAGCAGTAAATGTAGGAGTGAGAGTGAGTATTAAGTCTGATTCTCTATTGTCTCCTATAATCAAATCAAAATAAACATGTACACGCCTCCATTCATGCGTCTGGTCAGATTGTATAGTGATTTCACCTACTGTTTTTCCATTTTGAGATATTGCAACCCTCCCAGGCTTTTTGAAATAAGTCCAAAACGAAAAGCAATATCTTTTTCCAATGTTATCTAAAAGCCATTTGTTTGATTGTGCAACCATTTCAATTGACGAACCCGAACTATACACACAGCCAATTCCGGTAGGGTTGATAACTTCTGATTCATCATCTTCAATATGAATATCATGTGTAATATTGACATCCATAGAATTGACAAAACAATTGCGGTGTATCTTGCCGGCATAGAAAGTTGCCCCAAACCCATTTTCATCTCCGGCTGTCAATGTTCCGGATATATGCGCTGCATTTGAGGCATATAATTTCTGAATATATGCCCCGTAACCTGTTAATTGACCAAATACATGGTCAACAACACCATCAAGTTTACCAATACGAGAAGCACTTGCATCTCCAAAATTTGCAACACTGGAAAGCAGAATGATGTTGAAATCAGAAATTTGGATCTCTTCTCCAACTGGAAGAGCACTAAGATTCATTTTGAATGACCTTAGATGTCTACCGGAATATTCAACAGTTATTATTTGAAATTTATATTCCCATTCTGTGCTTATATCCTCAGTCCATTCTGCGTCTACGTGTAAATCATCAGTATATCCTATTTGTATTGGGATGCTGGATATGGTAGCACTTCCTCTAACTTTGTATGATACTAATATCTGATTATTGTTCTTAATAAATTGATAGAAATCTTGTTTTAATCCTTCAAACTCTCCGGATGCTTCAGACATTCTTGTAACAGTCAATATTCTATTGTTGTCTTGATTTGAAACAGTGTATTGCTGATTCAAATTACCATTATCGATTACGATATACTGAGACTGTGAATCTTCAAACGCTTCAGACTTCAATCCTTCCGGCCAGCACAAACTTTTATTCCGTCCGATTCCATCAATGATGTCTATATATGGGGAGTTACTGTCTGAAGCGGTCAAATACATCGCTCCAGACCTATTTACATTAAACAAGTTTGTAATTCGCGCAAAATCAAAGATTTCACGTTTGTTGGTTTTGTCCAATTCATCTCCTTCAAGCAACGCTCCTATAAAATATGGGCGTTCATCAAACAACCCTGTTGATTGGTTCTTGGTTCTTTCAACTCCATAAGACAAAACACATAATAAGGAGTATATAATATTAGAGCCATCGAAATATTGCCTCCGAATTATATCTCCAGTCTGCAATCCCTGAACCTTTTTAGAATCGGGATTCAACAACACTTGATATTTTTTATAACTAACTACAGCCATATTAATTTAATTCTCTTACTTCGTCACCAGAGCAAGAATCACTTACCCACAATGAACCGTTCGTTACCGACATTTTTTGAACTTCAAGTTCATAAACACGCATCTTCTTACGTATCGTCAAATTGTCAAATGTGGCGTGAAAATCACCAGACGTGACATCACTCATGATTGCCCAGCCACTTCCAGCAAACCCACTGGAAAAACTTATCGATGATGAATCTGGATTAAAAGAGAATAAATCACCATCAAACAACGAATTTTGCGAGTGTCTTAGACCTCCTTCAATTCCCTCAATAAACTTTCCATCATCAAAGAATAGGACATCTTCTTCTAAACGGGTTTTGTATGTTGCACTTTTTATCGCAAGTCTTGTTACTTCAATTGGCTTATCAAATTCAAAATGAATAGCATTAGTATTTACATGAAGCGATGAAAAAGATAAATTAGAAGTCGGATTAAAAACTAATGAACTGGACGATGAACAATATATTTCAGATTCTATCCAGTGTGTTGCCGGTAAAGAACCTGACATATCCCTAAACGCAAAGACTCCCTTTAACTTCTCTGAATCTCCATATAATCCCGGCCCATCACTTGTTCCAAAATGCAAATAGCTATTGACTACTATACCAAAATCAGAAGTAGACTTATAATATGTCTGAATGGCTGTTCCAACACTGTTGGCTACACCTGCACTAAATCCATTTGGGAAATTTCCAGTACCGTCATGAGTAATAATATTGTATGCGCCATTATAATTCTTAATGTTGGTCTGTAAAGCAATATATTGAGTTGCCAGTTTTTCACCATTGCTATCAACTCCGGAATCACCAAGGTTCATAACGGCACCAGGAGCAGAAAATGACACTAAATTATTAGTATTTCTGACCCATACAATATAGTTATCATTAAACTTTATTCCATGATTGTTTACGATTGATAAATCACTATTCAACACCATATACGGTGTTTTTACCACCTCTCCTTCAGAATCAAGAGTCTCTTTAACTTCTGAATACAACAATGGAAGATCAAGTAAATTAAGGGTAAATCCACCTTGAGAAATAATTGGTCCTTCCAATATGGATTCTTTTTTGACTGTTAACTGTCCATAAACATTTCCATTGTTCATTGTCCAATCAACATCGTTTTTATTGCAGTTCCCACTGTGATAAAACTCTTCTCCTTGATAAAAAACCCCATCTTCGTTGATTTCCACGTCACCAATATGAATCAACCCGTCAACTGAGATTTCTCCAATGATATTGACTGACTCATTAACAATATTTAATGTAGACTGGTCATAATAAATCACGTTTGTTTCACCAAATACAATTCCACTATTGGACAAATGCAGTGAACCTTCTACATGAGCATCTTTAGATACATTCAAATCACCGCTCACAATTGCCAGTGGCTTTTCTGAAGAATCAATAATTGTCTCAAATATTTTTGTGTTGTTGTATCCGGCTTCAAATCCATACAATGCCCCCAAAGCACCCTGCATTGTATCTCCATTGCGAAAAAGAAATCCGCCACTTTCTGATGTACCTCCTTCACCTCCATTAGGAGATACAGTTGCAATGATAGCATTGGCCAGCATATATGCGGAATTTTTCAACAAAATATCTGTATATTCAGCTAAGCCATTTTGAATGCTTTCATTGTCAACAATTGGAACTCCATTTTCATCAACCTGTACAGACCCATCCTCATTTTTCATAAAGGGTGGGTCTGTAGTATAATCCGGAGCGTCTACCTGATTGGCTTTGCTCATGCCATCATATAATCTGGTATAAAGATCATATAACAATGAAGTTGGATCCAATTGCGCTATTGCAGAATTAATTATTGCTTGTGCCATTAATCGTTATTTTTGTACCATAACTTTTCTCGTTAAAAATCCGCTTTGAGCGGATTTATATGCGTCAATTTTTGCTTTCAATGCGATAAAACTTGCGATATTAACTGGAGGTTGAGGCCCCATCATTGTTGTTGTCATAACTTGACCTATATACTGTAATAAATCAGATAATATGGTGGCAAGTTCCTGACCCAACACAGCATTGTCCGTTCCAGATTTGCTTCCAAGAGAAATACATCCATCTTCAATAATTACAGAAGAGCCACCAACCTTCTCTTCAATCTTATCTGTAGCTATTGTAGTTTCAGCATTTTCTCTTGTTATGTGAACATTATCTTTATTAATTTCCAACGATGTTTGGTTGTCATCAACCTGTATGGTAACAGATTCTCCATTTATTACTTGTGTTGTAACATGTGAGTCCTTTTCTTTATGTACTTCAGTGGTTATTGAATCTTTCAAATATTTTGTTTGACTGAATACACCTGTCTCTTCCAATTCATCTATATCAGGAGAATTTTCATCAGATTCGTCAAAATCTTCACGTTCTTTAACCTCAATGGTTATTGAATCATGAGAATCCAACTGGATGACATCTACATGGGAGAACATTGAGACATATTCTAATCCAGTATCCGGATCTTGTGATACAACAACTTCTGAATACATTTTGGGGATTATAACCAGACCTTTAGAATTATCCTGAATGGCACTTAACATTACCCCTTCATGATACCCCATTTTAGAATCTTCGGTTTCCTCAATAGCAAGCTGAACATATTCCTGCACATCGATTGTTCCTGCTAAATCCCCATCTGTATGTATCTTAGCTACATATCCAGTTATTTTTTCAGTACCTTTCAACGCATTTGAGCCTTTATGTACAATGCCTCTTAAAGCAATTTTTTGAATTGCTTCTCTAATAGTTTGATTGCACGATATGTCAGGTCTTTTATTCTCCATTGTTTTCTTGTTTGATACGTTTGATACAGTATGGAAGTTTAATCCGTTGTCTATAACCATGACTTCCAAATGTAGTATGAACTTCCTCTACCAAATAATAGCCATTCTTACCTGGATAACGGTTATCAACAAGTTCAACTTTTGTGCCAGTCTTTAAATGCAAATCACCGAATAACGTTAATGTTCCTTCAATTCCATTCATATTATACGACTCAAAATACTTAATAGCTTCTTCAAGTAGTTCGTCTTTTGTTATTGGAATTTTTCGAGAATGATAAGGCACTTTATTATACAATTTCATACTTATCCTATCACTTGATTTGCTTAAAGGACGCGCACCCAATTTCATGGCTTTTTTACTAAGTTGTGTCTCGTTGACAACTCGCCATGGATCGCCAGTTCCGGACGATTCATCATATTTGGGATTTCTCAGCAACGTCAAATGAATGAATTTATCGTCTGAAGAAAGCCCTTCTGCTTCAATAGCAAGATATTTCTTGTCAGTGTTGGTTAAAGACAAATCGTTAGATGCTACATGATAATCGAACAGAATCTTAACAGGTTGTGCTGGCTGGGTAATTGCATTAATAATGGAATCCTTTTTTGCATTTGAAAAATAACTTCTTCCCACTGCAATAACAGGTTTTCCGTTATATTCTGTCACAAATGAATGAAGTCCATATTTAGCCCACTCAGTAAGAACATCGGCCACAGTTAAATCTGGAGTAAGTGTTACAGCACCTAAATCATATTGCTGAGATTCAGTATCTGGATGTAATGATATTCCGGTTCCTTTAAGTAACTTATATCTACCTGAATCAGACAAAAAATCATTAACCGTACTTTTACTCTTGATAGTTACTTTTGGACAAGTAATATTCTTCAATGCACTGGCCAAATTTTCACAGTGCAACTCAATGGGTGTATCAACGCTAATTTTTGTGATGTACCCATCAAACATAACGCTCATAGCTTTTTCAGCAATGTAAGTTGAGTTTTCATATTTGTTCAATGTTCCAGAATCATTGTAGATACTCTTTCCGGTATTGCTCGTCTTTGCTAAATTCGCTATGTTTGGGTCTTGCGTATATCCAAGATAAATCCTAATTCGTTGTCCAATGGAAAAACTGCTGGATGATGCCACAGATGTTTCTTGTCTAACTTCTTCAAGAACTCCTGCATCAGTAATATTGGCTTGTAATATTTTGTTGGAGGCTGCCTCTTCTTCATTGAACTTGTCAATCGTCTTTCTAATTACTGTACCTCGTGGAAACCTGACCGAAGCCGTTCCAATCAGTTTCTTATATGATTCTTCTATTTCAATTTCTTCGACCTCGCTAATAAGCATAGCGTCTGACGGAACAGTCATTGGGTCATTTATACTTTTAGGAGTCCATATTTTAATCAGACATATTAATATCTGAAAACTTGGTTGAGATTCATTGTTTGCCATTAAATATTAGGAACCAATTCATCAAGCCCCATAGCTGTACCTTGTACAACAGCACTTGAGGCTGTATTTACAACAGCTGATACTGTCATTTCTGCCAGTTTATTGTCCAAAATAAGCTGATACCACTTATTCATAGGACTCAATTGTAACTCTGTATTAAGCACAGAAATAGTGTCTTTCTCTATTTTCACATCTTCATCTGGTTCTACAGCAACACAAGTAATGGAATACGGCTGCATATTTTTATACACTTGCGTCCCAAGAGAATAATCTTTAACTATGATGCGATTCACATTAAACTGCTCCAACATCATATAATTTATATTTAAAATGCCATTGTATTGCATCATCTTTACAAACTTCTTCACAGCATCGGACGGATAAACACCTTGCTCATCAGACACGATATTTCCATTAATTGTAAATTGCAAATCTCCACCAGAAACCAATTCTTTTCTGGTATAATCCCTTCCTTGAACTTGCGTCATTACAATATTTTTGGAACTGTTCATAGAAATTTGAGGAGACAAATCTATGTGACATATTGTTTTAGTAGAATAAGAAACAGACTTTTGAACTCCACCCACTATTTGAGTGTCATCTACAATATGCGCCTGTTCGTCATCATAATAAATCATCAAAGATTCTGGAATAAAATTCCCATACTTGTCCTTAGCAACAATTGTATGACCTCCTTCAGCATCAATACGCCCCCAATTCGTCATAGGAGATTCTTGATTCTTAATCAACTGCGCTCTATTTGCATCTTGTTGTTTTAACACTACATCACGCATTTGTTGGTCCATGTGCTTCTGAAATTTAGGAAACAACTTGTGAACCTGTCCTTCCAGTTCTGACATAAGCAACTGTTTAGCAATATGTACTGCTACACTTTGATAACGTTGATTCTTAAATATCAAATCTGATTTATCGTTTTTAATACGCCAGTTAGTACCGGCAACCAACTGATAAGTCGCATTGCCGGCACTAAATTTTAAATCACTCCATAAATATCCAAAATTCATTGTCTACAACTTTTAATTATCCATTCCATGTTTCATCAAAATCATGAACAACATCCACAAGTGCCTGTGTAAGCTGACTCTTTAAATTAGCAATAACAGCTGCATTGTCAGGATTGCTCAAATCAACAGATTCTACATTCATCAAGTTTTTAATAGTTACATTAACTTGTTTTGGTGCAGCTGTATTATTATAGTGACTCTTATAATCTGATGCTTTTGGACCTGTGTTTGTTGTGCCTTTTCCACCTGGATTGATTATGTTTGATCCATTTCCAGAACTTGCTGTATTACTCAATGCTTTCTGCATTTCTGAATTGCTCATTGGCTTCAATATGCCTAAAGATGGTACCCATGTTTGAGAAATTGCATCCCAATTCCAATCAACCCCATTTAGCTTTGCGTGTCCATTCGATCCATTGGCAGAACCACCATATTGCCATATAGGATTATTGATAAACGTGTCAAAATACGGTCTTATCTTGGGGCTTAATCTGTTTGTCAAATCTATAATACGCTGGTGGAACAACAAAAATGCTTGTCGAGCTTCATCAGCGGTAACACTGATGGTTTCCATCTTACCTGTATCCACATTAAAGAACTGGTAAGTCCCGGCATTCCATTGATTGTTATACCATCCAAAATTCTTCATAAACTGAGCTGTACCAAACTCTCCATACATCTTAGCATCAAAAATTGGTATTCCGCTATGAAGCATAAAATTGGTAAGCAACTCATTTGAAATATTTCCGCTTGATAAATTCTGCAATATTTTTACAAGGTCGGACAACATTTGAGCATTTGCTGATGCTTCTGGTCTATTCCATGCAAACATATTATCAAGCATCTGATTGTACGATGTCACATAATGATAACCCTGTTTCCATTGCGATTCAGGCATATTCTTTATGTCTGACATTGACCAATATTGCGAGCCTCTTAGGTAGGACTGTAATTTTGCATTTTGGGTATCTCCAAAAACTGCATTGAAATCTGCGATACTTGATGACATCAAGAAACGCTTATTATACGTATCTCTTATTTTCTCCAAAGCTGAGCCTTCAGAAACATCTCGTCCAAGACTATACAAGAATCTGGAAGCTGCAATCTGTGAATATCCAGTTTCGTTCTCTCCAAACCTAATTCCATTGAATAATAATTGTCTGGAAGCACGCCCATTCCTATCTAATACTGAGCCTTCGGTAACATTCATTCCCATATCTAACTTACCGTTTGGCAAATATATAGTAGACGTTGCCGCATCCCTTTTATCATTGGAATTTTGCCAAAATCCTGTAAATGCCTTATATGCGTTGTCCCACTGTTCCTTATATTGGTCTTTAAGTTTCTTATCAGACAATTCTTTTTCTGCCTGAGTCATAAGACCAAGTTGCTCTCGCATTAAATTGATATGTTCTCCAATTGACTGGTTGACATCCATCTGTTTATTATACACGAGAGACAAATACTTATCTGCTTCTGAAGCATGTTCGGACATACTGATTCCATTGATTGACGCTGTGCTCGCAAGGAACTTATCATTTGCCTCGTTTGCTGTATCTACAGCATTCTTATAGCTTATAAATGAAGCAACGGCAGCTGTTAATCCACCTGCGACAAGAACGCCCCATCCAACAGGATTTGTAAGAAGGAACGGTAATGCTGAAGTAGCAGCCCATGGAACTAATTTATAACCTACAATTGAACCTATTGCGCTGCCGCCAAGAGCACCTGCAATAGTTCCCACCATACTTGATGTACTACCAGGTTCTCCTAATTCAGATCCAAAATAGCTGCCAAACATAGCCCCGGCCATTCCTCCGATTCCACCTCCATACATGCCTATCATATTACCCATACGATAACGTTGCATAGAGGTGTATCTTGCAAGTACTTCCGGAGAAACATTAGCTAACTTTGTATTAGCAACGCCAATAGACCCCCCAACAGCTCGTGCGCCTCCCATTCGTGCGATTGTTCCCCAAACAGTTGCCAAAGCACCTCGCATATTTACAAGGCCTCGTACTGAAGTAGTTAATGCAGTAAACTGAGTGGCCATCATTCCCACTTGTCTAATTCCAGCAAGTACAAAGCCTCCGAAATTAAACATGGCGCGGAATATACGTAACGGAATTAATACAGCTGAAAGTTTCAACTGAAGCTCAACCCACATTTTAATGAATGGTCCAAATCGATTGTAGACATCTACAAGTACCATTGTAAAGTCCTTCATCATTTTCATCAAGTCCAAGAAAGTTTTTCCGAGACTCTTCAACAATTGTTCTGCTTCGTTGGTGTGCAGCCAGTCTATTGTTTCTTGCAAGAATTTTCGTATATCACTATCCAAAGATTCAAACGCCTTCATACCGTTTTCAGTAAACATAGATGTTAACTGCGCCCAAAGACCTTGAATGGTATTCTTTTTAGCATTCGCAAGTTCAGCAGTAATGCCTTCAGATAAAAAATTCTGTTTAACAATTTCATTCCATTTGTCAACATTGGCAATCAACGAAACTGCACCTTGAGCAGCAGTTCTGTGAAACATCTGATAAACCTGATCGATGCTCATGCCAGACTTATTAAGGTCTGTAAAAATATCTACGAGATTTCTGACATTTCCATTTTCATCAAATCGCTTAATACCAAGTTGTTCCCAAACTTTCAACTGCTTCTTGGTCGGATTGACAATATTTGCAAGAATAGTACGCAATGAAGTACCGGCTTGTGAACCTTTAATACCAGCATCTCCTAAAATACCAATACCGGCTGTAGCTTCCTCAAATGATATTCCAGCATTAGCTAACAAAGAAGCTGCGTATTTATATGATTCAGCAATTTCCATCAAAGTTGTATTAGACATGGTAAATGTTTGAGTCATCACATCAGCCGCATGTCTTACATCACCAGCCTTAATACCATATCCAGTCATAATATTTGTCACCACGTCTGCGGTCTCACCAAGCCCCGTATCACCAACCAATGCAATGTCTGAAATAGGACGTATAGACTTGTTAATGTCCTCCAAGTTAAATCCGGCCATAGCTAAGAATTTGCTCGCATCAGCCACTTCAGGTGCAGTAAACTTAGTTTCTATTCCGACATTGCGAATGATTCTCTCCATACCCATGAATCGTTGATTGAAATTCGGTCGATCGTCATGGGATTTTAGAATGTTTTTTGTAGTGGTAATGAGATTGTTATAGTCCGTAGCCGAACTAATTACATCGCCCATCAACATACCAAGACCAGTAATGCCATAAGCAACCCCCATTCCTTTTAACATGTCAACAGCCCCAATTCCACCAGAATCAATCATAGAAGGACCAAGAGCACGATATGACGCACTTCCTCTTGATATTACTGGACGATTTTGACGCACTCTACGTGATATAGGTTTGTTAGAACCACCAATAGGTGCTGGAGATGGAGTCACAATGGGTGGTGGAGGTGTTACAGAAGAAGCCCCTCTACCTCTGCTTGTGGTACTTGTGACATTTCCAGTGCTTTTACGTGCTGAAGATGAGGTTGCCGTTGCAATGGTGATTGTTCTATTCTTTTTAACTAACCTATCAATCGTTTCCAGCTTGCTTATGATTGTATTTAACTTACGAATAGCTGATTCCGTCTTGATAGATATAGATGGTGCCTTCTTAGAAAGATTATTGAATTTAGTAATTGTCGTATCCAATTTTTTCTGGAAGGCGGTCAACTTTGTCTGTGCCTCCGTCAACTTTGACGTTGCAGTTTGAAAGGCCGTTAATGCTGAAATAGCCTTTTCGGAGTTGACATTAATGTTATAATTTACTGTATAATTTTCTGCCATTACAACTAATTCACTTTTAAGAAGAATAGATTATATTCAGAGGTGGTGGGTGAATAAAAAACCCTCACTAACACAATTGCTTAGTGAGGGTTGAATACATACTTACGAAATAAGACCTAAAGCATTTACTTGTCTTGTAACAACTTGCTGTTTATGCAACCATTCTGCATCGTTAGATATTCGAGCAAAATCTTCATCGCTTAAATTGTCGATGTCTACTCCTGGAAAGTAATGACGTATAAGGATTATTTTTTGCCTTAAACCGTCATCATCGTTCACTTTCCAGGTTTCGATAAATTTATCAAGCGTCCATGACGAACTTCAATAATCTTAGACAACTGAGCCATCAAACCAAACATAAACAAAGAGTCATCTTCAATCAATTCCTGATCACCAGCCAAGAAACAATCCTTTGCAAGAACTTTCATGGCAACAAGCTGATTGTTTTGAGATGCGGTCAGATATTTACTGAATGTCTTGAATGATGGCTGGCAGAAATATCCCACATAATGCTCCTTTTCACCACATTCAACATTCCCGTCAATAACAATAGGGAAAACAATACGCAATTTTGCATCTTTTTCCTTCAACTCTTTTACTTTCTTTTCAATTTGAGCTTGCAAATCCTTATCAATCTCCTGCATCTGTTCTTCTTCTCTGTATTCTTCTTTTTCTTCCATAATTGTGATATGATTAAAGTTTTCATTTATGAATAGACTCTCATATTTGTATTTGTTTGAAAATTCAGTAAAAAATAACGGGTAGCGCAATCGCTACCCGTATCGAAACTAATACACTATCACAAATACAAAGGTTAAGCAGCAGAAGTGCTCGGTATAATCTTAAACGGATTCAGATTAAATTCTTTGGTGATATTGGTATCATCTTGCTGGACTTCCATACCATCTTCGTTAAACAGGCATCCCTGCAACGTAATAGTTTCTTCAACCCAGTCATCAGAACCCATATCGTTAGCAAACGAAATAACCAAATCAAACTCTCCCAACGCCATCAACGAACCTTTAAGCGCACGGAGCTGAACCTGGGTGTTATAATCCATGGTTATGGATGCTGTGTAAACTGTATTTCCAAAACCTCTATTTACCGGCTGTCCACCAAGGCCATAGTTCGTTTCTACCTTGTGCTCAATATTCCACTTAATAGCGGATACTCCTGAAAGAATTACAGGATTTGAATTTTGAGAACCTGTTAAAGCCGGAGCGGTCAATTGAACCATTGACCAAGAATAAGCTACGTTGTTAACAATCATTATCTCATTGTATTATCGGCTGATTGCAAGACCCTCAGTCACTTCGATAGACTCAGCACACCCAAGAGGAATGAGAGTATATGAGAAAATCAGCTTTTTGTTTACCAAAATATTTTGATTAGCAGGAACATTTACAACGCCTATTCCGCTAATTTCCTCAGCAGTCTCCATTGCTTGAAGAACGCTGGTAATCAAATTGTTGTAAATTGTAATCTGGGCCGATGCCAACTGGCCTGTAGCAGGATCAACCTTAACTGGAGAGTTAACATAGGGCAAAAGAGCCTCACGAACAAGTCTACGAGACTTATTGATTGTTCTGTTACGTGCAATTGTACAATAGTCACCGTTTGAACAAGTACGGTCTTTAGTAAAGTACACATGACCTTCACGACCTTCATAGGTACGAAGGAACATATACCCCTTATCGTCCAGTTCGTCCAATTGGAATTTTGTCAATGCAGAGTATGATGTGGCGTTTTTCAACTTACCATCCTCTACAGTTGAGTCTCCAAACCCCATTTCAATAGATGGGACATAATTAACCAAATCGAAATTCTGTACCCATCCGATACTTTCACCAACACTTGCACGTGTCAAAGCACCAAGAGCCAAACCAATAACTCCAACTGGAGTGGTCGACTCCAAAGATGCTTGCATTGCTTTAACATCAGTATCCATAGACTGACCAAGCAATACAGTTACGTATCTGGCATTGATAATAGAGTCTGCAATTTGACTAAACACGATTGCATTATCGTCACCGTCAGTAGTAGTAACTTTGGAAGAGTTACCAGACAAAATGATGTGTGCAGGGGCAAAATAATCGTTAGCCATTTCCTCCGCAACAGACTGCAAATCTCCTACAATTGCAATGCTATACTGTTGGGCTTCTGGATCCATCTTTTTCCAGATAGTCTGTTCGGTCCATACACCAAACTGGTTGATAATGCCACCAGATGCTTTCTGCATATCAATCAAAGCATTCCAATCGGTTGAACAGTCAGCAAACATAACGAACAAGCGACCGCTACCGCCAGCCATGCCAAAAAATTGATTAATATGATAGTAAGGGATACCATAAAGTAAATCCAGACTAACTGATTGTCCAGGCTCCCCTTCTTCTACATCACTTGTAGTTTTGCCACTGTAAGGTATGATTCCAAGTTTGACCGCATCATCCAGACTGTTTAATTCTACAACGTTATCTTTCCAATTCTCAGCAATCTCCAACCCCTGTCCTTTAGTCCAGAAATCAGGTTGCTTAGAAATATCAAAGAGCAATCCACAGACTTTCTCGGTTGCATTGGTAATAGATGAACCAATATTACCGTCCGTGTCGTTCATAAAAACATTTCCTAATGCCATTGTATTTGTTTATTTATTGTTTAAAATACGGATTCTCGTAAAGAACGGCCTTATCCTTCGACACATTCTTACATTCACTTGTATAGATACCACCATGAGCATCAATCCACAACTTTTTGTAGTTAGGATACAGCTTCAGGATTTTATCTGCGTAATCAGGAATCTCCTTTGCTGCTTTTTCCTCATTTTCAGCAGGATCTTTTGTATTTTCCTGTTCTTTTTCTTTCTCTTCTGAGACCGCCTGTTCAACATTGACAACTTCAAGTTCTTTGGTCTCATCTGAAGTAGTCTGGGTTGTTTTTGCTCTTGCCATAATTCCTTCTTAAACTAAAATAGGGAGCGGAGTCTTAGCCCCACTCCCCGGTTATTGATTTATTATTATGAACTCAATTTTACAATCAAGCACCTGCGTTCTTGTATGCTGTCCATACAACGATTTCTCCCGGCAGCACAATGTTCACATCGACTTTCATTCTCATCTGGAAGAACCACTCTTCAGAGTTGTTCTGCAATGGCATAACCTTAACGCTTTCCTGATCAGTCGCATAGTCAACAGCCATCCACAAACAAGAGTCCATACCAGTTGTAAAATTGCCGAAGAAGATGCTGTGTTCAGGCAGACCGTCAATAACCTTGATAGTCTTGCCTTTGAAGCGATGTCTGTTTTCGTCAGTATTTTCAGAATACTTAGAATCTTTTGCAGTCAGGTATTCATCATACAAATCCCACAGTTCCCAGCTCATAACGAACTTCATACCAGATTTCTTACGCAACTTTTTAGGAGTTTTCTTCCAAATTGCATACAAGGCTTTTTCAACCTGTTCGCCGGATGTAAGCTCTGTATCACCTGCAAGAATTACCTCACCAGAAGCAACTTCATTTTTCTGTGCCTCAGAACGACTGCCACTATCTGTGGCTGATGCCTTCAAATTGGTCAAAACACGAGCCAAGAAACCGTCGAAATACTTCATCGGGCCAGCTGCATCATCACTACCCAACTTAGTGCCTTCTGATGGAGTTGTGATTGCACCATCATCAACACCACCTTTCTTACCGCACCAAATACTATCGTTCAAATACTGATCTTTCTTGTCAATAAGTAAACGAAGCATTTTAGCCTGTACAGCTGGATTCAATTCACGGAATACCAGCGGACCTTCCGGCTGGAACGGTCTCCAGATTTCTTCAAATTCACGTGGGTTAAATTGAACATAAACCATGAAATCACCAGGTTCCAAATAACGCTCACTGTAAGTGTATTGATTATTGGTGTCTGATGCAGCTCCCTGAGTAGTGGGAGTAGCTACATTATCCTGGATGATTTTGTTCAAACTTACATGAGGAAGAGTAAACTTTTTCTGTACACCCGGCTTAATATGAATAAGCCCTTCCTGATAGGTGTCATTTCCTTGCGCGGTGTAGACTAAAAGATCTTCAAGAACTTCACCGGAATAAACATTACCTGCAAAATTAATTGTCGCCATTATATTGACTTGTTATTGTTATGCAAACTTTTTCAATTCAAAGGTTTCACCACACACGGCCTTAACCTTGTCTGCGATTTCTTTTTCAGCTATACTAACACCATCTTTAGCAGCAGCTGCGTTTGCAGGGTCATTGGCAATTGCGGCTGCAATATCATCACGGCCTCTAAGAGAATCCAAACTTGCTTTAACGGTCTTGAAATCTTTATGAGCCAACTGAATCCAAGATTCCTTAGATGATGCTTCAATTTTACCTGATTCAACGGCACCGTTAATAAGTGCATTGATTTCGGCTTCATGAGCGGCTGCTTCTGCATCTTTATAAACTTTCAGTGCCGCTTTTGTCTGTTCCAGCTCATTCTTTACGTTGGTAAGCTCTGCTTCTACGCCCTTATGCTTGATTTCAAGAGAAGTGTATTTGCTCTGAAAATCTTTCAGTGCAGCTTCAGTCTTAATCAATTCAGCAATGCGAGCCTGTACAGCATCGGCCTGAACGTTTTTGGATAATCCAAGCTGAGCGGAAATTGTTTCGATTGTCTGTTTTTCAGTTTCCATTCGTTTATTTAACTCTTTAGTTGATGAATTATCTTCTCGATTACGAATAGCCACCACTTCTTCAAGAAGTTTATTTTCATCAACTTCTGTATTAATAGATGACATGATATTTCGCAATGAAGCGGCATCTTCCACTCCGTCAATTTGATTTTTTACCTTGTCTCTGACAAGTTTTGATGTTTTCAACACATGCTCAGCTGGAATAAATCCGGCTTTTACAGCTTCTTGTGCATTGAAGAAAGTTCCATCAACGCCTTCTTCGCCATCCATAATTTTCTGTACCTGTTCTTTAGTCATCCCAAACCGTTTCCGGTAAATTGTTTCCAACTGACTGCGGAAAGCATTGACTGTTTGTTGTGCATTTGCATCATCTTCATCACAACTGTTAAATGGATTATGAATCATAAGCAACGAATAATCGTGCATGTACAAGTTTGTACCTGCGGCCCATATTACAGAACCCATTGAAGCTGCGATGCCTTCAATAATACAATCCACTTCAATTGGACATGACTGAATAACAGAAAACATACTCATGCCATACAATACAGAACCACCTTCTGAATTAATCATCACAATGATTTTTGATGGCTTGACATAATTCTGAAGCCATAAAAATTCCTCATTGAAATTCTGTGCTGAGTATGAATCTACAGAACTAAAAAACCTAATAATAGCTGGCTTATCTTTTTCAGCTTGTCCAACTATGTACTTCAAATTGTTTATATCCATTGTAGATCTGTTTTGAAAAGAATAGATAATTGAATTACAAACAGGTTAAAGAATTATTCATCAAACTCTTCAAATTTTGAAACATCGTCAAAAGTTACTGTTTTATCATCTGGAAGGTTATCCGGATTGGCAATCTCGTTTTGATCGCTGTGGTTTGTAAATGGTGGGTGTACAATGTACGTATCCACGTAATTTTTATAACGATACGAAGTGAAATCTTGAAACCAGATTTGATAATCAATCCAATATGGCTGTAATCCATCATCAAACGATAATGGTTGATCCCAGTATTCCAGCTGAAATCTTGAAACCAAGGCCGGGAAAGAACTTTTCTTTTCTTCAATAGCATCTATAATTCTTTTATAAACCACCATTCCTTCCAGTTCGCCCTGCTCTCCATCATCACTATTATTCAATCTATTCAGAACATAATGAATACGCATACTTCCTTTTCCTTCAGAAATACGAGAAGTTCCTTGATTATAATACACATTAATGAAATGAATAAACACGGCTGGAAATTCAATTCCGCTTTCTTCGTTCTTTTTAGATCCTTTAATTCGTGCAAGTTGCCCGTTATCCATTTTAATGGTCTTAAATAACGGTGGACTTGTAGGGTCGTTGGGGTCCTCTTTGATTTCAGACAATATCGCTTTTACAGCCTTATACGATTCTATCAAAGCGTTAGTCTGTACGATTTCTTGAACCTCAGTTACTGCCGGCTGCTGATTCACATTATCATTAGTCGATATGTTTTCGTTTACTTGTTGCTTATTGGGTTTTTCTACAATCATTATTTAGGGAATCCAGAAAATATCATAATAGATAACTTTTTCAATTCTTCATCCAGTACAGTTGAATCTCCTATAAATTGTCTACGAGGCATATTTCTAACTCTTCCTCGTCTGAAACTGTTTGGACCATTATGTACGGCTGCATAACAAAAACCTTTATGTCTCTTAGTATGTGCAAATCCATTTGGGTCTGTGTATATAGTCACACCCGAAGGGGAATCTTTACTTCCAATATGCTTCCATTTGATTGATCTTTTCAATGAACCAGTTTCCACCATAAGTGGATGAATAGCCTTATTGTACTTTGACCGTTGAGGCCATGGAGAACTACCATTTGAATTAAACCTCTTCAAATCAAACGACTCTTGAAATATCGATTGTGCAGCCTTACCAGCCTTTACCTCAAAGTTCCATACATTCACAGAAAATTTATGAGGTAAGGTTCGCCATTGAGTCACAACCTGTCTTGGAGTCAATGGCTTACCCTGATTAATTGGAATCTTAGCCATTCAATAAATATTTTGCTTTTATTCTATCCGATATTTCTTGTAACTTCTCAATTTGTCTGGAATCGACATTAAAGTATGGGTGTTCATCAGAGAATATTCTTCCTCCTTGTGAAACACTTTCCTTAAATGTCATATCAAACCATTCAGGAATCTCTGGAACCTGGTTATATTTAGCTTGAACTTCCGAAAAAATAGACGTTGCTGAATCCTCTACCAAGAAACATCTACATTGATGCTCAATAGGAGGTATAAGCCACCCTGGAAATTGAGATTTTGATGCTGTAAACCCTTCATGCTGCAAATGCCACGGCCTAACACGCTCATCACCCATAGTCATATACATCAATGTAGTATTATCTGCTAACTTTGACAAATAAGAAGCAATAATCATGGCATATTCAATGTCCATGTTTTCTACAAAAGCATATCTGTTGTTGTATTTATGACACAGACTAACAACCAACTCGTCTAAATATTCCAGTTCTTCTTCATCTTCATAATCATACAGTTCTTCGACTTCAGCAACTTCCTCAGCAAGCTGGTATTCTTCAGCCACAGAAAAATCCACAAGATTATCTACAGCAGCCAAAAGTATATCTCGCTGTACACGCTGTTCATCGGTCAATTTATCAGCGTGTCCCAAAACCCATAATGCTTCATCATATTCAATTCCAAATCCATCAAACGCATGTCTTATAGCAAAATCCGCTCTTGCAGCCATCAAAGACTCCAGTGAATCCCATTGACCACCATCATCCCTAATGCTTTTTATTAATTCATAAAATAATGCTAACAGGGCTTTATATTCCCTTTCATTTTTATCCTTATCGTTATTTGGAGACCTGAACGCATTAATGTTGGAGAGAAGAGTCGGTCCTATTTTCTTCTCTCCCTCAAAAAATTTTTTGTTTGACGTGCATGTCCATATCTACGAAAATACTCTTCATCTGTCAAATGCCTTGTACTATCATCTGAATACCCATCACTTGAAGCACTACCAGTTGCAACAGATAATTGATTTGTATTAATCTGGCGTCTTACTTTTATACCAAATTCACTTTCAATAGAGTCTGGGTCCATTTCCCATTGTGTTCCTAACACCTGGAAGAGCTTGATCTTATCTTCATCGGACATTTCAACTCGTTTGGCATACTTGAACTCCAGCCCAGGTTTGATATATCCCATTTTTACAAGTCGCGGAACAACATCTTCGTTCATGACAAGTTCTACATAGTCTCGATATACTTCAATACGGTCTCTAAATACATTCTCATGCGTTTTAGCAGAGCCGACATACGCTTGTTGCTCTCCAGCCACAGACTGTGAACCAAGAATCAAATTGGAAACATCCTTATCAACCAGATTTATCAAACCAGTAAATACATGTTCTGAATTTGACATCGTAAATGTTTTGACATCAATTTCATCATTTAATCCGGTTACAATAACCTTATTTTGAGCAGCACTTGCAATATCGTTTGCCAATCTGCTTCTGTCTGCATAATTTTCTGATTCGGACTTGCCATGTATAATTGGCTGTCCGTATGTATGCGAGAAATTCACATAATTAGCCATAGTGAATTTCTTAGCAAGAATAGAAGGCGTGGTTGCGGAGAACAGCCCCAAATCTTCATTATTGATAAGAATGTAATAATCACGATACAATGGGTCATCAAAACTCCATCCAGGAGACCACATGCCTTGACGCTGTACAATTCGTCTTTGATCTGGAAGAATGTTTCTACGCTCAATAGTAGTAATGCGCTTTAATTTCCCAGTCTCAGTATCGATTGTAGGATCAATATAAATTCCGGTAAATCCATATAACTTTGACTCAACGATTCCATTAATCAGTTTAATAAACTGTGTACCTTGAATCTTTTTGGTTTCTTCTATGTCTTTGATATACCGTCCTTTTTCATTTTGTCTTGCAAGCATATACCGTTCACCAAGAATCTGTGACTTTAGAGTTTCCAATACGCCAGCCAAATGAGCATCCTGCTGAACACAAGCGTCATATAGGTCGATAAGTTTACCTCTATCGTCAAGAACAGTTCCATTATTAAGATGACGATATGATGACTTGAACAAACAATGTCTTTGAACTTCACGAATATATTCCTGAATAGTCTTTTTAGAAGTCTGGAATATACTTTCCAATAATTCTACATTCAATTTATTTTCTTTGCTGTTCATTATATTATCATCATTTTCTGAAGAATAGATGATTTCAATTTGGTTTGTTTCCAGACATTGATGTATATAGCCACAGTATAGTAAGTCTACTTAATATTTTATATGATATATATTTTAACATTATAAATTTAATACCATTGATAAACAGATATTTATAAAATATATTATGTTAAAAGTATATATTTCGATATTATACTATTGAATTTATTACTACATTTGCACTGTAATAATTTACAAACCTCAAAAATTAAGTATTATGTCAAAAGAAAACGAAAAAACTCCTGGTTCTGATTTTTATAGAATAAAAACAGAATACATCAAAGAAGGGGAAAAAGGAGAACTTTACAAGGCTAAAGTAGAAGAATTGGTACTTGCAACCAGCTATACAGAAGCTGAAAAAGTTGCATACGGAATTGTTGAGGACCAGAACAGAACTCAGTATGGAAGCGTGAACATTGAGATTGTAAAAACAAAGATCAAAAATGTCATCCAAAACGATGTGATGGTCAGAGACGATAACTCTGTTTGCGAAACAAGTTGTGATTATTTTGAAGAGTCAGAGGACACTGGCGTCGGCCTGTATTCAGTTAAGGCCCTTATCATCACTCTGGACGAAAGAACAGGTAAAGAAAAAAAGAGCAGTGAAACGTTCTTTGTTCCAGCAATTTCAAATTCAGATGCAACGACAAGAATCAAAGAGTATTTGAATGAATCAATTGATGACTACGTTATTCGTGACACACGATTTGACAAAGCTGAAGCTATCTATTGGCCAAAAATTAAGTAACAATGCTTGGAACCAATAGGAATGAGACGGTACAAATAGAATGCAAAGAGCAACTCATTCCTGAATTTCCGGATGTGCTCTTCGGAACTTCACCTGAAGGCAGCGAATATTTCGATGCCACTAATTATCTTCTTAAACAAGGGTCTGTCAAATCGGTAAAAGACTTCTTCATAGAATACAATAAACCGATAGAATCACTATGCGACTCATACGACATAAGTCTTGAAAAGGTCGCGATTATCAACCACAACAGACACTATCTAATTGACGGTAATTTCGTTTACCTTTTTATCGCTTTTGTAGAACCACACTTCCTTGGATATATATTCGACAGGATACATGAATTATTTTCAAAAGGTGTATCAGTGTCAGATACGTATCTTCTTCAAGCTGCAAGAGAGCGGCTATCCAAAGAGGTATTAGAAGAAGCGATAAAAATCAATGAACAAGTTAAGTAAAACAAATTATTACCGAGTGCTTGTATTCAGCCCACTCAAGAGATTAATAGGAATATTCCAGTCTGTAACAGCCGCTGCTAATGCCTTTAATACATCAGCAACCAATATCCACTATGCCTGTAATGGGCAAAGCATATCCTGTTGTAATCTTTATTTCAGACATTTATATGAAGATAAGATTGAGATAGACATGCTGGAAGATTTAGGAAAGTTAAAACTGGAGGACTACGACAGTATGGTTGGAATTACAAGAAAATATTACGATAACAAAGATATGACCCGTAAGGGCATGAAATATAAAAAATAAAAAACATGAAAATCAAATTACTATCAGAAGGAGCTAAAATTCCATTACGAGCAGATGAAGGTTCAGCAGGTTTTGACCTGTTTATTCCTAAAAATGTAGTTATTAACCCAGGCCGAAATGTTATACCGCTTGATATTTCTATTGCGCTTGATCCTGGCACAGAAAGCAATATTCGCCCAAGAAGCGGATTTTCAGTAAAAGGAATGGAAGGCCATAAGATTTTAATAGATGGGTCGTTTGATGCAAAAACCATGCGATTTGATGCTGACGTACTGGAAGGAACTGTTGATGAAAGCTACCGTGGTGTAGTTGGTGTAATTATCAAAAGCAATGAAAAAGTAGCGTTTGGCCTTTCTAAAGGTACAAAAATCGCACAAATGGTAATTGAAAAATACCAAGTTCCAGAAATTCACGTTGTAAATGAACTGGATGACACAGAACGCGGTGAGGGTGGTTTTGGACACACCGGTTCAAAATAATATTTATTAATCGGGGTGTGCGTGTTCACGCCCTTAAATTTTACTAATATGACATCAAGAAAAGAAGAGCTAATCGCTAAAATAAAAGAGCATAATCAAGCATACCGTCAAGGAAATCCAATTATAAGTGATGCAGAATATGATGCTGAAATTGACGAATTGAAATCAATTGATCCAAACAATCCATGGTTTCAATCAATTGAACCGGCCCCAGTGTCTGCAAATCGAAAAGTAAAACTTCCGGTACCTATGAAATCACTCAATAAAGTAAAAGACATAAAAGCTATTATTAATTGGACTCAATCAATTGGACTCACGGAAGAAGATATAATTATCATTACCCCTAAGTTTGATGGGCTTTCATTGTTACATAACGAAACAACTAATCAGGCATATTCAAGAGGTGGAGCAGAAAATGAAGGACAAGACTGTACTTCGCATTATAGAAACTCAACATCAATCACTAATGTGCCAACTAATTTAAAATACACGTTTGGAGAATTTGTATTTAGTACAGATACATGGCTTCGTCATTTCTCCGGCAAACATTCTCCTGAAACTGGAGAGGTCTATAAATCACCCAGAAACACAGCTGCCGGGCTTCTTAATAGAGAATACCCTTCAGAAAATTTGAAATTCGTTGATTTCTTCAGGTATGGCATAGACAAAGAATCATTATATCAATTCAACACATACTCAGAATTGTATGTTTATCTCTGTAAAACGTTCAAACAGAAACAGCTGTATTATGCAATGCGTGTCAAAGACCTGAATGAACATGAGCTTATTTCACTATACAAAGAATTTCGTAAACTTTACTATATTGATGGCCTTGTGTTATACGCAAATGACCTCAAAATATGGGAAAAGACTGGAAGAAATCAAACAACTGGAAATCCCAATTATGCAGTGGCGTATAAAAACCCAAACTTTACAGACGTATTTGAAACAACTGTAAAAGACATAACATGGAAAATTAGTAAATCAGGCGCAATGAAACCGGTAGTTAATATTGAGTCTGTTGACACCGGAGATTGCAACATGGAAAACCCTACGGGATATAATGCAAAATGGATTGTGCAAAATAATATAGCTAAAGGAGCCAAAATACTTGTAACAAGATCAGGAGGGGTAATTCCTAAGATATTGGAGACACTAACCCCTGCTGATTCATTTGAAATAGAAAACAGAAACCTGTATTTATCAAAATGCCCTTGCTGTGGGAAAATTCTATCATGGGACTCCACCAACACAGAACTATGCTGTACAAATGAATTATGTCCAGGAATCATTCTGGCTAAAATTATTTTCTTCTTCAAAATATTAGGATCTGAAAATCTCGGTGAAGAAACAATAAATAAATTGTTCAATGCCGGTTATAATACAATCAATAAGATTCTTGATATAACGTTCGAAGAATTGATTGACATTGAAGGATTTGGAGATGTGACTGCAAATCAAATTCTCAATACGATGTCACTTATTCGTGATGGGGTTGAGGTCACATACTTAATGCACGCCAGCGATTGTTTTTCCGGAATAGGACAAATAAAAGCCAAAACCATCTTATCGACCATGACAAAAGAACAAAGATTTGCTTTTTATTCAGGCGTGTTTCCTACATGGGAAAGCAACGAAGAGTTGCAAGAAACTGACTTATATAAAAACTCCAGCGTGACAATAAAATCGTTTTTGAATGGAATTTTACCTTTCTATAATTTTATTGCAGAAAACAGATTAAAAATACTTGCTATGAATGAAGAGCCAGAAAGTAAAAGTAATAAACTTTCCGGAATGAAAGTATGTTTTACTGGAGTAAGAGACCAAGAACTTGAAAAATACATTCAATCCAATGGTGGAGAAGTTGTAAGCGGAGTTTCCAAAAAGACAACGCATTTGGTTGTCGCTAATATAAATTCTGATTCGTCTAAAGCAATGAAAGCCAGACAGCTTGGGATACCAATAATGACTATTGATGAATTTAAGCTAAAGCATTGATTATTATATAAATAATATGCTTAAACAGATAAGGAGCCATATAATATGGCTCCTTACTTTATGAAATTAATATGTTAAAAGTATAGTTTTTATAAATATTCCTTTGATTATTTATTTTCTTTTTCTACATTTGCATTATAAAAGTGAAAATACAAATATTATGGCAAAGAAAAATCAACTCACAACCAGCGATCACTTAAAATATGAAGAATACGAAAGATTGCTGGAATGCCTTCATAATGATGGCAAATATATGTGGGAAATGTATGCTCGTTTATCATTTTGTACAGCATGTAGAGCATCCGATGTTTTAAAATTCAAATGGGTTGACATCATCGGCAAATCTTCAGTAAATGTAACCGAGCAAAAGACACAGAAAACAAGACATATCCCACTAAACCCTTCGGTACAGCAAAAATTCAAAGAACTGTACGAATTAATGGGACATCCGGATAAAAAGGATTATATATTCAATGGTGGCCATGGAGAGAAGTCATTAACAATCCAACGTGTCAACCAAGTTTTGAAAGAGTTTAAATTCAAATACAAATTGAATATAGAACACTTCTCAACCCATACGTTCAGAAAAACATTCGGACGATACGTATATGACAAACACAATCATAGCGCAGAGAGCTTATTGTTGTTGAACAAAATATTCAAACATACAAGCATCAACATTACCAAAACTTACATTGGTATTACCCAAGAAGAAATTCAAAGTATATTTGACTCAATTCAATTCTAAGAGAATCACAAATTGAAGCGCATTGCGCCTTTGCATCTTCTTATTTCACTGCCTATCACAATAACACAGCAAAGGTTATGCGCAAACACAGTTCACATTGTTCGATATGCGGAAGCGAAATCAATATTTGGTTATGTTCACGCAAAAGAAGCCTCACCAAATTGATGAGACACTACAACCTATGTTTTGAATGCGCATATTGGACAAATTTCATACACAACCCTACTCCGGGATCCACAATAATCAGTGGCGGCATATATATGTTTGAACCTATTGACGGAATCGTCGATTGGAGAAAACTACGAATGAGCAACACGGTTTATGTCATGGATTTATCTACAAAAAAAGTCATGGGGAGCACCAAATGTTCTCTTATTGGAATAATACCCAAAATATTTAGTAAGCAACTTCCAGACCAATATAAATTCATATCAAAAGACACATACTTAAAAATCGTGAACTATCAAGGAACATGCTGTATTGCTAAAGGATGTTGGGATAGATATTCATGCTGGTGGTATAATGCACAAATAGCGGAGCCAAAAGGTCCATGGAACGCTATTCCAAAAAATCATAAGATTGGCGATGAATTATGCGAAAGTTTCATCAATAAATTCACAATATATGATATTAAACATTAGTCTTATTGTACTGGCAATTCTAATATTGATTGCTATTTCAAAATTGAACATCCTAATTGAAGAAAAGCAAAAGGTCAGAGATGAATTATTAGCATCCAATGAATCTTTAAAAGAGCTTACAACTAAAAGTTTAAAATCATCAAATTTCAACATCCTGTTAACGCAATATTGCCTAACATGCCTCAAACCGTACATTATTGCGATTCAAAACAACGCAATTAAACGTGAGGATTACGAAGAAGCTGCTGAATGCCAGAAAATAATTGAAACAATCACATCTTTAATAAAACATTCCAATTAAATTACTATGGAGCAATTATTATTTATATTCGCTTATTTGTTACTTGCCGGCATTTATTTTCTGGCAACAATATTATTTACATCACTGAATAAAGAAATTAAGTATTATGAATATTATCTAAAGCACACATCACATTCTTGTGCTGACCAAATGTCGATTAATCAATCGTGTCCAGTCATATTGATAAACCGACATAATGAAACAATCACTGGGATGTGTCAAAACCAATTGCTACAAGAAATAAACAGCGATGACTACTGGATATTTAAAAGACATTACACAGAAATACAAACGAGACATACACAGCTTGCCAAAATCAAGACTGCATTTAAAAAGCCTGATTATTGGAAAAGAATACGAAGCAACACATCACTTATTATATCAACTTCGTCTCCAACTGAAAATATTCTTGTCATAATAATTATTATACAATTTATTTAATCACAATAAAGTTTGTAGATGTATAAATAATTTTCAGCTTGGAACAAAAACAAGAAATAATATGGATATTTCAAATCAAATAAAGATTCCTCCATACGGGCAACATTTTAATTGTGCAGAAAGAATGCTGGGAAAATCTCGCTATCGCGTTTTTTCCAGACTTATCGATGAGTGCAGTACGATTATCGCAAGAGAACAGATGAATCGGTATTTTAAAATACCGGTATCAACTTTATCGTATAGAACTGGAGGTATGGACAGGGAATCAATCGTCTCTGCATTAAGATGGCTGCATGAACGTGAAATTATCACCATGTCTCAAGATAGCACGATCTTCGTAAATATTGAGGTTTATATTTCGCTCATTGAAAAATTCAACTCGCTTGAAAAAAAAGACGAAAAACAATTTATTAAAGACTTGGAAAATAGAGTTGATATGAGGGACATATATGAGCTAAGACAGGTCACACATTCTGAAGCGATAAAAATACTCATGATGATGAAAGGTGGGAGCAAATCCGACAATGAACAAAAAATTGTCGGAAAACCGTCAAATTGTCGGAAAACCGATATACTGCCGGAAAACCGTCAAGTTGACGGAAAGTCGACAGTTTTGTCGGAAAACCGACATGGCAATTGCATGGATTTCCGACATTTACAATTTAATCATGGGCGAAAACGATGAATGGGATGAAGAAACTTTGACAATTATACAAAATTGGGCAAAAAAATCAGGGGTGAACCTGGAACTTGACGGAAAGTCGACAATTTCCGGAATTTCCCTTATGTGCTATGCACTTGAAAAATTGTCGGAAAACCGTCAAAATTGTCGGAAAACCGTCAACAACCTGTCGGAAAACCGTCACAGTAAATATAAATATAATATAAATATTAAAATAACTGATCTAAACGAACGTAGTGAGTTTAGTAATATAGGCGAAGAAAAGGTTGAAAACAAAAAAGAAGGTTTTGAAGGTTTAGA
>NFZD01001088.1_pt1 | contig 34799 bp, 35 predicted proteins | sample 1095381 | NCBI WGS metagenome assembly NFZD01 (sample SAMN03609891, study PRJNA323583) | gut metagenome | isolation source: feces | host: Rattus norvegicus | place: Denmark: Riget | collected 2013 | reverse complement strand
GCCCAGGTACCATTGATGATTTGTTGAATCCTGTTCATGTGGAATTTTTGAGAGCAAAAAAACAGGAAAACGCCCGATGCGCAAAGTACTATATATAAGGTAAAGAACCGGCGGGTTATGGATCGTAGCAGGAAAGTTTTTAGACCAAACCGTTTGTTCGTCTTTTCCGCTCTGATTTCCGTTCACGGATGACTGGACAAAACGCACCGCTCGGTTACATGAAAAAGTGCGCCTGTTTAAAAATAATTAACGGTATTTTCGTGTATTGGTTCTTTTTTGGCGGGAAGAGACCTTGCGCCCGATTTTAATCCGCCATCGTTGATAGTCTTTCAGCAGGGCTTCCGGTGTGAGGTTTTCAATCCCGTATTTCATCAGGAAGGCGTAGGCGGAATCGATGTAGTCAATGCCTTTCACGTGTTTGTTCTCATCGAAAAACTCATGAGCTTCCGTCTTCATCATCGTGTTGATTGATTTGGCTAACTGGGCGGTTCCCTTTTTACTGATATAATTGAAGGATTCGACCGGCTTTCCCGCCGTCTGGTGCGCCATCCGGGGGGAGGGGAGGCGGATTTCGGTATTACCCCGGTCAATGGGTGCGTCTGAAGGCCTGCGTTGTAGCAGTTCGTAGACGATGAAATAGAGGCTGCTGTTCACGGGCAGGCAAACGACCTGCTCTTTGGTTCCGAACTTTCCTTTGAGATATTCGGACAGATGTTTGGGTAAATCTATCTTCGTAGTCATAAATCTGGGTTCAATTACTGATTGCTCTACAAATATACGAAATTGTCAAATTGCAAGCAAGACGTGTCGAAACGGAGCATTTGTGTAAAACCGTTGTTTTTCGCAAAATCGCCAATCATTGTGCAATTACACGTGTTGTGAGTCTAATTGGCGCAAAAAAGTGTAACTCTGTAACCTGTAACCTGCGGTAGTTATTTAGTTAAATTTCAATCTGTTGCAAGGTTACACTTTTGAAAAACGGTGCGGTTACAGAATTGTAACCCGGTTTCAGTTTTGTAACCGCCCTCTCCGGTTACAAAGTGTAACGAAAGTGTAACCAAAAGTGTAACCAAAAGTGTAACCTTGTTTTTTCTGACCTATCTTCTTTATTATTACTTGTTTACTTTCTCTTTTTCAAACTAAGGTTACAGGTTACACTTTAATGTATAAAAATTAGGTGATTTGAAGGTGTAAGGAAACTTGGGGCGTTCGTGGTATGGTTCCGGAATTGACAAAATGCAAGCAAATTCTTGTAACAGGTGTTGGAATGATAGTGGCATAGGCACAAAAAAAAGGAGGGTGCGCGTTGCACCCTCCTGAATAATACTCTTTGTCGCTCTACATGCTATTTTCAAAAAGCATACATGCTTTTTGAAAATAGGGTGTATGCTTTTTGGAAAAAGGATGTATGCTATATAATATCTATACGGCTGACAGCTCCAGGCCAATAGCCCGGATCGTATCAAGAATCTCATTCAGCCGTTCCATAGACGGCTTCTTCGTTCCGCTGACGTATTGCGCGAACAGGCTTTGTGAAATGCCCATCCGTCGAGCTACGGCCGAAGCGTTCAATTCCTGATGGGAGACAAACAGGTCGTACAGCGTATTTTTTGCCTTCTCCTTGAAAAAGCCGTCGAAGCATAAATCTTCGTCAAGCTCCTCCCAATGGATGCCGTCATCGCTCAGCGTGTAGTTCGAGCGTTGGGCGGGCGTGGCGTGTTTCAGCCTCGGATAATCGGAGAAATGCTCACAAGCCTCCCTGCCGTCGGATGCGCGTACCCATACATCCGTATCGGTCAGCCATACATTGTCTATTACTATATTTTCCATGACCCTGTTGTTTTTATTTGTTGAAAAATTTGTTCCAGTGTTCAGCAATTATTTCCTGGTTCTCTTCTATTACCGATTCGACCAATTTCAATTCAGACGGCTTCAGGCCGTCGTTATACACCAGCTCCACCGGGAACAGCGTGAACTTCGCTTTGATATTTCCTTTCACCACATGAACGTGTAAAGGCTCATGATCATTCGCGTAGAACATGAAACGGAACCCGAAAAGTATAAATATCGTAGGCATATCTTCTTCTTTTTATTACACTACAAATATAGGTAATTATTTTATTACCTACAAATAAAAGGCGTATCTTTTAGTTCGTCCGGAAATCAAAACGGCTTCTCCTCCTCCTTGTCGGCCGTCAGCGCACGTGGTGTGAGGCCGTCGTCGGTGTAGGTGCGGAGGTAGATCATTTCGGTGGCCTTGTCTTCGACCTTGCGGATGATGCGGCCGCTGCTGTTGCGCAGCTCCTGCGGGTTCAGCTCGGCTACCTCCGGGTTGATGTTGGCAAAGGCGCGGATCGCTTTCGTGAAGCGGTTCATCGTCCAGTAGGTCTTGGCCGCTCCGGAGAATGATTTGAACTCCTCGAAGGCGGCGCTCTTCGTAATCAACTTGTCGGTGTTGCCGCCCTCCTTGGAGAAATACATATAGGCCCAATCCTCAAACAATGCACCCATGTCGTCCTTGTTCTTGCGTTTCATGATGTTGTCCATCGGCGGCTGTATCTTGATGCGCCTGGAGGCCATCCGGAGGTAGAACTGCAGGGCCTGTATGAAGAAGTTCAGGTCGTGGTTCCATTCCTCCTCGGTGTATTTGGGGCCGCGCATGATGTCCTTTCCGCCGAAGTCGTCCGAGATGGAGCGGTCTTCGAGGTAGTCGTTGGTATCCGCCCGGGCGTGGTAGTAGTCGCTGAAGACGACGTATATCATACGCCCGGTGGTCGACGGGGTGAACTCCTGGGGCACGTAGTTCGAGCTGAAGCAGAGCTTCGGACTCTCTTCGTATTCCTTATAGTAGGAGTCCTTGTTCTTCTTGTTGATGGAGATGCCGTTGGTGATGATGTCGTAGAACCGCTCCATGGGGAAATACTTCGAGCAGTCGTCGGCAAAGATGATATCCGTGTCATCGCCCACCTGGTCGAAGACGTGCGGGTTTTCCATCAGCCGGGTGTTACGGCCGTCCAAGGGGACGATGCTTTTGAATGCTTTCAGTGCGTTGAAGAAAAAGGATTTCCCGCTGCGCCCGTTACACTCGTCTACTTCGCCCACCTTGTTGTCCATCGCAAAGGGTGCCCACGCCATGGAGGGCGACTTGTAGTTGTGCATCATGTATCCGACGGCGAAAATCTTGTTGATGAGATTGAGCTGCTGCTCGTGTTTCTCTTCTGCGGTCAGCATCGCTCCGTCGATGGAGTAGCGGTACTGTTCCTTATAGGCCTCTTCGTCGCCCGGGTCGGTGTTGTCTTTCCAAGCCTCTTCCAGCTCCTTGCGCCAGTGGATGCGGCTGGAGTTGACCAAGTAGGCGAAGAAATGGCTGTCGGTGTTGAGTACATCGATCGAGAATTTGTCCTGCCCGTCGCAGTCCTGCTGGTGCCGGATATCGAACATGGGAGGCAATAGGCTGACGTTGTGCGCCACGAGGTTGCTGTCCCATACGCAGGTTCCGTGGAACTCCTTCAGGGGAATCTTGTCGGCCCGGTCGGCCGTGATGCGCAGGGCGGTGTTCCGGAAGTAGAGGTCTTGCGAAAATTCCGTGCAGTTGGTAAAGTCGAGCTGCTTGATGTCCATCATCTGGTAGGCCGCCTCGGCACAGCGGGGCGAATTGACAATCAGGTTGCGGATATCGCGGGCCAGGTTGCGCTCGATGGCGAACTGCTTCAGGAACTCCAGGATGTCGCGCGGATAGACCCGCGACACCACGCAGCCCTCCCGATGAACGAGCGCGTATTCTCCCTTCCCTTGGTTCAGGAGGCAGAAGCCATTGAGCTGAAGGAAGTAGTGCAGGCATACGCTGTCGATGTCATACGTGGTCTTGTTCGACCGCTTGCTGTAGCTCTCGGTCCAGAACTTGGCGGGCATGGCCAGCGTCATCAGGTTCTGGAAGTCTTTCTTTTCGGGGCGCAGCTCGGCGAAGTCGCGGAAGTCCTTGCGGGGCTTTCCGCGGCGGTCTTTGTAGTTGCCCAGCCATTCGGGGAGCCAGATGGTGTAGATGTCCAGGAAGCGCAGGGCCAGTTCCGTCCCCTTGCGGATACCGGTCGGGTCGAGGTCGGGGATGTTGTAGATGCGCTCTACATATTTGTAAATCTCCCGGATCTCTTCGGTGGATACCTTGTAGGTCTCCGAGTTGAACCAGAGCGGGAAGTATCCGAGCGACTTTACGCACAGGCTGTCCCGTTCGCCCGAACAGATGATGGCTTCATCGAGCTTCTTGAACTGGTAGGGCTTGTCCTCGTTCGCCGGGTCCGACCGGAAGATACGTTCTTCCTCGTCGTTGTATTTCCGGTAAGAGGCCTTCAGCTCGGCCAGCCCGTTGATGTACTCCTTGGGCTTGGCTCCGTCGGGGGTGTAGGAGAACCTCCATTGCTTGTCGGGGTTCAGCGGCTCGTAGATCTTGTAGAACACCTCCGGCTTGCCGGGCGCAGGGTTCTCCACTTGGCATTCGCGCATGAAGATCGGGTAGGTGGGCGTGCTGTACTTGGTGGTCACCTCCCGGTTCCTGACATACGAGAACGATTTGGCCACGTGCCAGTGGAGCGCTTCCACGTGTTCTTGCTTCACCTTGGGGCCTAACACCTGGAGCTGCTCTTTGGTGAACTTGTCTTCGAGGTCGAAGAACTTCGTCCCCTCCGCCTCGTCCGGCTTGGCGGGGCGTTTGCGCACGTCCGGCTTGTTGACGCTCCGCTTCAGCTCGTCCGTCACGTTGTAGCGGTCGGCGAGTATGGCGACGGCCTCGGTGAAGCGCAGGTTCTCTTCGTTCATGCAGATGTCGATCGGGCTCATGGCGGTTCCCTGGTCGCCAAAGTCGGTTACCTTGTAGACATCGCCGAATCGTTTGATACAGGCGGAAGCGTCGTCTTCATCCGGACGGCGCTTGAAATGCTTCTTGTTGTCGACACACCCGGCAGCTTGCGGATAGTAATAGAGGATGATGTCCAACCCGCAGTTGCTGGCCGCATAGATGTCTTCTACTTTAATCATAGGCTTTCATTCTTACGGGGTTGTAACTCCAGTTTGTCCAGGATGTCCGGTATGTCTTCGATGAGCCGGTTCATGCACTCGACCGTCTTTCCTTCCACCCGGAAGATGATCGTGCACATATCCACCGTGTCAATCCGGCTGATCTGTTCCACCGTGAGATAGGACAGCTTGTCAATGGCGTCCGCAAACGCCGTGTTCATCCCGAAATTAGAGATCAGGCAAGCCCTGTGCTCCCGATCCGGTCGTTTGATCCAGACGAAATGCTTTCCGTCGGGTGTCGTTATCTTTACATAAGGCCTTAATACTGCTGTTGTTTCCATACTTTCTATATTTACAATCAATGCCCGCCGTGAAGGGCTCGAACCTTCCCCGATCGATTGCCGGAGGCAAATCTACCGGACTTCCGGAGACGGCGGAACGACAGGAGGCAATTGACAATTGATAATTGAAAATTGACAATTGACAATTAAATAGCGTCAAATAATTGTCCATTGTCCATTGTTAATTGTCAATTGTTTAAAACATCGACGGCTCTCTCGACTCCTTCAGGAACCGCAAGACGATAAAGTCGAGCGGTTGAGTGTCCCAGTTGATTCCGGGGCGGTTCCTGTGCGCCTCGCGGATGCCGCGCCGGAGGCGTTCCGGCTCTACGCCTGCCAGCCAGAGCGACATGGACGGGGTGATCCGGTCGAGGGTGATCCGGCTGACGTGCTCGATCCGCGCGTCACCCTTCCATACGTCCCGGAGGTAGATTTGTTTTACACTTCCTACGGCGTTCCGGCCGGTGTCTGAGAGCCGGATCAGCGGGAAGCACTCGCTATTGAGCGTCCCGTTTGGGTTGGACTTGTAATCTATTCGTTCGTTCATGATTGGTAATGTTTACTGTTTTGTTAATGAATGTGTCTTCCTTCGTTATTCATCATTAGTCTCATAACTTTCTTACTACCTCCTCTCTCTTTACCGAACCTCCTAACTTAACGGCCAATGCCCGGATCTTCCGTGCCATTGCCGAATCCCTATGTCCGTTCAATGCCAGGCTGATCGTCTTGTCGCTGCAGCGGATCAACTCCTTTACCTTTTTTCGAATAACCGTGTCTGCTAAAATCTTTTCCATATTCATTATTTGATATTTAATTTCTATCTTTACGACCGGTAATGTTTATTACCGGGTGCAATATTAGTTGATAATTTTCAACTGCACAAATATAATGGACATAATTTTCATCAGAATGGGGACAATTTTACAAAGAATCGAACAGATTGCATCTAACGAGAGGGTTAAAATTACCGCTTTTGAGAAGAGTATAGGTGCAAGTAAAGGAGTGTTATCGAGAGCGATTGCTAATGGAACAGATATACAATCCAAATGGATTGAGTCTATAGTTGAAAAATATCCCCGTTATTCAGAAACTTGGTTGCTCACTGGTCGTGGTCCCATGCTGAAGGACGAGGCTGTGCCGCTAATGGACGAGCAAAATCCGCCTGTTGACAAGTCTCCGGAGACCTCCGTCTATTATAATATGTACAAAGAGGAAAGAAATAAAGTAGAATCCCAAGCTGAACAAATCGGTGCCTTGAAGCAAACGATCCGCCAGCTGGAGGAAAAGATTGAGGGGTTGCAAGCCGGGAGCGACTTGGGCAGCGTGGCTGTCCAGGATGCAGGCATTGCCGATGTCGGGTGATGATGGATGGGAGTGTGAGATTGAAGTATTGAGTACATTAATAAAATAATATGGGAAAAAATAATTTAGACATAAAAGATGTTGCGAAATACATAGGTCTTTCGCTAACGACGAAGGGGTTATCTGTAAGCCCGTTGAAATTGCAGAAAATGTTATATTATACACAGTCGTGGTTCATGGTGTTTTATGGAAGGGATTATAGTCTTTTCCCTGATGTGCCGCAAGCTTGGGTGAACGGTCCTGTATATCCGGTTATCTTTAATGAATACAAGGATAAGACAGATAATATGTGCGATCATCTGCAATCATCTGATTTTTATGAAGGCATACCAGAGGAGGGACTTCATATATATACGGATAAGCTGCAATTTGACAAAGAGCAAATTGAACTCATCGAGTCAATCATAGTCATATATGGAGCAAAGACACAAAACGAACTGATTTTGCTTACTCACTCAGAAAGTCCATGGGCAGATGCAAGGGAAGGTCTTGCTCCTTTCGAGAGGTCACAAAAGGAGATAACGCTTGATTCCATGTATAAGTATTATCGGGCACGATACGACAAAAATAGGGATAAACAATGAAATTGGAGTTTACAGACATAGAAGATGATGATTTTCGTACGCTGAATAAGCGAGATCGATTCGACAAGGAATTGTCTTATGAAGATTCGAAGCTGTCTTCAGACGTACCTATTATTATTCATTATGATTATATCGATATGGAAAATACACCCTACAATTTCATGCAACAATTTACGCATGAAGATACGAAAGGGTATTTCTCCAAAATGCGTGCTTTTGCTTTGCAGGTAAAAGTATAAATACGCTTATTGGATCTTCACGGGAACACCATTTTTACAGAAGCGAAATGAGAGGGAATGTCAAGAAAGCGGTTAAGTCTATTTTGCCGAAAGCTGCGGATACCAATCAAATAGTTTACCATTTCTGTTTATATGATAGCGACAAGATTGCAAATAGGGAGTCGGGTATAAGAAATTCTCGTGTTTATTTCATGCTTGGAACTTATGGGCATATCTATATCTTATTTTTCGATCCTTATCATGAGTTGAATCCGATTTAGTCATAAAGAAATATAGATATCAAGACACAGTTTGGCCAGACTTTTACCGTATTGGCTATTGTTGGAGCCATTTCCCTAAAAGTCGGTGACTACTATATATAAGCATAAACAGTTAATTATAAGGCTGACAAAATGCAATATTATAAATGCAAGACAATCATTTAGTCGTACAGATTCATACAAAATCTAACTTATAGTACACTTATTATGAGGTTTAATATATTGGAAATGAGATAGGATATAAGGTGTTAATCGCTTCTCTCCATCTCCACAAAGCCTTGTAAATCTCTGATTTTCAGGGCTTTTTTAATAGCAAAAACCTTAAAACGTGTACGATTCTGTATGTTTTCTGTACGGTTCTATATTACAATCATTCAACAAACCATTAAAACAGGAAAAGAAGATGAGTACGTATCAGAAAAAATTAGTGACACTTCCGCATCTGAGGGACGCGGGTGGCGATTTGAGCAAGGAATGGTTCGTGGAATATTGTTTCCGTGATCCACGGACAAACAAGATGAAGCGGTTCAGGGAGCATGGATTTGCCAAGCTGAAGACCGCCAAGGAGCGTTATGAGCTTGCCGACCGGATCATCGCGGAACTGAAGGAAAAGATGCTTGCCGGTTGGACTCCTTTTGACGACCGGAAGGTCTCGTATGAGGACCAGTTGATTTACCAGCTCTATGCCGACCGGTGGGGAAGGGAACGCAGTGAAATCCCTTCTATACGGGTACACCTGTCCGAGTTCCTGGAGGCGCGTAAGCCTGTTGTCGCTCCGAAGACCTACCAGACATACCGGTCGAAGTTGCGCATTTTTGCGGAGTGGGCGGCGCATGAGGGGATTGACGATATCCATGTCAGCAACATCACACGTGAGCATATCTATGATTTCCTACGTTTCCAGGTAGAACATAAGAATATATCCAGCCATACGGTAGGAAAATACAAACAGTTAATCCATGCTTTTTTCGAATACATGATCAAGACGCGCGCGATCACGATGAAGAACCCGGTGCATAATATACCGGATTTCGGGCGTGTCGAGGACAAGGCCCCGCGCCCGATACCGGAAAAGGTGCGGAAAATGTTGTCTGCCTATATGCGGAAGCATGACCCCCAGTTGTGGCTGTTCTGCCAGATGGAGTATTATTGCGCCATCCGTCCCAACGAATTGCGCCAGCTGCGGATTCGCGACATCGACCTCGAGCAGCAGATTATCCGCATACCGGCCGCCATCGCGAAGAACCGGACGAGCGAGAACGTGAATATCCCCGACCAGATGGCAAAGGCGTTGCGCGAGTTAGGCATTGAGCGGATGGAACGGGAATGGCTGCTGTTCTCGTCGAACGGGCTTCCGGGAGAAAAGATGTATGGGGTGAACACGATGGCCTACCGGTTCAACCGAATCCGGAACAAGTTGGGGATTTCTTCGGAGTATAAATTGTATAGCTACAAGCATACGGGAGGCGTACAGTTGGTGAATGCCGGGGTGGATGTGTGGGAACTTCAGAGGCATTTCCGGCATCGGTCGGTGGACACGACCGAAAGGTATATCAAGCGCAATTTCGCGGTGAAAAGCGATAAGATTAAGAATCATTTTCCAGATATATAATCAATAAAAAGGCTGCCCCTCGCGGACAGCCTTTTTCATTAATAATCTTTATCAACTTTTAGTTGCTTTCCTGTAAAGAGGTGCTTTCTGTCCAAAAGGCTGAAACCTTCCCGTAGCCCAACGCCCCGACCATAACACAGGGCAGTACATATATCAGAAAAAATATGAGTAGCAGACTTAACATAATGTTCGATCGTTTGATTCACTCCGTAAAGGTACTCACTTTCTCCGGAAAAGCATACATGCTTTTTTGAAAAAGGGTGCATGCTTTTCCGGAAAAGGGTGCGTGCTATTCTCGGAGGGGTGGAAGTCATTCGTTCTTACTTAATATATCGAGCATCTTTTGGTAGTCCTTCTCCTTCTCTATCATTTTCCCGAGCAGGTCGTGCAGGCGTTTGATGTCATCGAAGGTCAGGTCGGGGATCTCCGTCTCGCTTCCCTCGCATACCAGGCAATACAGGTTGTCATCCTTGATGCCTACCTCGTTGTAGTAGACGGTCTTCTGTACGTAGAAATTGTTTTCGATACTCATCGCTTGCCTCCTTCCTTCGCTTTGGCTTGAAACATCTGGTAGGCGGCCACCGCCAAGAGGGGCGGGAACATCAGCGAGGCGAAGCAGGCGGCAAGGCACTTCAGGTAGTGCCGGTCGGCTTCCGTCTCGATGGGGCAGTCCAACAGCTTCATCAGGTTCATCACTTGGCCCGCCACCTGTGTTCTCAGGCTGGCGATGCCGTTTCTTACTCTGTCAGTGACCAGAATTCCGGTCGACGGGGCTGCGTAGCCCGCGTGCAATGCATTTGCTTTCATTTTCGTAATGCGTTAAAATGAAACAATAAATTAAATAAAGTGGGGAGAGGGGGAAACAAAAAGGTCCCGCTTTCCCGTCGCATTACACCTTAACATAGGCAGTGGGCGCATTAACGCTCCACACGGGGGTCGGAACCTTGTATCTTCAATATCGTATGACCTTGCCGGATCGGCATAAAAAAGCCAACGGCAAAAAACGGTTGGCGATCGCTCGCCTATGTTAAAATGTAATGCACTGCAAATATGGGGAAAGTTTTTGGAATGGCAAGGGGGAAGGGGGGGAAAATTGTAAACAATACGAAAGTTCATACTAAATTATTTGTTTAGTACGATAAAACGTATTATCTTTGAAGTGTTCAAAAAGAAAACGATATGGAAAATTTAAAGCTGTCTGAAAAAGAATTTGATTTGATTATGGCTATCAGGAATTACAAAAAGTCATATCCGAACGGTTATCCGGAAATACTCTGGTATATAGAAAAACTCTTTAATGAACTGATAGCGGAAGCGGAAAACAACGATTAACGAATTGCCCACCTGTAAAAATGTGGGCGTTAAAAAGCATAGTATATGGAAATAGTGATTCAGAAAGATACGCAAAATATGCGTCAGAAATTGCAGGATTTGTTGGTTGCCATCTCTTGGGCGGATTTGTCGCGCACCTACTTTGGCAAGTCCAGTTCTTGGCTTTATCACAAAATGGATGGTCGTGACGGGAACGGGAAGCCCACGGCTTTCACCCCGGAAGAAGCGGAGATGTTAAAGGGGGCTTTGGTGGATTTGTCAGACCGGATCCGCCGCGCTGCCAATACGATATAAGGCTTCGGCTTATCACCGATTTTTGAACAACAGTCACTCACCGGCCTTTGAGTGCGAAAAGAGCCTGTATCGTGCAGGCTCTTTTTTGTCTAACCGCTCTATATTTCAGAGTTCTCCCGGATGGTCGCTTTCTTCGCCTCCGTCTTTTTCTCCTTCCGGGACGATGCGCTCGAATGTGGTCAACGTGCGCATGGCCTGTAGTTTGCCTCCCGGTGTGAAGACGATTTTCGGTTTCTTGATTTGGGAGTTCTGGAATCCCTTTTCAGTCAGCGAGCCGGTGGATCCGACCGCAAGGCGGAAGGAGCCGATTTCGCCGAACTGGACGATGCGGCCTGATTTCAGGTGCTTGTCGAGGATGTAGTTCATGCGGTCCATCACCGCTTTGACATCTGCCGAGGTGAGCGTACACCCTTCGCCGATTTCCGCGCAAAGCTCCTCGAAGGATACATAGCCGTTGTTCACTGCCTGGGCATAAAACTTCTTAGGGTTGTCCTTGTTGTCTTTGCCTAAGTTTTTCCGCTCGATCAGTTTGTACTTTTGTGCCATAATAATTGATGTTTAAGATTGATAATGTTTATATGTGATAAAAATAGCCAGACATAGAACCAGCAGCCACCATGTCCAAGCCGGAAGCGGCCGGGTGTCGGTATCGACGTGCTCTTTCCGGTTGTCCGTCTCGGTTCGGGCAATCTCTTTTTTGTTGATTTGCCGGGTATCGGTCCCGGACTGTCCGGATTTGACGGCCTGCTCCGTCTTGTCCATGCCGATTTGGGCTTCGGTTGTCCGGACGGGGTATTGTTTTCCGGTGCTGTCCGGAAATGACCATTCCGTCACGAGAAGGTGCGCCTGAAGACGCTCGTTCGACAAAAGCCGCTCCAGGCTGGAGAGGCTTTCGCGGCGTAACAGGCTGTCTGAAATAACCGCGTTTGTAACCCCATTTCTTTCCACGGCGGTGCTCCTTTTGGAGGTTCCGCAGGAAAAGAGCAGGGCCACGCATAGATAAAACAGGTATTTCATAACAGTATCCATCCGGTTATAACATCAGCCATATCGGCGTCTCGTCCGTTCTCCATCTTCGACATGGCGGCCACGATGCGTGTCATCTGTTCGCGGTTGTTCACGTCGATGGGGGCATCTGCCTGGATGCCGGACCACTCGGATACGTTGTTGATATATGTTTCCGTGTGGTTCTCACCGGGTGGTGCCCACCGGGTAATCATCTTCCGGATGGTGTCGAGATGGTAATGCTTGTAGTAATTATACAAGATGCGGAACATGGCCCGGTAGCCGTGCGCCATCGTTTCAAATTGTTTGAACTCGCGGTCGCGGCTGGGGCGGATTTCACCTTGGAACAGGTCGTTGTTGGTCCGGATGTTGCCGGGGTTGTTGTTGCGGTAGCCACGGGGTAAAGTTGTTGTTTTCATTTTTATGTCAGTTTATTGATGATTAAAACTCGCTGGGCGGTTCGCGGTCGGGGCATCCGTGGCGGTTGCACTTGCGGAACTCCAGTGCGTTGTTCTTTACCTTCAGTTCTGCGTTCTCTTCCGTCAAGCTTCGGATGTGCGTCCTGAGACTTTCCATTTCCTTATAGAGGCTGTCTATTTTGGCGTCCAGTTCCTCCACGCGGTGTTCTTTCTTTTCGTACAGCACTTTCCATTCGGCGGCATAGGCGGTTATGTTGTCGGCCTCCGACCTCTTTGCCTCTGCGGCCGCCTTGCGCTTTTTGGCATCGTAGAACATGAATGCGCCTATGAGCGGAAGCCCGATCCCGCTCACGAATGCACCGATTACCTGTATAATTTCTTCCATTCTTTCTTACATTGTAATAAACACGCTCAAATAGGTCGCCACCAACGCCACAATCTCCACCCAAAACATCGGCTTCGTCTGCAAGAACTTGTAAATAAACACGCCCTTCTTCTGTCGTAGGATTGACGCTGTCGTGTAGAGCAAATATCCGAACCACAAAAACAGCATGAAAGGACAATTGCCGGACACCCATAGTTGGGATCCGGACAGGCAGAGGATGGCTCCAGCCGTATGGATGCGTCCCTCGTATGCGTCTTTGAAGTTTGGAGCAGCCCCCACGAAGAACATTCCGGCACAGGCAAGGAATGCCGTCCATTCCGTCCCGGGATTGCTTGCATCCAATACGGCTGGCATGAGCAGTCCTGCCGTAATCCACATGGTTGCCATAAACCAATAGGGGTATTTCAACTTATAGAAGGTGGCACTGATAGAGTAGGGCACACCTCCCTGTTTTATACATACGGCTGTCGTATAGGCTGCCATTACGCACATGGATAAAATCACTAACCAAATCATAACTTATACATTTTAAATATTAAACATCAATTGTTCCGGATATCCCTCTTTGTAATCAAAAGCGGATACCTCTTCTTCCTTTTCCATGGACGCGATCCGTGCAACGTGTTCGGCCGTCACGTTATAGCACTGGAGGGCGTACAGTTCCAAGGCAGATAGCATCTGCAAGGCATCATCAACCGGTAGCGTGTATTTTACGCCGGAAAACCACATGGTCGTGTGTGTCTTCCCGGCTGCTCTCTCGACGCTTACGGAGTTTGCCAACCCGACGCGGGTCGCCTTGTCGAGCCAGATTTGTTTGCCTCCTATTGTAAGTGCGTTCACCTTGTCAGAATGGTCGTACAGTTCAATCTGTTTGCCTACGAACCCTTTAAGGAGCACAAGGCGGTCATCACACAGCAGCGCGTCCATAACCTTTAAGAACTCGGCAGTTGTCATCTCTTGGAGCATACCGTAAAGGACCAGCGATTTTAGGATGTCTTCGGCTGTCTTCTCGCCGGTCAGTGTCATGGAGTGGGCTTCGTGGCCATCTTTCGTTTCCACGATACCGAAATTCACGGTTACATACGTTTCCCCGGCAATGTGGCTGATTACCACGACTTCGGGCTTTTCTTCATACTTGTTTTTGTCCATAATCATTTTAATTTGGTAATACATAGTTTATTTCTCGATTCAATTTCTTGTATTTCTTTTTGATACAAATCTTATCGTAATGGCTGGATATGTAGAAATACCGGTAGAACTTATCGCCAAACAGCGAAAGAATTCTCTTGCGTTGCCTGTATGTATTCCGGTCTTTGCAGAATCCAAGGTAGCTATTGATAACGGACTGGATGCGGAAACAGTCGTTGGCCGTCAGTTCTTCAACACTCTCGATCATCCGGTTAAAACCGACCACGCGCTCTTCAAACCGGGCGAGCGTCCGGTTGCTCAGGTATATTCTTCCCGGCTTGATGTGCGCCCCGACAAACATCGCGCCGTGTGATACGGGCTGGAGGTAACGTTTGTTTTTGTGTAGCTCCAGCTTTAATTTGTCATGATAGAAATGCTCCAGCCGTACAACCGCTGTCTGTAGTATGTCAAGTCTGTCACATATCAGGAGGAAATCATCCACAAAACGGACGTAATGATAGTTGTATCCTCGCATGATCCACAAAACGAAAACGTCACCAAATGACATCAGAAAATTGGCGAACCATTGCGTAGTTAAATTCCCAATCGGTCCACCCTCGTCATCTCCATTGCGTAGTAGTGATTTATTTGGTTCAATATACTCCCACATACGGGGATCGCTGTTAAATACACAATCCTCTTCCGGACGATGCATGACCGTCGCTTCGGTTACTCGAAGTAGTATTTCCTTATAATCGCATTTGTACACACGTTTTTCAAAACGTAGTAGCAGGTGCAGCATAAGCGGTCGGTATATCGACATGAAGAAAGAGACCATGTCGCCTTTGAATACCCATGCTTCTTTCCGGTAATTATCCGACACGCGCCGCATTCCTTCCGCTGCGCTTAAAATGGCCGTTCGTGTTCCAAATCCTTTCCGGCAATTATGCGATACGTTGCCGTGCGAGATGAAACGCTTCTCAAAATGCGGCTCCATCCGCAAGCAAATCCAGTGGTGAACTATGCGGTCGCGGAATGCAGCCGCAAACACCTCTCTATACTTTGGATATTTAACAATGAAACAGGTAGACGTGGATGGCTTATATGTACCGGTCCACATCTCTATAGCGAGAGACACGATGTCTTCATCGGCTATCTGCATATACTCTACCGCCTGTACAGAACTCATCTTCCCGCGCAAACAGTCTTTGTACGCATCGACCACCGTTCCCAAGAAACGCTCGAAATCCTTTCCGTATGCTGCCACCGCCCGAACACGATTCCTGTTATACTTGTTGTTCGCGTTCGTGTTGCCATTGCCAAAGTTCACGTTCCAGCTGTTGTTGGTGCTGTTCTCGGTACTGGACCAATAGTTCGTGGATGGACATTCCTGCGCATTTGCATCTTCGTAACTATCCGGCTTCCGGATAGTAATGCGCCCATTCAGAGGATTCCTTCGTACTCCTTTCATTCCTTTTCCGTTTGAAAGCCCTGACGATTTGTGGAATGACGCCACGCCACCAGCTGCGCCATTAATTTATCTACTTCTTTCCGGAGTTTGTTGCATACATCTTTTGACAAAACACCGACATGAAGCAGTATCACAAAATAATTCCGGACAACGTACAGCAACGACAAGGCGTTGCAGATATACCAGCTTCGTTCGTCCCCTTTTGACTCGTTGGCAAGCGCGATGGATTTGCATACCTCCGACATATCGGAGAGCATCAAATCCGTGTATCTGCTTAGTTTTCTCGGACAGCGGATAATAATCTCTGTCACGGAAAACAACAGGTTGCTTGCCGCACGGAATGCAGGGAGCTGCGCTGTCCCTCTAATGCGTTTCTCTTTTGCCGCGTTGCTCCGGGCAATTTCTTCCCGGGTCAGCGTGACACCTCTCTCTGTTATATCCTGTTTCATTTGTATCCTTTTCTGTTTTTTCCATCAAGGTGCGCTCCAAGAGGAGCGCACCGAAAGGTTAAAGTTTAAAAGTGAATGCTGCCACCGCCCGAACACGATACCTGTAATACTTGTTGCCCGCGTACGTGTTGCCATTGCCAAAGTTCACGTACCAGCTGTTGTAGGTGCTGTACTCGGTACTGGACCAATAGTACGTGGATGGGTGCAACACGAATGGATTAGCACCTGGGTTTACATCTTTCACCCTTTTCAGTAGGTTTGCAAATAGTGGTAGCCGTGCTTCGTTTGTCGGATGCTCGTTTGCATAATCCACTGACGGTACAGTGTTTATTTTAAACCCGCGGCTTACATTGTGAAAGTTGTAAATACGTGCAAGTTCACCGTTTGCAGGAAGGTACCAATTACCACTACGGTACTGCTCATGCACTGTGTCTGCCTTTGGCTCGTACATACGGCACAAGTATGCGGCCGGATAGTAAAACTGCCAATACTTGTTTGCACCTGAATTGGACGCTGCAAGGTCGGTCATCGCCTTGTATAATTCCTCTTTCGTGTTTGGCAGAGAAACATCCAGATAATTCAGCAGGATACGGTTACAGTGTTCGATGATGATGTCTGTTTTATTTTTCCCGTCGAAGTCATTAGCAGAACCGCCAGTAAGTACAGTGTACCCATCGTCCGTGTTATCGTCAATGTAATTGTCCTCGTTGATGTAATTGGTGGACGGATTGCCATTTGTATCGGTTGTTCGCGGTAATCCCGTGCCCGTTATGTTTGGCATCACGGTATCTGTTGCCGAAACAATGCCAGCAGCATCCTGTATAGCATTCTGTATTGCTTTCGGGAACCCGTTGTTTGCCGAATCATCTGGAAATAGCCCCCACTGCCAACTATTGACAGTTGTGTTTGCATCTCTCACCTCAATATCTTCTGCCGCATCAATGCGCAGTTCGTATTCCGTATCGCTTACTTTATTCCGCATGAACACCACACCTGCAAGTGCCTTTGACGAATCATACACATCATCAAATGTTCCGTCCGCATAGGCAAAGTCACCGATTTCCGGAATGCGGTTATAGAAGCCGACCTGTTTGGTCTGTTTCATCACATTACCGTCCATCGTGGTAATTTCCACCGTTACTGTGAACCGCTCTTTCAATGCCGGGTTGCTGAGCTTCTTCACGCGGAGCACGCCATTCACAGGGTCGGTGAACTCGGCATAGAGGGAAGCCCCTTTTTCGATCGACCAACTGACTGCCGCATGACCGTCCGCGATCTTCACGTTGTTGGCACTTGTAGGCAATACGCTGACGCGGAATCCGGTGTATTCGCCAAGGGCGAAGATGTAGTTATCGCCCTGCATTGAAATGGAGTTGATAGCCCTAACGGAGTAGCTTATATATAATGTATTGTCCGTGCTGTCGATGTCGCCATAGCGGTTCACCAGCCGCATCTTTTCGTCAAATGTGATATATCGGTCATTCTGTGCAGACATCAATGCGATGGAACCGCTCAGTTCCGCTTGCTTGTCACAAAGGAATATTAATGTATCTGCCGTTACCTGTTCCCAACTGATAGACTTAAAAGTGACGCTGTTTAGTTCCTTGCTCGCCCCATCGTAAAGTTGATAAGCCAATGACTTGCTGTCAAATTCTCCGGCCTGCTTTTGGTCTATATATACCGTTTGCAGATTGGCTACTCCTTCAATTTCTACCGTTTTCAGCCCTGGCTGTCCGTCAAACTGTAAGGATGTCAAACGGGTTGGCAGTTTCAATGTTTCCAAGCTCCCCGTTTTCGGCAGCGAAACCATGGACGCTGCCGTTCCGTAAGTTGAAATTTCTTTCGCTCGCGTCAGCTTAGATAGGTCAATTACACCCGACAGGGCTTCCACTCCGGAAAGATTCAGCCGTTGCAGGTTCGGCGTGTTTATTTTGAAGCTGGATGCGTTGAACTCTACCGTATCGATGCCTGTTTCATACCCTGCTGAAAACTCCGTCAACCTACGCCCCGACAAGGCAAACTCTCCAGTCAGTGGTTTGTCCCCCCAGTTGCCGATGCTGCTGTAGCAATCCGGAGCAAGCATGGCGCAAGGAGTATCGTTATCCGTGATGAATGATATGGTATAATCTTCTCCTGCTTTTACACGCTGTGGAAGAGTATATCCTTTGCCGTCCGCATCTGCTCCGAAATTGAGCGACTGCCCAACAGCTACCGCTGGGTAAATCCACATGAATGGCTTTAACTTGAACGTGTAAACCGGCTGCTTGCCGGCTTTCGTATAGCGGCTTCGGAAAGAGATGGATTTTGAACTCTCGATAGAAAAATCCCCATACGAGCAGAATGAAGACAGATAGGTAAGACGCATCTTCAAGAACTGCATCTCTCCCTGCAATTGGTCGCCCAAGGACTGCGAAATAGCAGACACGGATGGTGGGTTGTACTGTCCCTCATTGGTCATTTGCTCTGCATATTCATACAACAGCCGAGCCGTCTCGTTATAAGCTACCGCAGGGAAGTACTTCTGAATCCAGAAATAAAATTTATCAAAACACCCCATTGGCGAACCACCTATTTTCGCCAATGCGGTGAAAATCGCTTTCATGGTCGAACGGAGTTCTGCCGGAAATGCCTGTTCCATCAGATTGTAGAATGTGTTCACCTCCCCGTTCCAATAGTTCTTCCCGCTCGCGTTAAGGTCATGTTCTTCCACATAATAGGGTTTATCTTTACGTCCGGAATTGTCGGTCAGAAAGATGGTATCCATATCATCCTGGGCGAAACAAATCAAATGTGTTTTCGGGTCAAGATACTGGTATGTATTCTTTGCCCGGTTATCAGAAGCCGCAATAAGCTTCGTCGCCATCATTGTATAACGTGCGTCTGACAGATTGTAGTAATTGCTTATGCCATTCCTGAACATCTGTACACGTGCCTTGATAAACATGGTATTTACGTCTGCCCATATCTGATTCTGCACGGCTTCTGATTCATCGAATCCGGATAGGTAATCATTTAGCTGTGTACGCAAATTCAACTTCTCATACTTGCCCGGAGCGAGTTTGTTTACTCCGGCATCCACCCACGTAGAGGTCAGCCAGTCGTAACGGAACAGGTCATATCTGACCGCCTCACCACCGTCCTGAGTTACCCAATACATTTTGTCTTTGTCAAGGTCTGCCACTGCTGCTTGCAAAGCCACAAGATTGCCGACAAACGGTTTCAGACGGTCGGAACAGGTATAGATGAAATTATGAGCCGTCTGAAAATAAGTAACGGAATCCTTATTGCCGAGGTCAAAGTCCCATGATACGACACCGTTGTATTTCCACCCCTCTAATTCGCCCTCGTCATCAATGGACGGTTCGACATCTTCGTTCCATGGTACCTGGTGTAACGTGAGTACAGCACCGTTATCCGAACCCTCGATCATCAGGTAGTCGGGGAATACGTTCTTATCATAACCGAATGTCGGCTTATCCCCCTTTCCGGGTCCAAATGTAACCAGACCGTAAAATACCGGTTCTGCCGACTCATTTTCCCGGACAAACAACATAAACGGGAGCTGCTTCACGCATACGCGGCAATTTTCATAACCGGGAGTTTCTGTGATTGAATTGCCACCTACCACCTCTTTCCAAAGCTCTTGGTAGAGGTCACATGAACCTTCCTTATGGCTCTGCTGTGAAGAAGCCCAATTGAGTTTTGCAACCAGCTTGGTTGCCGGAGGTACATCGTTTGTCAGCTGGTAAGCCATTCCACGGTCTTTTCCGTTCCCGTCAATCCAAGGATTATCCCCGAAACCAAACTGCTGGTTCCATAGGAAATATTTCTTCGATGATGAACCTTGCCCCTTTGTACTCATCCCTTTAATTGTTCCGGAGTGCGCCGGGTCGCCCACGATGTCAATCGTCAAGTCCCCTTTCTGCTTTCCTTGGTCAAGGATATAGGGCAACTTACCCGTCCAAAGCATCGTGTTATACTTCTGTTTGGTGCGCTCATAGTTGATAAGGTTGTTATACAGGATGTCGTTCTTGTCTCGAAAATCAATCTTATCGGAAACTACCGTCATACTCGCCATATAGTCCTGTCGGATGTCGGTAGCGGAAAGGGCTTTCTTGTATATACGGATGCCGTAAATATCCACATCGGAATGTTCAGACCCGATACGGATACCGTGCGAAGTCAGCACGCCGTCCACCTTCTGAATAAATTTGTCTGTCCCCGTATAGACAAATTCACGGTTAATGATTCCGTTTACAAAGAAGCGCACATAGCTGATTCCATGGCCGCCTAAATTATAAATGATGTTCAACGCCAAGTGCGTCCTTTCGTCCTCTTGGAACATGATGTCTTGGTCGGCGATGTTGCGATGTCCGGTAGTCAGGAAGAACGCTTCCTGCGGGCGAATTTCCATACCCAAAGGCATCCCATCGCTGGAGTATGTGGAACACATCCGGATGATAGGCTCAACAACATCCGTTGCATTACGAGAAGCAAAATCCAACTCGATTGTCAGCGAGTTTTCCTGCATCTGCCCGGTGTCTTCGGAGAAACTTTCATAGTCTATATCCAGTGAGCTTCCGGCAAGGATGCGCAAGCACTTCGCGCCTTTGTCATCCGATACCCATCCATCGGTCATCAATTCGAATCCTTTCCACGTAGACGGAACGACTTCTCCAGTTTCCTGATTGATAATCTGCAACGGGTTTTCTTCGGTATTGGTACGCTGTTTGGGATTCAATACGAAGTCTGCCCCTTTAGTCGGGGAGAAGTTCTCGCTGTTGTCGATAATAAAAAGAAGCTGCTGCCTGAGCTCTGTTTCGCCAGACTTGAAGAGCATACGCCCGTTCAACTTGTCGGAAGCTCCCTCTTCGGTCTCTACTTCGACCATCGCGCTCAACTCATACTTTGTCCGGTTTGAAGCCGCTGCCACATCCTGTGACAGGTAGGTTTCTTTCAGCGTATCATCCATCAAGCGGAAAGCGACAGGCGTTGTATCGGCATTCGGGTTAAAGACTGCCCAGTCGAAGAACTTCACGGTATTCCAGTTTGAAATCTCCCGTTTGATTTCGTTCAATGCCATCAATATGTTCGTCTCGCCCTTTTCTGCAACCATGATTTGCGAAACCAAATCATCCGTTTTGACGGCTGTTCCGCTGCTCAGATAGGAGGTGACGGTATAGATCCCGTGTTTCTTCGGGCTTTCAATTTCCAAAATATAGGGCGTTTCTGTATAAACATTCGTCCCCAAGGCGCGTGTAAAGGTTTGGTCGTAATCCTTTCCGGTCACGCGTACCGTGAGGTCTTTGGCGATGTTTCCTGTCACGTAATAAGAGAGGGGAATGCGTTCACCTTGGAATGGGTTCTCCCATGTGGTGGCAAACTCCAAATCCAGGCTCGTTACCATGATGGAGTAACTGACGTAGGTCGTGGAAAGTTCCGTTGTCTCGCCCCGGCAGATGATACGCACCGACTGCTGCCCCAATGTCAGATAGTCGCCAATAGGCACTTCCACCCAGTCGGACGAATCAGCCGGGTAGGATTCAATCTTTACCGTGCCTTTCGTGCTCCAGTTGCTTGCCCCCTCTACTTTGGTCTGTATCGTCAATATACCCATTTCGCCCGTGTCGGTGGTCTGCTGTGTAGCCGGGTTGAATACTTGCGATGTGAAGCGCAATTTTACGCTCAATTTTCTTGATGTCGTGATAATGGTACGTTCCGAACCGTTCACAAGGTTAAGGATATAGCTCGTAGCCGAACTCGATCCGTCACCGCTCGGCAGGGCAATGTCGAACAGAACGTTTGTCGCAAACGCTTCTGGATCGCTGTTCCATTCGTTATAGCTCTCCTCGGAAGCAAATCCGCGCAAATGGTAGTTCCCGTCAGCTTCTTTTTCTGCCGTACGTGCCAGATACCCGGCTTTCCCCTTGAATTGCTTTTTGATAAACTCTTCCACACGTTTACCGGGATATGCGCCTTCCGCACCGTCCCATGGTGTTTCGATTGATTCTATCTCTTTGTCCAATACTAACTTTGCCATACTATTTTTGTTTATTGTTTGACTTCCATGTTTCCTCCGATGACCAAGGCTTGTCGGCTATCCAATATCCTTTTCCGAAACAGCTACGTGCTGCCGCCCATATCAGCCGTGCGCCTTTATAGACAGCTTCCACAGCGATCTCTCCGTAGTAGATGGCAACTGCCTCTTTCCCTTTTACTATGATTCCCATACGCTATTCCTCCAACACATAATACATGGTGTCCGGATCGATCCGGTCGTCCAAATTCTCATACTCGTTTTCCGTCAGCAAAACCGGCACAAAACCGAACAGTTCCTTGCCTAATTCGGATGCCGCCTCGGTCTTTTCTTCATCGGTCATTTCACCCCACGAAGCTGCCCCTTTCTCGGCAATCATCATCCATGTGGCGCCATCGACCGGTTCCGTGCCTTTCGTGTCATTGATAAGGCATACATAGGAGCTACCCAAGTGAAACACGAGGTCGAGACGGTTATAGGTTTCCTGAGCAGCGTAACGTCCGCGCGGTATGAATGTAACCCTGCCTAAATTCGTCCTTCCCATATCTTATTCGTTTATGTTTACATACAATTCTCCGTTTTCAAGCGAGAAGCTGGGACCGGTATATTTGTCTGGGGTAGTACATACGAGGCTACCCGTTTTGATGTCGATGTCGAATGTGGCGAACATGGTGTCACCACGGGCAAATGTTCCGGTGTCGCGGTACTCCCCGGTTTCTTCGTCCCACACCCACCAGTTGCCGTTATCTCCAATCTTGGGTGGGTTGTCGGAGTATGCCTGTGCCCGGTCGGCTTGCGTATTGGCTTCCAGGGTTGCCTCGTTCGATTTCTCAACAAGCTGCTTAAAAGCAGTACCTCGTTTCTGTTCCGCTTCCTCTCGTTTCTGTTCGGCCAACTGGCGATCATTCTCTTTCTGCTTTCTCGTATTTTCATCACTTATACGTTCATTCTCTGTTTGTTTTCTAACCTCTTCATTAGCGGCTATCGTTTTGTCTGTTTGCTCCAGCTTGGCAATCATGTCGTCCGCCGGTTTCTGAAGCTCGGCAATCTCTTCCGGGGTGAAGTCTTTCAAGTTGGGGATAAGCGAACGTTTTTCCTCTTCTGTGAGGTCGTCAAAATAAAGTTTGATTGCGGCCATGTCTACCAATAACCGCCACGTGGTGTCCGGGTCGGATATGTATTTATACTCAATTCCCGTTTCCGTCTTGCGGAACTCCGGTGTCTTTCCCTCTGCTTTCACTCCTGTATCAATGCTTCCAATCCACCAAGTGCCATTTTTGATGTTTGGCGATATGCCTTTTCCGAATACCGTTTTAAAGAGGGCAACGGTCATCTTCCCGTTCATCCCGTTGGATAATGCCATCAGGATGTTGTCGGCATCGTTTGCCGCTGATACGCTCCTAAAATTGCTAATATCAAGATTTTCCATGTTGTTATTTTTTAATTATCAATTCTTAGGAAGCGCAAGCCACAACACATAAAAAGCTCCGTTATTTCCGGATGAGTCATCGGACAATCTGAATGCCCAAGGAGCCACAAACATTCCATTATTATAATTATCTAACACTGAGACATACAAATAATTAGAATCATTCGTTGGTACGCCAAGTACGACAGGAAATAATTCTCGGTAATTTAATACACCCGGAAAAGAAGAAGGGTATATTGTGACAATTCCATTTGTTTTGCTACTTCCCCAAGTATTTGGAAATCCGGGGAATACAGGCACATTCCCAAGTTTATTTGTAACAGTAGCCGTACTCCCGTTCCATGTCACTTTTTGCAGAGCAGCAAATCCTACTACATTCGAACCTTTTATATCGGCGGCAATCAACGTCCCTTTGATCTCTGCATCATCCGATATAAATTTACCTTCTTTTCCATCCAATATCAATCTGCCGCTTCTTGACTGCATCTTTTGATTCTTGAATTGAAACCCGGCAATGTCCGCTCCGTCAATCAGTGCGGTATCGATGGCAGTAAATATCTCCTTGTTGCCTTGTATCCAATAAGAGCTACTGCTTGACGGTGTCTGCCCTTTAACCGATTGGCCGTAACTTTTGACCATCCATACGTTGCCGCTGCTGTCATATACTATATCTCTAAAATCGCTATTATACACATACGTTCTTCCGGGATTGTATGCACCACATGACCGAGGCATTGCGCCTGCCGGTCCCGGGCTTCCCGCTGCTCCGTCTTCACCGTCTTCTACAACCTGTGCATAAGCAACGCATTCAACGCTTCCGTATGGCACGGCCACAATCTTGTAATACTTATAGGACGGCGATATGGATACGTTGAATGTGGCCGAATAGGATGTATTACTGGCATATTGTACCCAAGAACTGTTATCGTTGCTCCTGTAGGCATACCACCTGGCTGTTTCCGTCTGTTGTGTGTTGTTGCCGTTCTTGTAGCAGGTGCAGACGTATGAGGAAGGCTGTAGCGAGCCTGTAGATGTCTTGCCTATCCCCATTTGCGCAGGGGATATGCTGTAATAGTAGGCATCGCTCCCGTCCGCTCCGTCGTTTCCGTCCGTTCCCGGTCTTCCGTTTTCGCCGTCTTTGCCCGGTTCTCCTTTGTCTCCATTAGTGAGTACCAGTATTGTTTCCCTGTCTACCAGCGCACCTTGGCAATAGAGTGAGAACACAACACTCGTAAGAGCCGATGTGACATTCAGTGCGCTTCCAATGGTATAGGATACTTCCTGACCGCCGTCAATCTTGCGCATCATGGTATAACCGGCAGGCAGCACGGATATATTCGTTGGCGGGTTCTTCCCGTCTGTTTTACGTAATGTGCAACTGATTTGCGATACTGAATATGAGCCGTCCGGGTTCCGTTTAATCTCGTTGTCTGATGGTAGCAGGTTGTAGATGACTGCATCGTCCCCGTCCGTCAGCTTTGTGATGCTGAATTGTACCGTCTTGCTATATTGTTTGTCAAGGAAAGTGGCGTATACCTTGATGGGTATCGTGAGTACACGGCTTCCCGGCGTGGCTGTAGGTTCTATCTTTGTAATCGTAATTTCTCCCGTTTCCGCATTGATTGAACCCGTCACGCCATCTGGCGTTTCTACCTCTATCTTGTCGATTTTCAACGGTTGTACGCCGTACCACATGCTCGCTATCGTCGTAGCCGGAAGCCCGTTCAACACGTTTCCGTCCTTGTCGCAGTGTACGGCTATCATCTCGTTGGACAGGTCTGCCGTAATCGCATCCCATCCGTTCTGATTGACAGTTATGGTATAAGTCTTCAGGAAAGAGGCCGATCCCTCGCAATTGACCGTTATGCCCACACTGGCGGCAAACGGGTCGGTAATGCTGTCAATCAGCACCACCCCGTTCTCTACATGGGCGGTACATCCGACCGGAGCAAGCGAAACGATAAACACGCCGGCTTCCGGATGTTCCCCATAAACCAGCTCCTTTTTCCCCTTGAACGCCTGAACACGGGTGGACAGCCGGAAATCCATGGCCACCACATTCTCCTCGCCACTGGTCACGTTCTCGCCTCCAGTCGTTACGTTCTTCAACGTTTTCACCCCGTTCACGATGTTCCCCTCTTCGTCCACTGTCACCACGCCCTCATAGCTGGAGAGGTTCACACTGAAGGATGAAAACTGGTCTAATTGCTCCGGGGTAAACTGGATTTGTACACCCGTCAGGTAGCTGTTCTTTTGGAACGTCCCATGACCGTGCATCTCCATGCCTCCGATGGTTGTACCGTCCAGCAGTCCGGACTGGTACATGATATGTTTGTCCGGGTCGATAACCCATGTGTCCACCCCGGCAAGAATGCGCCGGTAATAGCGGTTCTCGTAAGTGATGGCCTGTCGGTCTTTGTCTGTAAAGTTCCCGTAAGCGAAGAAATTCATTCCTGGCATCGGGTGTACATCCGTACCCACCTGTAGGTTATATTCAAAGGTCATGCTACCTGCCTTGCTTTCAACTATGCGTGTTGGAGTGAAATAAGAGGTTGCGAATCCGGAATAGCCCATGAATCCGTTGTCGTCGAAAATGTCCTGTTGTTGGTTGTTGCCCTCGAGATTGTGAAATACGCCACGGCAAATATCATCTACATGGAGCGTTCCCCACTGTTCATCCAACAGGTCGAGCGTGGCGACACGATTTGCCTTGTCTACCGTCTTGATGGTTCCGTATGCAAACGTATTAGCCTTGTCGCCGGAGATGACATCAATACAGTTAAAGGTGATTTTCGGCACAATCAGTTCCTCACGAGCATGAATTTTATCTATCTCAAGAATCGACTTCCCGTTTTCATCCATCCACATGGCAGCACCGCGTCCGCCAATCATGCCGGTAACGAACTTTCCGATTCTCAGTCCCTTCATAAAGGTAATGACACCTTGTACGATGTCATCCTTCTTTTTGCTGACAAACTCGGCCAGCGAACGGAGTGATGAGAATACATTACGGTCTGTAGGTATGGCACTGTCGTTTGTCCCGATTACATACACACCACCACTTCCACTCCCTCCCGTGAAAGTCTTCTCTCCAAGCGTAAGGGCATCTAATTTCTCCTCCAGTTCTCCAATACGCGAACGGGAAGCGTTTTCTCCAACGATGAATACGGGGGAATCAAACGGATAATCGAGGTTTAGTTCATACCCAATGATGCGCGATTCGCGCCCATTTTTAAAATAAGCCGGATTGACCAGCATAACTTTGTCGCCAATACCCGGCAGATTATACGCACCGTCCTCATTGTAGAAAGCGGAACTCATGCACGTACACGTGTAGGTATTCGGGTCTATCTTTGCCTTGGCAGAATATTTCTCGGCAGCCTCTTTTAACTCATTTTCGGCCGCTGATATGAATCCAAGTTCCTCCAGTTTGGTTGCGTCGAATCCGGACAGGATATATTTATCTCCTACTTTTGGGAAAAGTGTATCATCCGGTAATCTCAGGCCATAATCTTCATTGGCCACGACTTCCCATAGCTGTTCCTTTTGGGCTTCCGGGTCAAACTTGACATCAAAGGTCATGCCGTTAAGCAGCCCGGACTGGAACATGATTTTCAATGTTTCACCAGGGAGTATATAGGATTCATCGAATGTAATCCCGGTATCCGTAAACCTGTACGCCATCCACTTCTCCTCGGTAGTCGTTCCGTCTTCGTTCTCTATCTCATCTGTGTATTCCTTGGTCGTGACAGTGGAAAGAGTACCTATCCGGCGCGGATAGATGTCCTCGAAGATGACCACTTGCTCGATGGCCTCCTCGGTGCGCATATTCGGATAGGCATCGATATAGGGAGTGCCTTGGGGAAGCATCAAACGCCGTTGAACGACCCCGTTTATAAGCATGGATGTGTCCGATTGCCGATAGTTCTTGGGCAAGTTGCGCGTGGAACCGAACGCATAGATACGGGTGGCAAATACGGATTTTGATTCGGAGCTTGACATCTCTTCCACATTCACACCCTGCTCAAGTAGTCTGGCTGTACCCTGTTCGCATCTTCCGAAATGGATGATATGTTCTGTAACCCAACATTCGCAGTTCCATCGCTTCGCCATCTCGAAAAGAGAGTCCAGCATATTGAGGTTGTCATACGTTATCAGCTTGGGGGATGATTCTACGGTTGAATCGATTGAAAACGTATACTCCATGCCGTCATACGTGTATCCAAGTGCTCTCAGATTCTTCAGGAAGATGCCTAAATGCACGTCCAGATGGGCGGTCAACGACCAGGACGCTTCGTTTCCGGCTGTTTCCGGTGTGTATTTGAAGATTTTGTTTTTCCACTTCCAGTAGTGGGCATTGAATGTCACCTCATAGTCGTACCCACCGGTGAATTTGTTTACATCCGGGTTCTGGATGTCGGTTATCTCAAACCGTCCAAATTCCGTTTCGCAATAATCGCCAAAAGAGAATCTGACAGGCGTATCGGTCGAAAACTTCAAGACGATGCAGTCTTCTTTCATCAACTCAAACCGCCGTTTGCATCCCTTGTTTATCGGGGTTGCGTATTTGATTTTGCCTGATATGTCCTTTATCTCTATCATACTTCATTTTTATTTTCCACCGGGACCGCCTCGATGAAACGGACTATTAGTTTCGCCCTGCATAGGCCGTAGCTCCCATATTTACCGCTTGACCGGTAGGTTAGCGTGAAACTTTTTCCTAATTCCGGAATGGACAGCACAATGGTACCGGTATATAATTCATCCACAAAAGACGAATACTTCTGCAGGAAATCAGCCCGTCCGTTTCCCTCTATCAGGAAAGGAATGGATACTTCGCGGCGGTCCGTTTTGGGGGTCACGTTCAGCAGGCGCACTCCGTGCTCCAGCCGGCTTTCATTGGTGATATAGTCTTTCATCGGTGCCGGTGTGAGCAAGGTTTCCTCTGCTCCGGACAATAAGGACACACCCCAATGGGATAGGGGTGTTCCGTTGATGGTTGCGTCTTTGATCATGCTTATAAGTTTTTCGTATTTTTATTAATCCGTTCCAGATACTGGCTCATTGATTTCAGCAGGCTCGTGTAGTCCTCGATTTTACCCAAGTAGTCATTACTCTCGTATAGAATATCACGTATCTCCGTGATACATTCGTAGTTGGATACTTGGTTTTGAAGCAGGGCTTCAAGCAGTTCCTCCTTCCGGTAGCCCGATTCCTGAAGGGCGGTTAAGCGTCCGTTCATTTCCGAAGACTGGTCTTGAGTCATCGTGTCGAACGTTCCTCTGCTACCCGACTGGCTGAATGAATCGGCGGAACTGTTCTTGTCCCATCCGAAAAGCGAGGCCAGTTCTTCCCGTTCCTTCAGCATTGATTCGGTCAGGTTCTGCCGCATCTCCTTCAGCTGCTCCACTTCGTCTTTGGTGTAGCCGTCTTCCCCGTATGCGGCCCATGAGTCGTATAGCTTCCGGATTTGTTCCTTGTATTTGGTGGACAATAGCGATTGCAGGATGGATTGTTGTAACTTCTTTTCAAAGTCGTTGGCGAAATCTTCATTGCTTGTTTCAAGGTCGGTCAGCATACTGAGGTAGGAGTTCTCGAACTCATCGAAGGTGATACCGGTCATCTGCTCCTTGACGGCTTCAAGGATATCCTTTTCGGTCTCTCCGAAATCAATGATATGCTCCAAATGTTCGCGGAAGTCGTCGTCCATGACAGACCACAAACCGGCATAGTTCTCCTTGATCCATTGGAGCTGGTCGGATGACATAGAGATAAGGCTGTCCATGTTGGTAAACGATACGTCCCCTAACCCGGCGTCTGAAAGCCCGCTCTCCACATCGGAGGCGACATCACGCCAGTTCTTCCCTTCCCATTTGGTTTTCCCGCGCCACATCCGCTGACGTTGCGAGTGGCTGAACATACCCTTCCCGGAGTTTAGTCGGGCTTCTGCCAATTTCTTTTCCACATCCAAGAGGTTTTGGTTCACCTGCAACGCCTCGTTTCCGGCCTTGATGGCTTCCGCTCCATAGCTTTCCTGTATGTATGCACGTTTGGCATCGAGCAGTTCGCCCCAGATGTCGAGTAGGTCTTCATATTTGGCGACCATGTCGTTGTATTGGGAGTAGTCGGCGCCGAAACTGATAAGGCCTCCCATCGAAACTACGGATGTCAACGCGCCTTTTACCGCCTGCAATCCACCTGTAACTATCGACATCGGCTTCATCAAATCTATCTTTTCAAGTCCGTTCAGTATCTCTCCGAAACCGCCCATAAATTCGTTGAGCCATTTAGGGGTTTTCACGCCGAGTGTCTCCATAATACCGATAATCTGATTGCCGGCTTCCACGTATTGTTCCACTTCGGCCGTCCCTCTGTGTAGCGCATCTGTGGCTTCCGACAATGCTTTTTGCCTTGCATTCTTTGCGCTTTCAAGTGTGGCTTTGGCGTTCTTCTTCTCTTCATCGGTTCCTTTTTCAAGTGCTTTGTTATAGGATTCTTGTGCTTTTCGTTCCGAATCGGTCGCTTCTTTCAGCGTTTTAAAGGAGGCGGATAGGGTTTCAAACGGATTTCGCTCTTTGATTTTGTCGTCAATCCGTTCTATGGCGGAAACTATCTCCTTCATATTTTCGGGAGACAAGCCTTCCTGCGAGGCTACAAATTCTTTCAGTTTGTCTTTGAGCGACTTTAATGATTCGGTAGCCACCTTATCAAGGTTCCCGAATACTTTTTCCCATTCAATGCCTTTTTTTATTTCGGAGAAATCAAGTGCTTGCAACTCTTTTTCAAGCCTCTTTTTTAAAGATTCCTTTACTCCATCTTCCGAAGCCTTGGCTATCTCATCGTTATATTTCAATATAAGGTTCTTACGCTTTTCCTGGTAGCTCCCAAACTCGATGTAGTACGCTTGCCATGCCTTCTGGTCGGCTTCCGATTTTTCTTTATTTACATCGTCGGTCTTTTTGTTTTTAACCTTTAAGGCATATTCTTTAGCGGTTTTAAGTTGTGCCTCCTGTTCGGCAGTCAGTTTGTCTTTTTGGGCTTTCTTCCACTCTTCGCGCTGCTTGTCGATGGCATCGATTTCTTTCTTATAGTCCAGGTCAATCTGGACCAGTTTCTTTTCTGTGCCCTCTTTTCTCAGGTTGATTTCGTCCTGTTGGCTCTTTCTGCGAAGGGAAAGGAGCTGTTCGGATATCTTTTCTTGAAGTTTCTCCTCTTTCTCTATAGTTTCCTTTTCTTTGTTCGACAATGAGTCTGAAGGCTTGGAGGCCAATGTAGAGAGGGCCATGTCTCGGTATTCGCTGTTGGCGTTCTTCTCATCGTCGAGCCAGGCCTGTAGCTGCTTGCGGTTCATCTTCAGGAATTGCTCGCGGGCGGCGCGCTGCTTCTGCTGGCTCTCGATCAGGGATTCGAGGTTTTCGCCGCGGAGTTCCTTCAGGCGGTCGGTCTCACGGTCGAGCAGGGCTTTGTATTGCGAAGCCTCCTGTGCCGCCTGGCTGAGCAGTTCGGGCGTTTCGTTCCAAACGTACTGCCCGGTACCGAAGCTGGAGGTCTGCACAAATTGCGACCGCCCTCCGTTTTGCAGGATACTGTTGGCTCTGTTGAACTTCTTCCGGTATTCTTCCTGTTTCTTTTCTGCTTCGGCAATGGCTTTTCGGTTGTCGTAGAGCATGAGCTGCTTCTGCGTCTCGATGAATTTCCGTGCGCTCCCAGAATTGATGTCGAGTATCTTCCCATACTCCCCGATTTGGGAAATTACGCCCGGCATGGCCTGGGCTATCTTCCCGATCACGCCGTTCAGTTCCTCTTGTTCGGTGGTGGTCAGGCTGATTTTTGATTTCAGGGTGTCGTAGCGGTCAATCAGGGGTTGGGTTTCCGTCACCAGGGAGATGACTTTCGCTTTTTGCTCCTCATACTTGTCGCTGGCAGAGGATAGCACGCTGTTCACCAGGTCGGCCATGCCGGACTTGAACCGTACTTGTAGGTCGCCCAGCCATGAAAGGGCCTTTCCGAGCTTCAGCTTGGCGTTCTCCATCTTCACGTCGGCGGCGGCCACCTGGTCGGCGGCACTGACGTACTGACCCGCTTGTTGCAACTGTTTGTCCACGATGGCGGCAACACCCTGCATGAAGTCGCCCGTCTCGGCTACCTTCTCCCGGATTTCGGCTGCACTCAGTCCGAGGTTGTCCAGTATCAGGAGGCTCTGACGGCCCAGACCGGTGACGATGGAATCGACCATATAGTCCACGCTCTGCCCCGTCTGCTGCGCCTTCAGCTGTGCGAAGGCAAGGAACTTGCCCATATCATCGAGCGGGATACGAAAGTCGCGGGCTCTGACCAGCGAGGTCATCAGCTGGAGGTCGCTGACGGTTCCTTTGGTCTGTTCTCGGAGCTTCGACAACAGGTCGGCACGCCCCAGCTGTTCGAAGGCGTGGAGAACGCCGTCGGCACTGGTGGCAAGGTCCATACTTTCCGAGGCGAACTGTTTCGCCTGGCTGATGGTGTTGCCGATGGTTTGCGTGATTGAGTAGCCAATTTGGGCGAAGGCTCCTTTCATAATGGTTGTCAGCTTACCGAATGAGCCTTGTGTGCCTGTTGATGTGCCCCGTAGTTCTTTCATCCGCTCTTTTACCTTTTCCAGTTGCTCGGCCAATTGTGCGTAGCGTTCCGGTTCTAATGCCTGTACGGTGTTGTCTAATTCGTGTTTCAGCTGTTTGGCCTCTTTGGATAGCTGCTTGTAGGATTTATTTTGGGTATCCATGACCCGCACCAATTGCTCGGTCTTGGCTTTATTCTCGGCGATTGCCTGGTTGTTTTTCCTGTATTGCTTTTCGAGGTTTCGATACTCATCACTGTTTCGCTTGCCGGAGGCAGTCAGGTCGTTCATCGACTTGCGAAGCTCTTTGTTTTCATCCTTTAGTTCTTTGGATGCTTTGTCGAGTTTGTGGATTTCCTGTTGCGCCTGGTCAGTCTTAAGCGACAGGACGAACTGGATGTAATCGGGGGATAGTTTAGCCATGAATATTCATTTTTTCGGCTAAATTACCCCCCGTTGATATGGAATGAAAAGACAAGTAGGGCAGTTCCCACAAGCGGCCCTACTCATAAGCACCTACCAGAATTATTTATATCTCTTTATATCTCTTTCTATCTCTTTTCTTATCCTTTCTTGCTCACTTCTTCTTCTTTCTTCATTCCTTGCCATATCTGATAATCCGGGACAGATTGCGTCCAAAGAGGAATGCTTGTCACATTTTTGGGGATGCTTTTTACATGTCCGGTCATATACAATACATACTATCCCCATCAACGGGGTCAGAAACAACGACCACAGCAGATACGGCCAGAACCGGTCGTTTACAGCCATCCCTGTCAGTGCCACCAACAGGCAAGGACAGATATAGAAAAAGAATATCAAGAATGCCATAGGCGCATATTATTTATTACTTGGTTGTGAAGGTAGCAAAGCGCATTGTCGGATAAGGTCGTTATATTCTTCATTATCCAAATCACCAAAGCTCTACTTTTCCGGCTGCTCCTAAGTCGAGTGTGGCTGTCGGGATGCCCAGGGCACGAAACACTCTACCCATGGTAGATAAGGTAATAGAGCCGGCTCCGCTTTCCAATTTACATATTTGTGACCGTTTTACACCTATGCGTTCGCCCAGTTCTTCCTGTGTAAGGTTGTTCTGCATACGTGCTTTCTTGATGGCTTCGCCCACGTGATAAGCACGTACCTCCTCTTCCAGCCGGGCTTCCATTGCGTCTCTTTTGGGAGTGCCTACTTTACCCCATATCTCATCTACCAATTGATCAGATGTAACAAAACTCATCTTTGCCATGTCTTTATCTGTTTTCGTTAAAATATTCCTTTCGTATAGCTTCCGCCTTTTCGATCTCTTTTTTGGGGGTCTTTTGCGTTTTCTTCACGATTCCGTGGGTAGCCTACTACTATAGTGCGCTTTTCTGTGTCCCAAAACGTAAATAGCCGGTAACAAATGCCATTGAATAAAGTGCGTAACTCCCAAATATCGGAACCATCTAATTTTTTGAATAAATCTTTGTCTATGACTCCGCTTTCAAGCCGACGGATATTATAGGATATTTTTTCTTGCACCTTGAATGGTTGAAACCTTACGAACTCGTTTGCTTCCATGCTCAATACGACTTGTAGTTCTTTATTTGCCATCCCCTCATATTTATGGTACAAATATAATGAATTGTTTACTAATTAGCAAACAATCTATCTGTAAAATTATCACTCATCATGCCAATCGGCAAAAGCATTATTCAGTGCACCTATAAATTCCCTCCGGATTTCTTCTGTCATGCCGTGGCGAAGCTCTGGCAGGGTCTCGTTGTAGATTTTTCCCCAGATCGGACGGTTGTAGATCCGGAGGTTGCCGTTCTTCTTCATATCCAGGAAGCGGATATAGATAGGATATTGCACGGCGATACGGATCGGATTCGCGCCAATCGTCACCGTCCCGGAGGCAAGGAAATCGCGAAGTCGTCCGGTTTGCCATCTATCGGGGAATCGGTAGATACATCTGTTGGCAATATCGAGCTGTCGTTGCAGGATGCTCTTGAAATCGCGTTCTATTGTTCGTCTGAAAAAGGCTTCCCGTATCGCATCCATCAGTCTTCGAGATTAAAGGAGAGCGACCATCCTGAGTAGTCGGCATACAGCCCGCTCTCGGGGTTTGTGTTCAGGTTCTTCATGCCGCTCATGAAGTGGCAGGGGTGTGCCGCGTCTTCCCGAAGGGTGCGCTTCAGGCGTTCCACCACCGCCTGCGTCTCTTCCAGCACCTGCAGGGCGTTGCGCCGCTGGTTGTCTGTACGGTCCAAGAGGAACAGGAGGCACTGGCTCGTTTCCATGATGTTGTCGGGGCCGTCCGAATGCTCCTCTGCCATGGGAACAACCACGAAGAGTGCCGGGAACTGCGGCTGTTTCATCTGTCGTAAAGCGTCGCTCATCTCCTTATCGATGCATACCATGGTGACGGAACCGATTTCATCGACCCGCTGAAGCAACGTCTCGGCATATTCGCGTAATGTTTTAATTTGAATCATATTATGAATATTTACGTTCAAACTTTTTTCTATACAAGTATATCAGTATTTCCCAAAGCGGCGTGTCGCGCACTTCGCGATAAGTGCCGAACGTGCCTGTTTCGGCAATGTCCATCGCTGCGCCTGTCCATCCGATGTGGTCATCGGGCTTTTGTTTTTTGGATTTCTCGAAAAGGATATGGAAAGAAATCGGTTCGCCGTTGATGTCGATGGGTTCGGGCTGATGGAGCGCACGCACCACATTGTTGAAGAAGAGCAAGGTGTGGGCGCAAAGCAGTTCATCCGGCTCTTCGGATGGGTTTTGTTCGTTCCGGTAGAGTTTCCGGACAAATTCAGTCGTGAGTGCTTCCCGATGGCAGATCGGAAGAGCAC
>NFZD01002859.1_pt1 | contig 35019 bp, 44 predicted proteins | sample 1095381 | NCBI WGS metagenome assembly NFZD01 (sample SAMN03609891, study PRJNA323583) | gut metagenome | isolation source: feces | host: Rattus norvegicus | place: Denmark: Riget | collected 2013 | reverse complement strand
TCACTGCATCTTTGTTCATTTAGTTCTCCTTAATTACACCTATAACTTCTTTTACTGGAAGAATAATATACTCTTTATTTTTAAAAGTAACGTTATTCCCAGAATTTTTTCTAAATAATACTACAACCTCTTCTTTAAGAGTTTCTTTATCCTTAACATCATTTCCAACAGCTACAATTTTACCTTTATCTGGAGTAATTCTTGCGTTATCAGGTAAGTAAATACCTCCAGAAGTAACCTCATCAAGCTGAATTGGTTCTACTAAGATGTTATCCCCAACTGGAATAATCATATTTTATTCTCTCCCCTAATTTTATAATTCCATTATCATTATAAAACAAACTAACTTATTTGTCAACTACCTTTCTTATATTGTTCAATAAAACCATCTACTTGTTTTTTCAATGATAACTTTCTAAGTTTTTTAAAATCTATCTTAGCAGAAATTTTTTCATATGCTTCCTTAAGTCTTACCGTATTTTCATTAGATAAGCCTACAATTTTAATATCTCTAAATTCCAAAATTTCCCTCTTTAAATATATCATAATATATTTTATGTAACTTAAGGTATATTATAATATACCTTAAGTTACACTTATCAACTTATTTTTATAAGGTAAAGGATGTTTTAAACACAATTCCTTCACTCGGTTTTTCAAATTTTCAATGTCTGCTGAACCTTTAATTAAATCTGCAATTATACATCCAACTTTAATCATATCTTCAGATTTAAATCCACGACTAGTAACTGCTGGAGTACCTATACGCACACCTGAAGTAATAAAAGGTCCTCTGCTATCATTTGGTACAGTATTTTTATTAACAGTAATACCAATTTCATCTAGTCTATTTGCTAAATCTTTTCCAGTAACTTCTGTTCCTGACAAGTCTATAGTAAATAAATGATTATCTGTTCCATTTGAAACAATTTTTATACCTTGAACTTTTAAAGTATCTGCTAAAGTTTTAGCATTTTTAACAACCTGTTCTATATAATCAGAGAAACTAGGTTGTAATGCTTCTCCAAAACAAACCGCTTTTGCTGCAATTACGTGTTCCAAAGGTCCTCCCTGTATCCCTGGAAAAATAGTTGAATCTATTCTTTTTGCCCATTCCTGGGTACACATAATCACTGCTCCTCTAGGTCCTCTTAAAGATTTATGAGTTGTAGTAGTAACAAAATCTGCATAAGGTATAGGAGACTGATGAACTCCAGTAGCAACCAATCCTGCAATATGCGAAATATCTGCTAATAGAAGTGCTCCTACTTCATCTGCTATTTCCTTGAACTTTTCAAAATTGATACTACGAGAATAATTTGAAGCACCACAAACAATAAGTTTAGGAGAATATTTAATAGCCAATTCCCTAATTTTTTCATAATCTAATAATCCCTCACTATTAACACCATAAGGTACTACCTTATATAGTTTTCCTGAAAAATTAACTGGAGAGCCATGAGTTAAATGTCCTCCTGCATCTAATGACTGTGCTAATATAGTATCTCCAGGTTGTAAACAAGCCATGTATACTGCCATGTTAGCCTGAGAACCTGAATGTGGTTGAACATTAACGTGGTCACAATGAAATAATTCTTTACATCTATCTATAGCTAATTGTTCAATTTTATCAATAAATTGGCACCCATTGTAATATCTTTTTCCCACATTTCCTTCTGCGTATTTATTAGTTAAAATTGACCCCACAGCTTCAAGAACATCTTCAGAAACAATGTTTTCAGAAGCTATTAGTTCTATGCAATTTTGTTGTCTGCGAAACTCAGCACCAATTAGTTCTTCTATAATTTTATCTTTCATTTAATTCTTTTCCTCATAAATAAAATAACTAGTATTGTCACACCAATACTAGTTATTTTTACTAATTTACTTAAACTATTTCACATCCATCAGGACCACATTCACCATCATTTTCAAGTGCCCCTGGAATTTCTGCTAGTGCTACTAATGTTTCTTCATTAGACTCATCTAACTCTTTAAAATCAACATTTTCTCTGATATAATTAGTTGTTTCAACTAATGTTTCTGAGACTGCACTTAAGGTTTCAAGAATTAGTTTTAGTAAATACAAATTACGTACTCTTTTCTTTTTATCAGTTTCTTCTGTTAAATCTTCCACTCTATCAACAGCCTTATCAGTAATCTTATCAGCTGCATCTTGTAGAGCTTTACAATATTTTTCTTCAGCTTTTGGTAACAATTTTGTACGTATAAGTTTTACCAATGCTGTTGCACCCTTAGTAATAAGTGCCTTCAAAATTTCTTTAATCTTTGTTTTTGCCATATTATCCTCCTACAATCACATTATAAAATTTTATTTATTATTTGTCAACTAATAATCTACACCTTGCTTCCAAATTTTTTGATTTGATGTAGCAAGACGTACATTATAACAAATATTATCTGAAACAGTTAGTTCAGGAATATACCGACCTGTTTTAATATAATTGAACTGTTTCTTTACTGACTCATCTATATCATCAAGTTCATAACGAGTAAATAACCACAATTCCTTATTATACTCTTTTAAACAAGCAACAAACTTACTTAATTCTTCTGAATTTTGGTCCAAAGGCTCTCCACCAAGAATAAAGAATTTATCAAACATACCACCAAATCGCTTAACATTATCATTTATTTGAAAAAGCCACTGTTTCCAATCTTTCCCACAGCTAAAATCCCAAGACTCTGGATTATGACAATCCTTACATTTAGGACTCGCATTGCATCCGCTAAAAAATATGTCAAAACTCTTTGTAGCCATGGAATAATCTATGCAAACTATATTCATATTACGCTCCTTAAAACAGGTTCTACCCATTGCTGACCAGTATCAAAATTATTAGAAGTTATTAGTTGCAAACATCTTTCAAAGAAACTTTCCCAAACATTATTAGCTAAAGAATAAGGTTTTTCATCTAACATTTTTTCTAAAGATAAGCACATATTTGTAGACATACTTGGAGTTGGATAGTACCAATCTTCCCTAGCAAACTTTATAATAGCCTCATTTCTTAAAACAACTCCTCCAAAATTATCATTATAGATAAACTTACAATTATATTGTTTTACTAATCCGTGTGCTACAGCTTCATCGTATGAAATAAACCTACTAAACCAGTCTCTATGTAATATATAATACTCGTTATTATAGCACCAAACTTTACACTTACAATTTGCGATAAAATTAACTGTACCTAATAAAGTCTTGTTATTACAAAATTTTGGTTTAACTAATTTAGGTTGACCCCAATCCCTACAACAAATCAACTCCATTATAAATCCTTCTCATTATTATCTTTAGAAATAGCAGTATTTGCTAGAGCTACTCCAAAGAATAGCCCTATTGCAAACCCTATTGTAAACGTAAAAGCAAGTATTAGCACTTTATACTCCTTTTATTAAATTTGAGTAAAACTTACGTTGTCTTCCTTCTGCTTGTCGTTCACTAGACCATGAACTAAATTTACGAATAAACCCAACTATACGAAGAGCACACTCAGTATTTTTAGAACCACACTTAGGACAAGTTACTTCATTTTTATCAAATGTTTCTTTATCCGTTGTAAAAGTCTTACCACAATCACAACATTCAGCAAGTAACTTATTAAATGCAAAATAAACAACACCCTGCTTATACATAGTTTTTGCCATTTGCACAAAAATTTCTGAATCTGCAACATCCTCATTAATATTTATGTGGAGAATAGAACCTCCAGACATATACTTATCTAAATCTGCTACAAGTTTAATACGAGTAAACATGTCAGCATCTGTATCTTTTAAAGGTACATACTGATTTGAATAAATGTCAAATCTATCATTATATCCAAGCAATCTATCTTTTTTAGCAAGTTTTACAGCTACATTCTCTGCTGGAATCTGTTCCACATTACAGGCACATTTTTGTTCTTCAGAACATTCATCAGTAACTTCATTAATAAACTTAAGAATATCTTCTGCAACATTTTCTCCTTGTGGAGTTTTTATATCATATCCAAGTATCTGTAAAGCCTCGTATATACCAACAACACCTGTAGTAGAATACTGAGTTTTCAAGTCAACATAACCTAAGTTATATAATGGAATCATATTTTGGTCTATAGCTTTCTTTAAAATAGAGCGTTTTACCCCATTAATTCGCTGAGACATAATAATATTTTCTCTTAACATATCTTTAAATACTTCTATTGACCCATTAGACATTGAAGCTAGTCTAGGTAAGTTCTGAGTACATACACCTAATGAACCAATACGAGTTGAACCAGAACCTATAGAATTCATATACTTATTAGTTTTATCACTTCTTAATCTACAACATGAAGATAAAGTACTTGTTGCTCCACCATATAAATTAATAAATCTGAATTTTTTATCAACATCTAAAACCCATCTTAAAAATTCTTCATCTTGAATATCTCTATTTTCATCTAATGAAAAACAAGCTGTAACTACAGGGAAAGTAGTAATTCTCTGCTCCATTACTTCATTCATAGTTTCAATAAATATTTTTTGAATTTTTTTAACAATATCTTTTTCCGCAAAATAAATATTATCACCGTCTTCAATAAAATAATATTCTACAAGAGTATCAAGAAACTTATCATCATAAATAGAAACATTAGAAAATAAAGACTGAACAATTCTATTTGGTTGATTTAAGAAATAAATAAAATTAGTTAATTTTTCTTTTATATAAGTCCAACAATCTTCTTCAGAAGCAAAAGTAACATGCTGGTCTCCTTTAACTGTTAGTACACGATTTGCATAAGCTGAAACAGTAAGAAGTAAGTCTGCCAAACCAACAGCACCTAAAGAAGAAGAACCTGCGTGTATACAGAACAACTGTAGATGTTCCATAAATGTATTTAAATATTTAGTAGGTCTACTTGCTTCTGCGTCAATACCTCTAGGAATACCCTTTCTAGCAGTATCTAAAGTACTATAGTTATAACAGTTGTGTTGTATCATACCTTGACAATGAAAGTGCCCAGTCTCTGTAGTTATGTCATACACAAATTCAGGACGTTCTTGTTGTAATGGAACAATTTTTAGTACTTCGTTTGTTTCATATCTTCCATCTTTTCCACGTTCTCTTAAAACAACTTCCTTATGTTTTGTAAGTTTATCTGAAAAATTAATAAGGTCAATATCATTTACAACAAATGATACCCTAAACATGTCATAGTTGCTTCCGAAAGAACCCATTCTTTGAGTAGTATTCATAAGAGATGTGCGAACACGTTCAAATCCTAAAGAACGAAGTATATCTGCAACCTGTTGAACAGCAGCAAAACCACAAATTCTTATGTCAACCACACCATTTTCAGGGTTTACGCAACCGTCAGAGTCTATTAACCCTGCTAACAAGCTCAAGATTTCAACCTTATTCCAATTCAAGATATCTGTAGGAAGACATTTATTTTGAGCTTTTTTACCTATATTAGCATTCTTACAAACCCAACATCTGTCTCCAAAAATAACAGCTTCTTGTCTGTTACCATAACCAGCAGGATGTATTGTATTTGCTGTATTAGGACTCTCAGAACATATATACTCATATACCTTATGTTCGCCTATGTTCTTTTGAGATATTGACACTTGTGAGTAATTATCATTTGAACCTCTTGTTAAAAAACCATCACCAATAGCAAAACCAACTAAATATTTGGTTCTGTTTATTTCGTGGTCATTACTATCAAATATGTCATATTTACAATCGGACATCATTAATCGGTCACCCTTAACAACATCTGAAGCCTGTTTCTCAGAACCATTTTCTAGTATTACGGGATGGTCTTCTGTAACAATAGTTGTCATACCATTTTTTGTTTCAAACTTAATCAAATCGTTATGAGGATGGTGTCTAAGAACATGAGTCAACTTCACATACTTATTACCCTTATCCAAAACAAATATATTTGTATTTGACAAATCCACTGTTTCTCTATCAGGGTAAACTTTGACCATGTTTTCAAATCTTCTAAATAAATCTTCCAAAGTTATTGTTTCTACAACACCTCTGTACTTAATCGTGATTACAGTTCTTGGGTAGTATGAATAAAAGAAATTAGATTGGAAACCATGAAAATCATTTATATAAATTTCTCCAGTTAACTGCTTACGAACTGCTTCATTAGCATATTCTAATCCATACTTTTTCTTTAATCCTTTCCACATACGATAGTATGAACCAATAAGTTTTAAAGGTTTAGACAACTCTTGGTCATAAATAACAGTATTTTTTAAACCAACATTACTATTAGAATCTACAGAAACATCTGCTGTATTAGTTTTTCTTCCAAAAAACTGCTTAGCAAACCAATTCATATCTAGTTGCTTACCAATACCAGATATTTGAAATAATTCAAAACCATACTTACGTTCAATATTAGCTAAACACTCTTTAAATTCAACTTGAAAAGAATGTGCTGCAATTAATTTTTCTATTTTAGTTAACTTCTTAGGTTTTACTTCCTCTACATTATCTGCCATCATTTCATCCTTTTTAATACTTTCTTCTAAAACTAATGTCGTCATATTTTATTCCTCTTACTATATTCTTAGAACTAATTACTATTTTGAGTACAAAAATTAAGCCTTTAGTATTTTAAAGACTTTTACTGACTCTGCAAAAATCAGTTCATAGGATAATTTAAATCATGTTTTTAAATATCATCTACTCCAAAGTCCTCATCTTCAAAAGGGTCAAACACATCATCAGCAAGTTCCCTATTTGAAGGTGCTGACTGCATTGCAGCCGTATTTGCTTTAGATGGACTTCCGTCTAAACTTTCAAAAACTCCACCAATTTTACTATGCTTAAAATCAGCAGAAATTGTTATAGGATTTTCTGGAATAGGTCTATTACGAAGTTTAACTGGATAAATAGTTATCCTACCACCCAATCTCATTGCTGCATCTGCATAACCAACTAAACAACAAGTAGGTTTTTCATATAATGCATTAAATTTTTGAAAAACTGTTACATCTATATTCTTTGACCTTTCAGAAGTTTCAGACTCCCCTGTAGCTCTTCTAAGTCTATCTAAACCACCTCTGTTTAATTGTGTTAATAACAACATACAAGTACCATCTCCATGATGGTATTGCTTAACAAATGAGTCAAACTTAATAATATAGTTATTTACTCTAGTTTGCTCATCTCTTTCAGAAGATTTTAAAACTTGTAAATTATCTACGTTATCTATAATAATTAAGTCTGCTTTTCTGTCAACTTTTTTATCACCATCTACTCTTTCTGTAGCAATACCTTCAATACGTGCACAAAGCCCTTCAAAAGTATCTACAGCAGCAGTTGTCTGGTCAACTATATTAATATAACCACCAGACATCTTAATAGCATTTAAAAGCTCTCTAGAAACTACTTCATAAAGTTCTCGCTGCTCTTCATTCAGTTTACACTCTTTAATATCTCCAGATTCTAAAGTTTCACTAACACCAAGTTCAGCACTCATTAATGCTACCAAATTAAACCAAATGTGTTCTTTTGGTACCTCATAAGAAATATAATCTACACAAAGTCCTTGATGAACAGCTGCATTAAATGCTACAGAAATTGCAAAAGTAGATTTACCATGACCTGATGGAGCACCAAAAACTGACAAAGATTTATGCCCCATTACACCTATCTGTTCATCTAAAGCACCAATACCTGTATATACACCTGAATAATCTTTTGAATATTCAGCATACATATTAATAATATCTGTTTTAGTTAAAGGTGGAATACTCGCAGCATTATCACAATACTTAGAAATAGTGTTAGTAAGTTGTCTTAACTGGGATATATCAGGAGAAACTGTATTCACCACAGCAGCACAATCTTTCTTAATAATTTCAGAATCAATAAGTTTAATACAATCTTCATAAACTTGTATTGAAAAATCATTATCAGTTACTTTTAACTGTCTAGTTTTTGTATAATTTACTTGAAACCATTTAATATCAGGAAATTTTTTATGATTATCAAAATATTCTAATGCAGTTTTATAAAAATCATAAAACTGCATTAGAATAGTATGTTCAGGTAAATACTGAACCATTTTATTATACATATTTTCAATTAATTCAGGTTTATTATCGAATTCACCCAAATTATTTATAATATGCCAATTATACTCTGCTAATGTAAATTTCTTTTCATCTGTTCTATCCATGACTAATCAATTTCCCCATTCTCTAGTCTTCCATTAGCAAAAGGTGTACTTATAGGTGTAACTACTGGAGTAGGTGTTTCACTCTTACAAACTAATTCTCCTGATGATAAGTTTATAACAGGGATACCACTAATAATAAATTCATTAAAGTTAGACTCTGCAAGTACTATAACATGTTCTGAAGCACTCTTATCCCCTCTATTTTTCTGCGTTGCATACTCAAGTATCTTAGACGCAAAAAATTCCATAGAACGTCCGTGTAAAGTTACATTAGGTATGTATATAATAAATAATGTTTCATGACCATCACCTAGTTCTATTTCACCTCGGAGTTTATCCCCAATACTATCTCCAGCTCCTACTAATTTACTAATAAGAGTTGAAGCAAAAATGATAACAGGTTTAAGACTTTTCACATTGTTCTTAACTCTAGCTTTTAAATCTTCAGTAACTTTTTGTCCTGATTCTTCTAATTCTTTATACTTTGCAATCTTCCTATTGTGTAGTTCTTTTGCAAGATAAAAGCATATGAACTGATACAACATTTTCTGTGTAGGACCATAAACATAATAAGTTACTTTGCCTGAAGTATCTAAGGGTATCTTATTATACTTCAATGCAAGTGCTTTGCCTTCTTCATTCCACTTTCCATCTGGAGTAGTCATTTTATCAAATGCTTCTTGAAGATTACTATCTTTAAGAATAGCTCTAAAATTTTTAGCATTTCTAGAAGGTCTATTTTTATTAGTTATAGCTCGGTAATGTGCAAGAATGTCCTCATTAGGAGCTTGCTTTTTCTTCACTTTTTCCATATCGTATAATCCTTATGTAATTTTCATTATATAAGAAACTTTCTTAATTGTCAACTTAATTTTGGATTTTTCTTTGACTTACCATGTCTCCAAAGTAAACTTTGTCTAATTTTTTTAAGAATCATCTGATTAAAAGACTTTTCTTCTTTTAATGGTATAGTGTCTGCGGATAAAATCTCTTCTTCTAACTCTTTTTTAGCAGATAAAAGTATCTGAGCATACTCGTCAATACTATCCTCTACAGTAACGAAATGTATATTAAAACTATCATATTTAGAAAACATACGTGCTATCCTTCCTAATGTTTGTGTCCATTTCCCTGGACCTCGTGGCACATTATACATTATTATTTCATTCGTCTTCTGTAAAGAAACAGACTCACCACCTGCTTCTGAGATAATAATAATTTTATTCTTTGGGTCTTCCTTAAAGTCAGCAACAATTTTTGCTCGTTGTTTCTGATTTTGCTCCGAAGTTATAAGGTAACATTGCATCCCTTCCTTCTCAATGTCATCTTTAAGTAAACTTGCTACATCAAGAAGTCTTGTAAAAACAAGTGCTCCTTTTTCATAAATTTTTAAATCACAATCAGATGCTTGGGATTTTAAAACCTCAATTAATTTAGCTCGCTTTAAAGGGTGCATATCCACATATCTTTGCATGTCTACAAGTCTAGCAGAATGTGCTCTTGCTTCAGCAGCCTTATTTTTATAAGTTTGTTCTTTATTTGTTTTAATCTTGGTCCAAACATCTATTAAATTTCGTTTAACTGCCAATTTAACTCCTCGCAATTCCCAATTCTTTTTCATGTTCCGCCATAAATCTATTCAGCAACTTAATAACTGCCTTATGTGGCTTAATATTATTCTCTGCACAATATTGCATTAGTTTCTTCATAGTTTCTGGTTCAAAATGCAATCTAATTCTATACACAGGAGCAAACACTTTCTTATGCTTAATAGGTCGTCTCTGTCTTAATCTAGCTTTTTCTCTTTTAACTTTCTTTCTTAAAACTCTGTCCTTTAAAATTTGCTTTTTACTTCTTGCCATTTTGTAACCTCACTTTCCTAGCTTCAATAATTTCATCTAAATATGGCAAACTTTGTTTAGATATAAGTTCATACCAAACTTCGTCTTCTCGTTCACCAAATATTAAAAATTCATCTTTAAAAGTTCCTACAACTCGTCCTTTTAATGCTGTTATTAACTTATCATAAGAATTTTTAACTGGATTTTTTGCACAAACACTCCAAGTAACTTTATAAAACTCAGTTAATAGGAACTTTAAAAACTCTAGTAAATCTAATTCAAAAATCTTCTTATCTGATAAAGACTCTGAAAACCCTACTAAAGTTAAATTTGTTATTTTATTAGCAGGACGACTTACATGTGCATTAAGATAACCAAGCACTTCTCCTGACGAGTTCATAGAAACCCTGATAATATTATTCCAGTCATTATCCTGAACAGCAGGAAATTCTAAAAATCCTGGAAAAGCATATCTTAATTTTGGTAAATTAGACATTTCATCAAACTTTTTAACTAGTTCAGCTTCGTGAACCTTAGCTATTCTCAACATTATCGAACTTTCCTTTCATAGATTCCCAGAATTCTACAGCTTTTTTCCATTTTAAAGTCTCTTCTTCTGAATTATATTTCTCTACGTGTAATGCAACTAAAGAATCTTGAAAATGTGTAACTGCCTTAACAATATACATATTATCTTTCCAAGTTTCCGTGTCAATTTTCGTATCATCAATAAAATACTCTCCAACACAAGGGATATGCCCATTCATATAAATATCTTTTAAATGTTTGTTAGACCCATACTCCATAAGTGCTACACACGTCTTATTCATCATTTCCCCCATATCGCTTTATGTAAACTACAACTTTAAATAATCCTGTTTCATCTCTCTTTTGAGTATAAACATAATCCTCAAATTCTTGACCTTTTAATAAATTAGTTATCATATTTTGCTGACTAACTTTATCCGTCCAATAAGACACAAGAAAAGAAAAACCATTTTTATACAACTTATTTCTTGATACTTTCTCTATATAATTTCCGTAATACCTCAAGTCTTATTTATCCTCTTTAACTCATTCTCTGTTAAAACACCTTTACAAATTTCATCATATTCAGAATAATCTGGTAACTTAACATTATGATAAAAAAAGTTTAACTTAATTTTTGGGTAATAAAAAAATGTAAAAGGAGCAATTTTTTCTCTTAACATTTTTAAATTCATATAAGCAATATTTTCTACTCTACGAACTTTCCCATTTACACGAATAACTTCCTGCAATATATGGTCTCTAACAAAAGCAGCTTTACTTTTCCATAATTTAGGTTGAATAAGATGAATAGTCCCATAAAATTGTTCTAGACTACTGCTATACGGTGTAGCAGTCATAAGAAGTACTCTCTCGAAAGAGAACTTAATGTTCATATAAGCAGAATGAGCTATTCCTTTCTCATTAGATAACTTATGAGCCTCATCAATAACTAAGGCAACTCTTTTTTTATTTCTTTTTAAAGTACTTTCTAAATCATCTATAACACCTTGATTAAATCCTAATTTTTCAAAGAAAGAATGCTTAAAAATACAAACAGGTTCATCATTATCCAACCACTCAAAATACTGGTCAACAGTAGTTATCTGAGGTACATCTAATCCAAGTTTTTCCTTAAATTCCCCCGCTACTGCAACTGCTGCGGAAACAGTACACGCAAAAGCAATCTTGTCAGCTAAATTTTTCTTTCTCAATAACTTAGCGTAAAACATTGCTATTAAAGTTTTTCCACCACCTACTCTTACACAAAGTAAATAGTTAAGAGAGTTTAATGCTCTCTTAACTGCTTCTTGTTGAAATTCAAATAATTTAATTCCCATCGTTATTTTACTCTGTTATAACTACTAACTCAGTTTATTTGTACTCCTAATAATCTCTTTGTACGGAATAAACTGTAACTGCATTAACTCCCAATTTCGTATAATATCTTTTTCATATTTAACTATTTGAGAACTATATTTTTCTGGAAGATAATCTTTCATGCTGTTAAGAATACTTTCATTAAGTTCTGAAACATCTGTCCAAACATTATCTATTAATTCCTTTATTACTTTAGAAGGGAACCTTGGAATAGCTGCTGGAATTTTATCAGAAGCATCCCCTCTAAATATTCTATACTTTAAAATATCCCCAACTCTAGTTAAAACACCACCAGAAATAGTATCCATCTTTTTTTGAATATCCTTTTCTGTAAATGGTTGTAATTCAAATAATCTAGTATATTTCATTCCTACATTAACATTAGGAAGCACCAATAACTGAAGTAAGTCTTTATCCCCAGAATATATAAAAACTTCTTTATTTTCTTTAGAAAATTTTAAAGATAAAGAGGCTATAACTTCGTCTGCTTCATAATCATTTGCCCTTAGAAAGGATAAGTTAACGTAGTTATGTGTACACTCTTTTATGAATTGACTAATTTTAGCATATACTTCAGTTTTTAATGCTCTTCCTTCTTTGTAGGAAGACAAGAGACTTTTTTGTCTTTGTGTACCATTCAACCCGTCTAAAATAATATACTTCTTAGAATAGTTTGTATTAAGACTTATTTTTTTCATAATTTCGAGCATATGTGAATAGTAATCTCCACCAGCACTCTGCCCGATAGCATAATAAATCCTGTTCCATAGATACATAAAGTCTACTAAAAGTATTTTCTCTTCCATAATTCTAGTATATAACAAAATTACTAATTCGTCAACTTTAAAGTTAATAATAAATTCTAAACTGTAAAAAGAAAAAGCACTCTTGGGGAGTGCAAGTGAGAATACATTGGAAATTGTATGTGAATTGCGTTAGTATTATTCTAAATATTTTTCCAGTGATAATGTCCTGTAATAAACCCTCCATTAACACACTTTGAAACTTTTGATACTGATACATTAGCATCTTTAGCTGCCGCAGTCATAGTATCATATATGATACCAGTTTCTATGCATATAACTTTTTTGCTCATAGGGTTTTTAGGACCTACATTTATACCTCGATTCTTAAAAGTCGTGCTTATTTTTAATTTTATATCATCTGATATAACTTTACCCTTATTATTAGCACTACATTTTTTCTTAAAAATATCAGACATTTTTTGTCCTTTATTCCAAGGCTCTTTTCCAATTCGAGCTAAACTCTGCTTAATCCTTGTTTTTTCCGAAACTAACTTACCTAAATGAGCTTGCCGAATTTTTATTTTAGTTTCTTCAGTACGAGGTTTCCGTTTCTTTCCCCTCTTTGCAATACTCATCTTAGTTCTAGAGTTTTCAGACATTTTCTTTCCAGTATGTAATTTTCTTAAAAACTCTCTATGTTCATTAGTCATACTATTGGAAACTGCTTTACTTAAACTTCTACGTTTATCATCACCGTAGTTACTTCTTAAAGAATCAATTATATTATATCCACTCTTAGCGGAATCATATTTACTAATATATTCTAGCTCTTTAGTACTTGCTTCTTCATCTGTTAATCCCTCTTCTAATATAGTAGGAACAAAATTATCCCACCCGTATTTCTGTATAGCATTCCAAAATTTAAAGCAACTTTTATAACCAACACCATTAGACCCTGCTCGTTTTTCTAGAGTTTGACAGGTTCTTCCAATGTAAACTTTATGATTTATTTTATTTACATACTTATAAATCTTATGGTCATTTTTCATCTAGCTATTTATGTCTCCAAATTTATAAACTTTAGCATCTTCTTGTTTATCAAGAAGAGCTCTAATAGTATGCTCTACCACAACTAATCGTTCTCGAACACGATTACTTTCTTCTTGCTTTTTCTCAAGCATTTTTATATGGTCTGTAATATTATTGAAACGCTCATCAACTACGTGAAACTTTTCTGCTATATTACTTTCCAAAAAAGCAAATTTTTCACTAATATTATTATGTAAATTTTCAATAGCAGTTTCATAAAACTGTTTATTAGCTTTAGTTAATGCATCTAACTTTGCTAGAAAAAAACAAACTGATACAATAACACAGACTAAATTAATGATTACATTAATATCTAGATTCATGTTAATTCAAACTCCTTAATTGTAACAGAATACCAAGAAGGAATAAATGTTTGAAAAATATCAACTAATTTAGCCATTAGCTTTGCTTTACCGTAAGGTACTCCATTATAACGTAAAACATATCCAAAAATTTCGGAAGTAATCTTTTTAAACTCTAATGGAGTAATACCTTTTTCCTCCATTCTCCAGTCAGTATAAAGTATTCTCTTACGACTAAGCATATAGTCATGAATAAAACTTCCATTTTTTACAAAAGGTGAATGTTTATCATAAGAAATACATTGAAGAAGAAATGGGATATCTGCCATATTAAATGTAAACCCTGATGGTACTACCCCTTCAAAAGTATAGAGTTCTTCATCTATTCTTACAGTAAACTTAAAAGGGCAATCATAGTCAAGAATTAAATAGTACTTAGCGATACCTCGTAACTCCTCTTCACTCATCCAATAGTATGGAGTACGAGGAGTAAATACAGGCTCGTGCTCTGTAAAAGCAAAGTCAACTAAAGATATTACTCTCTTCTTGCTCATTTAGTATCTCCCTTAATTCAATGTAAAATTTAATTTCTACAAAAAATAAACACCTTGTAATAAGGCGTTTTATGTATTATCGTTAGTATATTTTCCGTTATTATATTTCAAAAACTGTCGCTTATCACAAGTTTTTCCACTTGGATGATGTGAAACATGCACCCATATACTTGAACCGCTCACTTCATAAATACATTGATTAACAGAAATTTTACCTTCTTTTACCCATGTTTTTATTAAATTATATAATTCTAAAGGCTTAATTTTTACCTTAACACCATTTAAAACCTTATAACAAGTAATATCTACAGCACAACCTTTACAATGTTCACTAGTAGGAACTCCATTAACTTTGGCATTTAACTCAGGACCTCTGTATCCACTTGTTATACATATAATAACAACACATTTATAATACTGATTTAATAAAGAACGTAAAGGTTCTAACAAGTAATTACAAGTATGTACTGCAATTTTTCTATGAAAATCATTCATAGAATTATTTAACCCATATCTTTTAGCAGTATCACTATAAATATACTCTTCTTCAGTAAAATGTTCAGATAATTTACCCATATAAACCTCCCCCTACTTATTACTCTCTAATTTAGAAATAGCTAATTTGTATTTTTTAATATTCTCTTTTTTCTCTTTATAAGCAGAATTTACTAAATCTTCCAAATAATTTTTAAGTAACATAAAGTCTTTTTGAGACATTAGTTTACTATTCAATCCAGAATAGTCCCAGATTTCTTGTGGAAAACTTCTTAATTGTAATTTACAATAGTCATCCAAGTATCTAGGTAAGTACAGAACATTATTAAATTTAACTGGAGTATTTAAGAAGGTATCATATTTTTCCTTCTCAGCCATTATTAATTCTTGGTATTTTTTAATATTAACTTTATTCTGGTACTCTTGAGTTCCTGAAATATCTACAAGCTCCCTATTTTTAATTATGTATTTATCTGGATTTTCCTTCATATCCAAATAAGTTTTTTTATTTACTAAAATTTCAAATGAACGAATAGGTCTATCAGTTAAAAGCTGCGTAATAACATTTAGCTTAGTATTTATCACGTACTTTCCAATATTAGAATTTACAATATCCCAACTGTCGGATTTTTTGTTGTACATAATAACTTTACCGTCCATATCCTCAAAAGCTGGAGGTTCTGTAAACGTTCCATTACTTGGTCGAGCATATATGTCATATCCTTGTTTTTTTGTTTCAAGAATATCTAATCTTGCTTCTCTTGAACCAACATATGTAAGTGTTGTTTTATTATACAAATATACTTTTTTCATTTATTTCTCCCCCATTAATATTTAATTGCTGGAACTAACGCAATATTTTTTACTCTAACCTCATCTAAATCATCTTGATAAACTTTCTTACAAATGTCATTATAAGTTTGAGGATTAACTTCAATTAAATAATCATACGAACCTGAAGGAGCAGAAGATTTACCATCTACTTGTTTATAATTATTATCTTGGTCTCTTACAATTTGTACTGCCCCTGTAAAATTCTTTTCCCCACCAGTAATTTCCAAAGAAAAAGTTCCTTTAAAATTAGGGACACCATCATCTTGAATAGAACCAACTTCTCTATCTTCAAAATCAGCAGTACATCTTATAAACAACTTGTCCATCATAGGTACTGCAAACTCTGTTTCAGTTTCTCCATAAGGGCAAGGTACTTTCCCCTCATTAGTTAAATAATTATAAAGTGGTTTATAAGTATTTTTATTATACATATCCCCATTACAAACTAAATATCCAGCTTGCACATGGTCTACTGGGAAGAATACTATCATTCCTGCTAAAGTGTCTGTAGCAAGATAATCTACCCCTGAATCTGCAACTTCAATATGAGCTCTATTAACAGTACCATCAGAATTTATTGTTTGTGGAACCATCTTAAGAATACCACTTAAAAGAACATCACTTGTTCCAGTTCCCCCAAATGCAACCTCTAAAGTTCCTCCATCAATATGACTAGCATTTAAATTTGTTAGTAATTCTCCATTACCATTTTTCTTAAGGTATTCATCTGAAAGTGCATTCTGATTAGCTAGTTGAACCCAACCATCTGTTCCATTTTGAGTTGTTTTATACCATAACGTATTATCAACTGTATTAATAACTAAAGTACCTAATGAGGCTTCTAAAACTCCAGCAGGTGACCCTAGGTGCGTTAATGTTGATGTTGATGCTTTTGCTCTATTTGGTACAGTAATTGTTTTTAAAACTCCGTCCTCATCATATATTTGTAAAGTTATATCCATTGGAGTACTATTATAAAACATATCATAATATGTTCTTGTCATATTAGCATAGCTAGTTTCAAGTACTGCTAACTGTACTTGAATTTGCTTTAACTGGTCTGCATATGTTATATCATTAATAGGTTCATTAGCCATTACTTACTTCTCCCGCATCTTGTTCAAGTTCACCCAAATATGCGTAATTTTTTTCTACTTCAACTAAATTACCATATTCGTCTTTTTCTATAACTACAAATCTATATGGAGCAGAACTTGTATCTAACCAACCATCTCCCTCCGCTAAAATATAAGGTCTACGAGCTTGTCTTCTGTATAGTCCTTGCAGAACAACTAATTTGCCAATATTTCCAAAACTATCAGGGTCTAAATCTAAATAAATACTATAAATATTTCCTGTTTTGATACCAACATCAACCATATTTAACTGGATTGAATTAGTAAAAGTATGTTTTATTCCTTTAGGTGAAGTTGCTACAAAAGGAGCGTTTAACACAAGAGCGTTTTCTCCAAATTCATCTGTAACTATAGAAATAAGAGCTGTATTATTAGAAAACAAGTTCTTATTACCACTAACAGCACAACTAACATCAAAATGAATCGCTTCCGAAGTTTCATTTATTGCATTAACAATATTAGATTTATCTTCTGTTCGCAGATTTTCTAAGCCACCAAGCAACTTGAATAAAGAACCTTTATTAACTGCGTAATAATCTTCTCCTAAATCAGTTGTCTCATGAACCACTCCATCTATAGCATCTGCAACAATAAATGTACTTGGAAGTCCATTAGCATATGCCCCATCAATCTTTGCCAGAATGCCATCATGAGCCAGTTTACTTCTATCATGTTCAGTTAAGTCAACTTCAGTAATAATTTTTAACCATCCATCTGAACCATCAATAGTAGTTTTTATATAAATAGAGCCATCTTTCTGGTCTAAATATATTGCACCATAACTTGCTTCCAAATTTCCTTCTGGAGAACCTTCCCCATAACTTGCAGGGATATTTCCTTTTGCTCTATTTGGTACAGTAATCGTTTCAAAAGTGTCAACACCTGTCCATACATTAAATTCAATATCCATAGGTGTTGCAGATACAAATAAGTCATATAACTTACTAGAAAATGCAACAGAATTTGTCATTAGTATAGCCAGCTGTCGCTCTATTAACTTGTAGTCTAATTCATTTGCCATTTTTATATTTCCCTATTCAATAATTTAAGTTAAACGTCCATCTTTCCATTTAGACTTGCCACAATTCTAGTTGTTACAACTGGAAGCAACGTATGTGTTCCCGAAACTGAATATGACACTTTTAATCCAGTTAATGTAGGATAAACATATTTTCTAATAAAAGTATCAAATTTTTCAAAAAAGTTTGCATCTACTGTTGCTAAATCAATATCTGACTCTACAGAAAAAGTATCTTCCTCTTGAACTGGGTTTGATTCATACCAAGTAGTAACTTTAGTATTAACAGGTTTATCATTACTCTGTAAAAGTGAAAAAACTACTTCTAAACCTTTTTTAGAATCTTTTAAATAATGTATTAGAGGTAATAAAAATAATATATTATTTAAGTTGCTATCAGAAGTAGATAATAAATCTAAGATATATCCATATCCCAATTCACGTATAAGAGATTTTATACTTTCTGGAGTCATCTCCTCTGGACTAGTATATTTATTTAATATGTCAAAATATGCTAATGCAAGTTTATCTGCATAAGGTGAATCTACAGAAAGCATATGGTCCAACAATGGAATTAACTTTTCTGCATATAATGGCGTTTGAGCCCAATATTTTGGTAAATAATATGATACTGAATGACCTAACACCTAATTCTCCTTAATATTTAACATCTAAGTTTATGTCATAATTTGCATAAACATTCCAATCATAAACAATAGTATCCGTATCTTCAACTTGCTCCCAACGAACTTCTCCATCATCCGTTTTTCTGAAAGATATATTTACATATCCTTCAGTATATTTAGCAATAGCAGTTGCAGGTGTTATTCTAGTTAAATTACGAACACGTCCATTTACATCACGAGCTACAACTTTTGCCTCTTTAGCAGTAACTAAGTATACTTTAGAAACACTTTCTGTATCTCTATTAATTTTTTCATCATAAAGAACTACAGTGTGTTCATCTTTGTATATGTATGTTCTAACAGCTCTTTCAACTAAGTCAGCATCTATTCTAGTCACAGTAAAAGCAGTATAAGTAACCTCTTCTCCAGTAACATCACTTGTTGTAATAACAAATTCATCAGAATACTTATCAACATAAACTAATTTTTCAGTATCATCTGAAGAATATTGTCGTACACAATGAACATCTGAAATAGGTGCTTTTAATTGATTACAGTGTTTATGTGAGCTGTCTGTACGAGTTAACATTGTAACTGCTTCATGACGAGTTGCGTTCATTGAATCCATATACATATAAATCTGATGCTCATCATATTCATCATACTGATTATAATATTCTGTTAAACGTGTACGTTCATCAGAAGTTATTCTTCCAACTTCATAAAAGAATTGAATTACATCAGCAGGACATCTTAATTTATCTGCCCCCTCGCTTTCAATCCACTCCTGAACTTCATCTTGTAGAGCTAAATATTTTTCTAGTTCTTTCCAATTTGCATTCTGTTCTTCAGGAATTTCTGGCTCTTCAGGAATTTCTGGCTCTACTGGACTGCTTGTTTCTTTTTCAATAATAGGTGCTACTACCACAAAAGAATATGAATATAGTAGTTCATTTGAATTATTATAAACAGAAATACTAAAATGGTCATTGTTATTATAAGAGTAAGCACTAATCCTTTCTGGGTAAGTTTCATTATAAGGGACTCTGGTTATTGTGAAATCCCCATCAGATATTGAATCTCCCATATTAACATTTTCAATAGAAGGTATTGTATTACCTGTATAATAATTAACTACTGTAATGGTAACATCTGGAGTTGTTGGTGTATCACCTTCATCCGAAGTGTCTTCTTCAACATCTTCATATTCTTTTACTTTCGCAGTAATTTTTGAGTTCATGACAAGTTTGTCACTTGGAACTTCTTCCCATTCTTTATCTACTTGTTCAACAAGGTTAATACGAAGCACATCTTGAGGATTAACCATATTAGCAACACTTGTATCATCAATGTATAAACAAGTCTGACCATCTAATTGCAATGCTTTATCATAATCAGAACCTGTTAATGCAAATAATGAATATTCTGCATCATTAAATGTTAAAGTTTCTTCAGAACTTGTTTTACCAGTCATACCGACATATTGAAAAGATAAACCACCATAATTAAATTTATCCCCAAGTCTATACTGATGGTTACTTATTCGGTCCTGATAAGCATCATTATATGTTATACATAATAAAACCATGTCACCATCATGCAAATAATTACCTACATCTATACCTGTAATATCAGGTTCAGAAATACCTGAAGATTTAAGTATATCAATAACCTTAAACATATACTGAGGAATTGAATCAGAGTAAGCAAATTCTCCTAACTTAAATTTCTTATTTGCTTTCCATGACTGTATTTCTTCAATATTTAACTTCTTATAACAAGCCCAAACAATATTATTATCAACAGTTTCTAAACCAGTATAAATATTTTCTACAGTAGTATCATCAGAAGGAATATTCCACTCAGGTTCATTTAATCCTGTTTGACCTAAAATACCAGTACATTTATAAGTCATATCATTAGAAGTTATATAATCTCCAATTTTTTTCGTTGTGTACGGAGTACGTTTATCAGTATGTATATTAACACGAGAATATTTGCAGTAGCTTAATTTATTATATAAATTTTCTAATTCATACTTATCAAAAGCACTATTTAATTTATTTGCGTAATTAGTATCAACAATACTTTGAACATCTTGAGTAATACTAGCCTCATCAACATACCTATTTGACGCTCCTATTGTAACATCCAATGTTGTCACTTCTTCTAAAGGATTTACAATATCAGGTAGAGGTCTTCCAAAAGCCATACAAGGTTCTAATTGCTCTACTAAAGAATTATATTCAGTTTTTTCCATATATGAATAATCTCTTTTCATATATGTAACAGCAGTATAAGTTGGGGTAAGAGGCTTATAATTTGTTTGATTTATTGCTGGAACAAATTCATTTACCAAATCAGCAAAATCTTTCTTACTTCTAACTAAAGATTGTACTTCTCTATGTACAGGTGCATTGATTTTTATACTGGTAATATCTTCAAAAGGAATATAATTTTCAATAGTAAGAACACTGTTAAGTTCCCCATAATTTAAGAACATCTCAGAAGTAAAATCAATACTATCCATATTTGCTAGTTCAATGTATCTTAAAGTAAATACTGTATCAGCACTATACTTATGTGTAGCATTTTCAGAATTATTTAAGTACATTATTGTAACAGACTTCCAAGGGTTTGTTAAGATACAATATTTATCATATATCATATCTTTAACATACTTTGATAAAGCATTTTCTTTGCTTAATGAAGTTCCATCAATAAGCAAATCTACATCTTCTGATATACCCTGCTCAAAGCGTACAAATTTTGTTAAAGCTGTTGTATTAGCATTCCATGTAACTTCTCGTAAAGTACCAATAACTACAGAAAACTCTTGAGGCTCGCCTTTGACAAAAGTTAAATCATTTAGTGTGTATAAACCATAATCCCCAGAGTATGTACCTAATTGTGTAAACTTTGGTATTGTCATATTATCATTAGGTGTAAAATTTATAAGTCTTCTTTGATTTCTACCCCTATAAGTAGGGTAAGAGCCGTTAGTTACACCAATACCAATATTTGAAGATACTAGATTAGCTGTATCTTGAAAAACTTCTCTCCTACCTGTAATAGTATTCTGTGAAATTACTCTAACAACGTTTGCTAATAATCTTGTTAAAAAAGTACCTTCAGCACCAGTATTAAAATCTTTCCATCTACTATTATTTTCTTGAGATTGAAAAAAAGATTTAATTGCGTTGAACGCTCCTGTTATTGATATTGCTCTTACATCTATTGCCATTGAATGTTTATCCTCTTAATACAACTTTTAAATCTGGTAAAACCCCAGTTTCTCCAGTAGCCTTACATTGTACAACAATTTGCATATATAAAGTATTGTTATTATAATCTGCTCTTGCATTTGCAGAAACTAGTTTACCTCTAGTTTCCCACCTTTCAACTTTTGATGTTAAATAATCAAAAATTCTATCCGCAGTAGTTTCTGTTAAAGGTAACTGTTCAAATCTTTTTAAGTTACAGCCATACGCTCTAAAATAAGGTATTTCTCCCTCATGTGTTGTAAACAGCCTCCATAAAGATTGAAATACTGCCTCAGCGTCTGTTGTTAAAAACTTATCAACTGTTGGTCTGATTATTCTCGCATTTATATCACTAAAAACTACTTGTGCCATAAATATATTGTACCTTACATTAACTAATTAAAAATTTAAGTAAGTATTTATATTAGGCAATATCTCTTATATTTAAGTACTATATATTAATTCTTCTTATTTGGTTCTGGGTCAGGTACTTTTACTTGAATAGGTGGAACTTGAATATCACAATCACATTCCATTAACTTCGCAATAATTTTATTTGCTAATTGTGGTATACGAATCACTAACACTTCCATAACAGTCATAACAGTTTTATAAATGTCATAGAAAAACTGATAAATAGATGTAAAAAAGCTAATTGCAGCTTTACCCCAAGAAACTAAAGTATCTAAACTTAATCCTTTTTTAATAGTCTGTATAGCTGTAGTTAGAGGAATAATTTTATTACACCTTTTTGCTAACCTGTTTAATTCCTCTTCTGCTTTAAGTGTAACATCCTGAACAATATTATTTAATCGCTCACATTGCTTTTTCTTCCAATTCCTGATATTTTCATTTAATTTAGGGTCAGGTACAGCAGAATTTCCTGTATAAAACCACCAACCATCTCTAGATTCAACCTCATATAAAACACTTGTGCTTTCAGATATTTGAGACAAACTATCAATATATTCCTCCATTGCATCAAACCAAGCAGTAATTGACTGACTTGTACTTAAAGTAGTTGTAGCATTTTTTAATTCATTTTCTAATTGCTGTAACTCACGTTCCAGCTTTTCTTGCTCCTGAACTATAGGAGAAGGAGACTGTACACTTTTACTTGAAGTAATACCTTCCTTATTTTTCCCCCACTTGGCTTCATACTCCTCTTGAGCCTTATCTTTAATAGCAGCCAATTCATTAATTTTTTGTTGTTGACTAGAAATTGACTCATCTAAACTATCAATAATAGCGTGGTCTATTACTGTGGTTGTTCCATTATCTTCTTTAATAGTAGAATAAAATGAATCACCGTCATTAGTAATTACCCCTGAATAAAACTTAATTTTAGTCAAATCTCTTTGAAATTTAATATCATTATTTTCCCTTATAGCATCTTTCCATGCTTGTAAAGCCCTTTGTACTTTATCCCAATCTGAAAGTTCTTCATTTTTAACTTTTTGTTTTGCTTCTTCCGATGCACTAATTAAATCTGAATATTTAGTTAATGCTTGACCTGCATCCATATTTAGTCGTTCTTGTAATCTAAAATTAGTATCTTTACCTACATAAATTGTAGTCAAACAACTAACATTTGAATATATAGTTGTATTTTCTGCAAGTCTATCTCCAACATTTCCTTTGGTAAAAACCCATCCAGTTGTCATAATAATCCCCCTATTTATTACTTGTTAAAATACCGTTATTAAATGAAAATGGCAATCCTAAAGATACATCAAATAAACTTCCACTAACACCATTTGCTGCTGCAAAATTTGTAGCTAAAACTCTTGCTCCAATTAAATCTATATTAGATTTAGCTGACATTGTAATGTTTTGACTTCCCACATCTACGCCATCTTTTCCAGTAAGACTAATAGAGCTACCATTTATTGTCAAACTTCCAGTAGCTGTTAAACTAATTTTACTAGCACACAAATCTAATTCATTTTCTGCATAAATTTTTATATTTGGTCCTTTTAAAATTATACTTCCATCACCATCAATTTTAATATAATCCCCTTGTGCCGTTTCAATAATATAAGCACCATCAGGGTCAGACTGCACCTTAGTCCCTGAAGCATACTGTCTAACAGTTATACCAGTACTTTTATTTGTTATTTCATAATTTCCTGCACTATCTTTCTTTCCATAAGTATTTGGATAATCTTCATCAAATAAAGAACATCTATTTGCCTCTGTAGTTTCTACACCTGTATATACAGGGTCATTTGGGTCGTTATTCTTAAAGTACACAGTAACTTCTGAACCCACTTCAGGGATATGGTGTTCAGATTCATCTGGAGAACACCCTATAGACCCATTTCCTTCTTGTTTTACCCAAGGTAAATCTTCATCTTCCATATAACTCCATGGGTCTATTTGAATTTGAAGTCTTTTCCTTTTTTCAGGGTCATTATTATTAGAAACAACCCCAATATATCTCATAGAAAATGGGTCTCTTTGTTCATCATTTAAAACAGTATACGGTTTTAATAACATACTCTATAATTCCTTACGCAATTCTACTAGTACATTATTGGAATTATATCCATTTGTAGTATAATATATATTGTAAGGTATTGGTTTACCTGTAGCAGTGAAATAACCTAAATCGTCCATTTCAACTTCATTCATTATAACTCTTTCTGAGTTAATGTAAAATTTTACTTTTTTCTCTGAATAAGGTAATGCTACAAATATTCTTTTTCCGTTTCTTACAGTCATTCTTTTTGTAGTATTTACAGTTCTATATTTTTCTGAAAAACCTTGTGTTATTATAAAAGATAATAATTCATCTTCTGTAGTAAAAGTACCCCAGTGTCTTATTTTTAGTTCATCTCCTACAGCTTTTTTTATCTTACTAGAAGCCACTGAATCAAAAGCTGTATTTCCTAATAAAATTTCTTTTAAAGAATTTGAAGATAACATTGTTCTTTTTGCTTCTTCTCCAGTAATTACAGAACCGTCAGATTTCACTACATAAACAGTAGTTCCTGTAGTATTATCAACTAAGTTAGAATCATAAACATAACTTTTATCAATTAAATCATCTACAACCTTATCAACTACTATTTCCTTAATTTCTTCTGGAGTTTTTATAACTTCAGAATCAGTTAAAGAAATTTCAGGAATTGGTAAATCTACAGACTCAGGAATAGTTTTCTGTATTTCTTCTACAATATTAGATACTACTTGATTTTTTTCTTCTATATTCATAATTGGTTGCTCCATAACAGGGTTATTATTATAACTTATACTTCCATCAGCTTTTTCTTCAAATGAAGTATAACCTTGGGATATTTTACTTTCAGATTGAGTTTTTCCACTATCTGAAACAGCTGTTTTTCCAGCATCTTTTGACATTGTAGTAATATAATTATCTAAAAAACCATCAAATAAAATTAAATCCCCAACAAGTTGATTAAATTCTCCGTACATATCTGAACCTAAAATAGACGCAATTAAAGAAAAAAATAGATTATGAACAGATGAACCTTTACTTAAAAAATTATATAAAGTCATATTAAATGGAGGAGAAATAAACTTATTTATAAGTTTATTTGCAAGAATATTACCAGCATTTCTAAGAGAAGTAGCCCTACTAATATTATCTGTTAAATCTACAGATGTTCCAAATAACCAAAAATTTGACATAGTTGCACTTTTCATACTAATAAGGTGTCTTTGCCATTCTCGTATATAAGTTCTATCTAAAATATTTCTAGCATGAATTAAACCTCTTCTAGATGTTCTTGAAGCGTTTATAATTGCAGCTTTTTTAGAAGGTGATATAACTAAATTTTTCCCTAGTAACTTAGATTGTTTTGACTTAGTATTTTCAACATCATTAAAATTGTCTCTGCATAAATAAACTATAGTACTAAAAGGTGAACCTTTAACAAAACCTATCTCTAATGCTTCTACTAAATATAATCCTGATATTTTTGTGTCACTAAAAGTGCTCAATTTTACCAAATCTAAAACTTTTAAATTTGGTAAATATTTACCCTCTACTATAACTTTTGCTTGAACTGAAGACATGTTAGCTGAATGCTCTTTATTGTGTAACGCTGCTGCCCAATAGTCTACAGGGGTATCTGAAGATATATTAATTCCTTGATTATCCATAAACTTATGTTCAACAACACTACTTTCATTAGCCATAGTTGTCGCTAAAGTATTTAACTTCCAACCTTCTTCATCATTTATTATACTTGCTGCAACAGTACTTAATTTACCTGTATCTGTATCCACCCCAGTAAATTGTTTATACCCACAAAATCTATTTGAAAAAGTCTTATAAGAAATTACTTCAGGCTTTCCTACATATGAAATAACATCAGCACTTTTTTGAGTAGATAATAATTTTGAACGAACTTTATCAGGCATAGGGTGACGAGCATAAGTAAACTCATGCACAAAACCATTTTTTAGTACTTTCTGAAAATCTCGTAAAACCAAGTTACAATTTTTATCTATAGTAGCAAGGGGGAAAGAAGGTCTAATATCTATATGAGAGAAAATATCAACAAAGTAATAATTTTGAGCCATTTGATTTCTTTTATACTTACGAGATATGTCTTTTGTATTAGAGATATTTGAGTCTACTTCTGTTCCTATTTCCTTCTTCCAAGCAGTCGTTAAACAAGTTAAAGCGTCACCTTCATAAAATTCATCTGTTTTATCTTTATGAAACATACTATTAAGGTTACCTTTAGTTATAATACCACCAGTATGTAAAATAAAACCAACTTCTTGTGGACCTGTTTTTAAATCTCTACCTACAATCTCCCAATCAAAAACGTCCATTTCATTAACTGATGTACCTATAGAAAATTTCGCACTATTAACTTCTTTAAATTTATTAAAATAAGTTAAATTAGTACCCCCAAGCACAAAACTGACTACAGGAGTAGCAAACCCTGCTGTTAAAGCAAGCCTACAAGCAAATACTTCAATATTATTTTGTTTAACAAAATCTTCTGTAAGTTTTTGACCATCTATTTCTATATCTATTAGAACATTACTTCCTTCTACTGATATCATAGTTATCCCAACGCATTCATTTCTTTTCCAACCATATCTGAGTATAGCTGTTCTAAATCATCTACATCAAATAATTTAAGAACTGTATACTCAGGAAACACCTCTTCAGTAACACCATTATAAATTTGTATCAATGAAGAAAATATAGGTGTTCCATAAGCATCCTGAGATATTAAGTCTATATCCTTAAATCCTTCGTTTACTTTATAATACCTCCAAACAGGAAGTGTAATAAGCCCATTAAGAAATGGTGCATTTAATACATCATAAGTATCTTCTTTCCATGGCATAAATTTAGCCAAGTCATAACGTTCTTCTGTTGTATCATCAGAAATTGTAAATAATTCTCCATATAAATCAGATTTAGCCACTGTATGAACCTCCAAACATTCTAGCTACATCTTGAACTGTTGCTGCTCTAGCTAATTTAAATCCTGCATTTACTTTAATATATAAAGGTTCTGCTGACCCCCTAAAAACAGCCTGCTGAGATATACCTTTGTTAGTTATACCTTGCCAGTATCCAGCCCTAACAGTACTCGGTGTCATTTCTAAATTTTCTAATAACATATTTTCTAAAATAATAGTATTCATGCCATTACCGTTTATAACAATAGAACAAGTTCCTTTAGAATCATCTATTTCCCTATAACTATTAGAACTATTTCTTTCACTACTATTTAACAAAGCTCCTAAATTACCATGATTAAAAACACCCTGATTATCTTCAAAATAATTAGGTTTATAACCACCATGAACTTGAACTTTTAATCCTGCAAGAGCACCACTAGCATCAGGGTCTTCAGATATTGCTGCTAATTGAGCTAAATATTGAGCTTGCTTAGAAATTGGTGCTGCTCCATCGTTACCTGTACCATCAACCTGAGACTTTAAGTAAGTTAATAAGTAGAAGTCTAAAGTTACCATAATAGGGTCTGTACCCTTCCAAGCCATTTTTGATGTGGATATCCAAGAAGAAGCACCCCATTGTGCTAACTGAGTAAATTCATTAATAGTTCCTAAATCAGAAATTAATGAATCCCACTTATTTCCCATTCTAATAGAAGGGTGCTCTGCCAGAAATCCAACAATTTCAACCCAGCCACCTTTACAATCAGGACAAGAAATTGCAACCTGTCCAGCTAATTTTTCTGCAATTTGTTTTATAAATAATGACATTATTGACTAATTCCCCAAACACCTAATGACCCTGTAATATCGCATTCAATAAAATTTATATATCTATCGTTATTACCAAAGTCATCATCTTCAATACTACCAACAAGCTCTGCTAACCCTTTTCTAATATCATAAACATCTTCTGTCATATATTACCTCCCTGTTCTCATGGCTCCATTATTTAATTGTGTTATTCCCCAAACACCTAATGACCCTGTAACATCTATAGCACTTAATACTATATTTCTTGTTCTTTCTTGTTTATTATTTTTTGTTTGACTACCAACAATTTTAGCAAGATTTTCTCTAATTTCAGAATCTGCTTGTTCCTTTTTTGTTTCATTTGTAGTAGAAACTCCTGCGGCTATATCACTGTTTTTTAAAGCCTCCATATATTCTTTAGCACTACTTGCTGAAACAGCTAAAGGGTTCAAAAAGTTGTTATTTTTATCTTGAACACCATAATGTAAATGAGCTCCTCCTGATGTTCCCGTATTTCCAGACACACCAATAGATTGACCTAAAGCAACCTGCTGCCCTTTCTTTACTCCTATTTTACTTAAGTGCCCATAAGTATGTTTCATTCCTCCTGCATCTTGCACGACAACATAATTACCATACCCTGTTAACCTACCATTTTTATCTTTTTGTTGTCCTGCAAAAATAACTTTCCCAGCAGCAAAAGCACCTACATTTTCATAATTATAATCTAGGTCAATTCCTTTGTGGTCTGTACTTGCTCCTTTAATTCCAGTATTTCTTCTACCAAAACTACTAGTAATATTATGCCCTGCAAAAGTACCTTTACCATATTTACCTCCAGTTGCTGAAGACATAATGCCTCCTGCAAAAGTACCTCCTTTTAAAACAGTTTCAGAACGTTGAATATCTGTACGAAGTGCTTTAGCTTCAGACCCAAGTTTATTTATTGCATACTTTTGGGCTTCTTCTGAATTTAACTTTTCCTTATATGCTTTTTCACGATTTTTACTATTTGACCAATAACCTGATGTTTCCCTAGACGCATATTCTTTCTTTAATTCTTCAATCGCCTTATTATATTCCTTAGTACCAACTTTATATTTATTTGAATTAAGTTGTTTTTTCTTTTGACTAATAGAATCTTTTAAAGATTTTTCTGTTTCGGGAGCACCTAAAACAGGAGCATCTGTTTTATCACCATTCTTAGTAGGGTCATCTTTTTTACCCCAAGGAATAATATCTCGCAGCCATTTCCAAAATTTACCCCACCAAGATAAATTTTCTTGATGTCTACGTTCTTCATCATTATTAATTTGCTGTTGTCTCACAGCGTCTGTTTCTTTCATTCCAACAATTTGTCGAACTTTTTTATCAGACATAAACCCTAAAGTAACTATTTTTAATAAAGCTCCTAAAATTCTTTGCCACCACTTTCCACCTTTAGTAGCTATAACCCCACTAGCAGCATCAATAGCCATCATTATTGGAGATGCGAGTCCCCTAAATGCAAATTTTGTAGCACCAAGAGCTAATTTTAACCCACCACCTAATAATTTAGAAGCACCTGCTTTACTTACAGCCTTCATTATATTCCCAACCATTTGAGGATGAGCAGCAGTTGCCCTACCTAATCTATTAGCACGAGTAAATAATCCAGAAGCCTTTTGTACAGTAGGTAAAGATTGAATATTTACACCAACAGATTTAACACCTCTTGATAAAGCACCCCTAATACCTTCATTTTTTAAACCATACTTAAATTGTCCCCAAACACCCTGAGATAATTTAGTTCCCATACTTTCAGAACCAAATCCAAATAATGCTTGCAATTTAGGAGAACCTTTAAAACCTGAGACTAATCGTGCAGCCAAAGGTGCGTTCTTAGCAACTTTTCCACCTGTCATTGCTAATCTAACTGCATTTAACACTTTTAATCCCTTAAAAATGCCAACTAAAGGTGCTATTGTTAACAGTGCAGCAGATAATACAGGGAAATATTTTCCAATACATAATATTCCCAATTTAATTATATCTACTAATGGATTTTTCTTCTGTAAAGCAGCGATTGCTATTGCAAGGTCAGTTACAAACTGCCTTCTATTTTTCTTATCCTCCTCTTTCTTGGTTTGTTCATCAAAAGAGTTAGGAGACCTGTTATAATCAGCAGTTCCTAATGCTATAGCTTCTTTACTTCCAGTACCAGAAACTTGATACTTTCCTTGATTAGCAAGACGAGCTCTTGCTCTTTTACGTCTTAACTCTGCAAAAGAAGAGTCTGAAGCTGAACCAGTTACAACCTCTGGTAAGATATCTTTTGTGTACTTCTGTTCTCGCTCTTTCCATTCTTCTGTTGAAAAATATGGTAATGCCAACATTGGAGTTTGAGAGGTTCCCATTCTTATAGGGTCATTCCAACGCTGTGTTAAACCATTATGCACCTTCAATTTATCAGTCCATTGTCTTTGTACCATCCTACGCAAATGCTCACCTGTTTCTTTGTACACAGAACCTATCTGTCCTGTAGGTACTAATGAAGTTGAAGGGTGCTTAAATAACGTAGGGTGTGGTATAACCGCAGTACCAACGGATGGTTTGACCATAATTGATGTAGGTCCTTGCACTGAAGGAGGTTGTAATGCTTTGGCAGTAATACTACCTAATTTAACATTGTCAAATAAAGAAAGTTGCTGAGCATCTGTACTAGATTTCTTACTTTTTGTTGAATTTTTCTTTTTTGTTTGTATTATTTTTTCTTCAATATTTAGCTCGGTCTCTTTAAGTTTTACTTGCTTTTTCTTTTCTTCTGTAATATCTTTTTCTTCTTCAATGTATTTCCCAGAACGAGCAGCCTTTGCTCTATTAATAACATCTCGTTGACTTGTAGAAGAAATAGTATAATTCTTTATTTCTTGTAAAACTTTATTTAATTGTTTTCTTTGACTATTAGATAATTCTCCATTAAAAGCACTAACAATACCGTCAACACCATATTCAAATATTCTTGTTAATACTTTCTCTAATTCTTTAGTATTTAATATATCATTAAAATCTACAACAGTCCCTTTTTTATCTGAATTTATAAATTTTTCATTAAAAGTATAAAGTTGTCTACTTTGAGATTGCAGTATAGATATTTTCTTACTTAGTGCATCTACAACTTCCTGAGTTTCAGTTAACTTTCTAAGTCTTTTCTTATCAACAGCAGACAACAAAACATCATAATCCTTTAATCCTTTAGTAGCCTTTTGAAAATTATTTTCAATTTGCTTAAAGACTTTGCTACCTGTATTAAACTCCTGAATTAAAGAGTTAATCGCATTTAAAAGTATGTTTAAATCTTTAGAATCTGCCATTATCTATATTTCCCTTATATACCTATAGTATAATTTAAGATAGCAATAGATAACAAAAAAATTATATAAACATAGTCATTCTAAAATTATACCCATGAAATTTACCCTGTCGTTGAACTTTCTGAACTTTATCTTCTGCAACACATATATTAAAAGTACTTTTTTCTGACACACCCATAAGATTTTCTCTTGAAATAGGATAATTACCATCAAATATACCTTGAATATCTAACGCAAGGAGAAATTCATCCACAGAAAGAAAACTTTCAATATAAATTGACTCTAATATATTTTTGTATTCTTCATACATAGTTGATAGTACCTTATTAAATACTCTACTAATATTATAACATACTGTCAACTATTTGTCAACTACAAACTAATATTACTGCGTACTTAGGGCTTGTGCAAGTTGCTGCTCTTGTTCCTTGGATATGATTATTTTGAAAATATCAGACATTTCTCGCATAGTTAAGTTTATTAAATCATTATAAGAACCGTACTTCTTATCTCTAATTAAGTTATCTATTGCCATTAATGTTTCTTTCCAATTAAAATCCCCAAACATTAAAACAAAATGATATACTGCAAACCTATCTGTGAAACTTCATAGATGGTGTTACATATACCTCCACAGTTTCACCACACTTAGGACAAATATATTTAATTGGAGACATAACACTTGTACAATCTGATTCAATTTTATCAAGTACTTCTTGGTCCTCATCATTATACAACATTGATAAATAATCTACAAGAAATTCTCTACGTGCACTATCATCTTTAAATTCACGACCAGGAATTTGTTTAATTAAATAAGAATATTCACCAATATATAAGTCTGCCATATTTTCTGCTAAATTATTTTCAGACATATTAGTTAAATATTCTGCTGCAAGATTAATGTATTCCCCAACAGTAAGTGGAGAAGCAACAACTACCATATCATCAGAAAACTTATACTCTTTTCCTGGTACATAATAAGTAGATTCCTCACCAGTTTCCTCATCTTTTAAAATTTTTTCTTTTCCAAAAACTTCCTTTTTTAAATCTTCAAATTCAATATCAACACAATTAAAACTAGGTTTAATATCTGGGGTTCCACAATGAGGACAGTTATAATTTGTTACATATACTTTTTTATCCTTTTCAAAAGAATATACTCTCCTAATAAGGTCCAAAAATTGTACATCTGCATATATTAAATCCATCTTTTTAAAAGATGCACCAGCAATAGTAATTCCATCTAATAATGCTCTATAATACTGAGTTGTAGAAGAACCTTCAAGTAATTTTCTTTCTCTGATAGTAATTGGAGATACTAATATTTCCATATTTTTTGGATAAGGTATACCACGTGATGGTAACCATTTTAAGTTTACAGGGTGTGACTCTCTCATGTTTCCATAGTTCATAACAATTCTCCTAATGTGTTAATTACAATTTCCATTAGAAAATTTAAAACAAACTTTTTAGTTTAAAATTGTTTCAATTTGTATACCCTGAGTTTACTTTTTAACACAATTTTAAACTAACAGAAACTTTCCCATCTTCTACTCTTATCTGTATAATGTATCCATATTATACTATCTAAATATGGTGTATCCCGAAAACCTCTTTTCACACGATAGCTAGTGAAACTTCTATGAACTTGCAGAGAATGTACGTTAAATAAGGAAGCATCTGTTATACCTCTAAAATTATGAATTATTGCAAATTGACATATAACTCCTAAAGACATATTATCTCCTATACTCAAATAGTCTACATCTTTCAGCTGTATGTAAACTATATAAAGAATAATTAAACCATAACATATTTTTCTTTACTGTATACATTCGACAAGCAGGTGCCCAATATTCTTTTATATTTATTTCCTTACTACAAAAATAACCTGATTTTATAAATTTATTCTTATTAATACGAATTGTACTAACTATCCCTAGTGACATAAATTTTTCCTCAAATTAACTATTATCTCCCGAATTATTCAAAGTAGGTGGAATGGTAAAATCTACTGTCTCAAATATATAAGAGTCTAGTGCGAAAAGATTACCTAAATAATACTTTCTTAAACAGCAAGAATACCTAATTGTACTAAATAATACTGCACGTCTTCTTATTCTTGGAGTAATACACTCATCTAAGTTATTACCTTGAGTTAATTCAACAATTATTGTATCCCAAGAGGCGGTGTATAAATTTCTTAATTTTTCAATTTCAATAAAGTCTTTCACCTATTAAATACCCTAATTCTATTTCTTTTAAATGTACCCTTTATATCATATGTAAATCTATGAATATTTTTATCCATACACCTCAGTAGGTCACATCCAAATTCATAACTTTCATAAGAGAAACCAGTAAAATAATGCCAACCAATTACTCTACCTAACGACACGAAATTATAATCCTTTCTTAAATTTATACTAATGATGTGCTCTTCTATCACGCTGTTCTTTGGCATATTCAAGCTCAGCCTGAACAACTTGTTTATCAGCAATACCTTTAATATTACATAGCTCACACAACTTCGATGCAATACTTTCAGCACAAGAAAATGCACTTTCTTGAAATTCACCTAAATCAAAGTACTGCTCCAATTCTTCATTTTCCATTATTTTCATAATAGTTTCTGTGTTATTAGCATACCATTGTAAATATGTAATAATATTATCAGGTAACTTAACATTTCTTTTAATTCTTCTAGTCATCAGTATTCCTCATAATTTCATATAATTTTCGTAGTTCACTCGTTTTGCTCTGAATAGATAGTGTAATTTTTTCCATTTTTTCAAACTTTTTATGATATTTTTCATCACACTTATTACAAACAGTAGCAGTATTAATTAAATCTGAATAATTTAAGTTCTGTATTTCATAATTAAATGCATTTGTTTCTAAACATTCATTACAAATCCAATCTCCACAAATACAACATTGACTACCTTTAGGGATTAAAAACTCATTATTTTTAATTTCTTTACCACAAACTGAACATTTTAGCATTTCTTTAACCTTTTGTATAAAGAACACCACAAGTCAAAGTCGTTTTCAAAACGAAGCAACTCCATAATCTGGTACTTATTTAAGTGTACAAAAACTTCTTTAGCTAAATCCTCAAAGTTAAGAGACACTTTATGCAGCATTCCTGAATCTGTGTAAGTTAACTTCTTTTTATTAATTTTATAACCAAAAGTAGTTACATAAGACACTGTAGTTTCTTCTTTTATATCATGCACTTTTATAGAATTACTAGTATTAAAGATTTTACCTGATACATTACCGTATCTACTTGAAGTTATTTCATAAGCAACAGGACCATTTATGCTTACATAAGATAATACTTCATTAAGTTCTTTTTTAATTTCTTCTAAAGAATACATTTTGTTACTCCGTTTATTTTACTTACATATTCATTATAACACATAGTCAACTATTTGTCAACT
>NFZD01002832.1_pt1 | contig 35110 bp, 58 predicted proteins | sample 1095381 | NCBI WGS metagenome assembly NFZD01 (sample SAMN03609891, study PRJNA323583) | gut metagenome | isolation source: feces | host: Rattus norvegicus | place: Denmark: Riget | collected 2013 | reverse complement strand
TATGACTAGAGATGAAAGACAGGAGATCGCTAGACAAAAATGGTTGAAGAATAAGTGTAAAGGCACATTAATTCAACCTACTGGTTGTGGTAAAACTACTACTGCACTTAAATGCTTAAAACCTATAGTAAATTTATATCCTAATAAAAGAATATTAGTAGTAGTTCCTACTGAAACTCTTAAAAATCAATGGCGTATTCAATTAGATAATTGGGGGATGGAGTTTAATTCCGATGTACAAGTTATTAATACTATAGTCAAGCAAGAATGGTCATCCGATATACTAGTTTTAGATGAAGAACACCGATATGCAGCTGAGACCTTCTCTCAAGTATTTAAAAAAGTAAAATATAAGTATGTACTAGGACTTACTGCTACTTTTGAGAGATTGGACGGAAAACATGAACTTATTTCTAAATATTGTCCTATTATAGATGAAATCTCTATTATAGAAGCTAAAGCAAATGGTTGGATTTCTGATTATACTGAATATCAAGTACTTTTAAATGTTGATAACATTGAAGAATATAAGTCTTATAATAAAGAATTTGTAAAACATTTTGAATTCTTTAATTTTGATTGGTCTTTAGTTATGTCTATGCTTGGTCCTAATGGTTTTATTAATAGAGCTAAATATAGAGATCAGATATGTAAAGACAAATCAGAAGAGACAAGAAAAGAAGTGTTTAAACAGATTACTTACCATGCTACTGCCTTTATGAGGGCTTTACAAAGCCGAAAAAAGTTTATAAATAATCATCCTAAAAAGATAGAAATTACTCGAAAAATAATTGAGGCATATCCATTTAGTAAGATTATTACTTTTTCTAATAATGTAAAGATGGCAGAATCTATTGGAATAGGTAATGTTTACTCTGGAAGGGATAGTAAGAAGAAGGGAAGAATGACTATCAAAGAATTTAATAAGTGTGAGTCTGGAGTTCTTAATTCTATCGCTAAGCTTAACGAAGGTGCAGACATAAAGGGTTTATCTATTGGAATAATTTTAGGGTTAGATTCTTCTGAGATTAAAGCTGTTCAAAGAAGAGGACGTTGTATTAGATTTGAACAAGGAAAACAAGCAAAAATATTCAATCTTATTATAAACGATACTGTAGAAACTAAATGGTTTTCTAATGGTCACCCAAATGGCGGATATATTACAATAGACGAACAAGGTCTCGATAACGTATTAGTAGGAAAAGAACCACAACCTTATCAAAAGAAAATAAAAGAATTTACTTATAGATTTTAAATCATGATTAAAGAACAAATGTTAGAACTTCTTCTTTTGCATGAATTGCTCAAGAATGAAGACGGAATTAAGAAGCATTATTCTATTCCAAAATTGGAACGTAGATATTTAAAATTATTATTGAACTTTTTAGAACCTTACGCACTTGCTAAAACTGGAGACAGTAATTAACCTAGATGCAGTTATGATTAACTGCTTTGCTTACATTTAGTTTAAATGACGAAATAGCTATACTTAATAAGTATAGAATTACTTCAAATGAATTTATGTTTATAAGAACATTATTAATATTACAAGACAATGAAGATGAACAGATATTTCAGAATTACATAGAATCTCTTTATAATAATGGTATTAAAGTTGGAGACATTTTAAAACCTCTTCAAGATAAGGGTATTATCTTAAAAAGTTATAAAATTCCAAATCCTGGAGAATCTTTTAATCCTTATTCTATACCTATTGCTAAAAATGTTTTAAAAACTTTTTATAGAAGTTCCTTTGAACTAGGTAGAGAATTGTTTGAGAATTATCCTCAATTTACCACTATTAATGGAAACCTAGTACCAATTCGTACTGTAGCTAAACATTTTGATTCTTTAGAAGATTGTTTTGCTAGATACGGTAAATGTATTAGAAATAATCCGGAGATTCATAAAGAGATTATAGAACTCCTTAAATGGGCTAAAGAACATGATATAATCTGTTGTTCATTAAGTAGCTTTGTTATTAATAACGGATGGCATGATCTTAAAAGTCTAAAAGAAGATGGAGGAGTTGCTAATATTAATTATGATGCAATTAAAATGCTATGATTGCTGAATCTCTACTTAGTCAAATTAATAAAGGTAGAGAAGGCACTAATTGGGGGTTTAGCTTAGGATTACCTAAGTTAGAAAGTATTATAGATGGGGTAAATCGAAATACATATTACTTAATAATGTCACCAAGTGGAATTGGTAAAACATCAAGTGCATTATTTAGTTTTATATATAAACCAATTAGTGAAAATATAGATAACCCTAATTTTAAAGTAACTTATTTCTCTTTGGAGATTTCTGCGGAACTTCTCTTTGCAAAGTTATTAAGTCTTCATATCTTTTATACTTATGGAATAGAATTGTCTACTAAAGAGTTACTTTCTAGAAAGAAAGATTTCACTTTAAATGATGAATACTATAAAATGGTAGAAGAAAGTATGGAGTGGTTAAAGAAAGTAGAAAAAATAATTACTGTATTTGATAAAGGTTTAAATGCCGACACTCTGTATAAAGTACTATTAAAGGAGCTTAATGCTTCAGGAGAGTTCACAGAAACTGAAGGTAGAAAAATATACACTCCTAAAAATGAGAATCTAACTCATTTAGTTGTAATTGACCATTTATCTTTATGTAGACCTTCTAAAGGAAGGACTTTAAAAGAAGAAATGGATCTTATATCATCTTACCTTGTAACACTTAGAAATATGTGTAAGATAAGTCCTCTTGTAATTATGCAGGTAAATAGAAACTCTACTAGTATGGACAGGAGAAAGGAAAATATGAATAATATTACTTTATCTGATTCAAAAGATTCCGGAAGTCCTATTCAAGACTCAGAAGTAGTATTAGCTTTATTTAGTCCACATAGAGAGAAGCTGGCAAGTTATAGAGGCTATGATATAAAGCAATTGGAGAGTAGGTTCCGTGTGATAACCGTGTTGAAAAACAGATATGGAGAATCTGATATTGAAATTGGATGTGCTTTTTATGGAAAAGTTGGTATATTTGCAGAACTACCGAAACCAGAAGAGATTTATGATTATGAAAAATACCGAAATCCTAATTGGATATTAGGTAAAGAAGAGCTAAAAGTAAATACAGACGAATCTAAATCTAACTTTAATTTTGTTGTATAAATGAGTAATCTTATTGGACTTGCTGGACTTAGTAATAGTGGAAAATCACATTCATTAAAGTATCTTATACCAGAGGAAACATTTATAATTTCATGTACTAATAAACAATTGCAAATTCCTGGATTCAGAAAAAAGTATCTTAAAGTAAATGTTGAGGGCGGTAAGCTAACTGGAAACTGGCTAATTAGTAATAGTTATGCTAAAATACAAAAGATTATGCAAATTATTTCCACTTCTCGATCCGAGATAAAGGTATTAGTTATTGATGATGCAAATTATTTGCTTAGTAATGATACCTTTCAGAATGCTTTGACTAAAGGATATGAAAAATTTACCGTTCAAGCTAAGAATTATTATGATTTGATAGCAAGAGCTCTAAATCTTAGAGATGATTTAACTGTAATTTTTATATCTCATATAGAAAATGCTGGTACTGATGTAGAACCACAGTGGAGACTATATACAACTGGAAAAATGCTTACCAATACTATCAATCTTGATGGATTATTTAGTTATTTGTTATATACAGATAGATATATTCCAGATGGGGAAGAAGATGTTAAGTACAGAATTCGTACTAGAACAAATGGAAATGATACTTGTAGAAGTGTTGCCGGGTGTTTTGCCGATAAATATATAGAACCTAATATGAAAGATATTGTTGATAGAATTAATCAATTTGAAGAAATAGGCGAATGAGTATTGTAAAATTTGAATTCTCTTATAATATAGAAACAGGAGAGTTTTCTGTTGTAAACACAGAAACAGGAGAAATTAAGTCCACAAAGAAAGCTAAAAAATCTGTTGATACAGGTGAATGTACACTTACTTTGGAGGACAATAAATATAAACTTAGTAATGCTGCTGTTGATCTTATAAATCCTACTTCTGAGGATAAGTTTGAAATTGCTTATGATGCAAAAGGTAATCCTATTCTTAGAATTGGAAGTAAAGGAAATAAACTTACTAAGTCGCATACAGTAGCATTTAGAGGCAGTCAAAATGCTGAACTTGCTAAACATGGTACAGTATTTACAGTAGAAAGAAGCATTTCAGATCCTAATATGTTTATTCTTGAAGGAGATAACGAAACTGTTTCTGTTATAGAAGATGAGGCTTTTAGTTTAGAAGGCCTCGAAGATCTTGTAGATGGTGAAGATATAACCGAAATTGATAGTAACTTTTTTAATATTTAATAATTTATGAGTAATTTTAGTTTTTCACTTAACGAATCCCAAGTATCTTCCAATGTTTTTAATTATTTCAAACCTTACACTATTAATCCAATTAATAGTATAAAAGCTGAGTTCGTAAACGGAACTTCTGCTGAGGGTAAGGATTGGAAAGCTCTTGATATTACTTTCTCTGGAAAAGAAGGGCAGCATAGAGAGAGATTCTTTATTCCGAGCACTGATGAAGAAGGTATGAAACGAGGACAGTATGAAACTTCTAATGGAGGAGTAAATGTTACTCCGTCTTCTTATGAAATACTTAAGCAACTTGCAATTCATACTCTTGGAATTTATGCTCCGGCACAATTTGAAAAGTTTAAGGCTTTCTGTGCTAAGGTAAAGAATATGGAACAATTCTTGCAGGGATTTGTAAAATTACTTAACGATGCTCCTTTAAAGGAAACATTTGTAAAAGTAGTTGGAAGAAATAGTAACGGAACTGTTTATGCTAGACTTCCTAGACCTTGTAACGTGTCTAAAGATAAACAGGGAAATTATACTGATGAAACTTATCCTGTAAATTTCTTGGGTAAAAATTTGACCTTTACTACTTATGAAATCGGTCAAAAGAATGCTCTTGAAACAGCTAAGCCTACTGAAATGAAAGACGACCCTATTGCTGCTATTGATCAAGTATCATCAGATGATGATGAACTCGACTTTGATGCACTAGCTAAGCTCTAATTTGAATTTTCTAATCAGAATTTATACATTTATTATTTAAAATAATAGATATATGAATTTTGATTTTACTATACATGAAAAACTCTCCTCTGAGTTTATACTTTCTAAGATCTCGGAGGAGAGTATATTTCATTTCTATTTAGGAATAGACCCTAATAAAAAGAAATTATTTAGATCCATAATTAGAGATGATAAAAATCCAACTTGTTCCATATTTAGAAATCCAAAAGGTGTTTTAATCTATAAAGATTTTGCTACTGGAGATTATCTTAATTGTTGGAATCTTGTTCAAAAAATATTCAATTGTAATTATTTTGAAGCTCTTCGTATTATCGCTAATGACTTTAATTTAGTAAAAGATCGAAATATTACAAAAAATAAAGGAAAAATAGATTTAAATATTAAAAGAGTTGAAGATAAAGAATTTTCTAAAATCCAAGTAACTATTCAAGATTTTACAGATCTTGAATTAAAATGGTGGGGAAAATATGGAATAACTCCTGATATACTTAAACATTTTAATATTTATTCTTGTAAGCATATTTTTTTAAATGGAAATTTATTTGCTACATCTCAACAACATTGTCCGATATTTGGATATTATGGTGGAAAAATTCAAGAAAATAAACAAAAATTTGAATTATGGAGATGTTATTTTCCTCGAAGAAAATCTTATCGTTTCTTAACTAATTGGCCTTCTAAAAAGATACAAGGTTATAATCAATTAGCTAAATCTGGAGATCTTTTAGTAATTACTAAATCTTTAAAAGATGTTGCTGCTTTGTATGCTTATAATATTTCTGCAATAGCACCTTGTTCTGAAAATCTTTTTATTTCTGATAAGATGTTAGAAGATTTAAAAAAGAAATTTAAAAGAATTATTGTCTTTTATGACTGTGATATTCCCGGAATACATAATATGCGTAAAGTCAAAAAAGAACATCCTGAATTAGAATATTTTTTTATTCCGAGAAAACTTGGAGCTAAGGATTTTTCGGATTTACGAGCCAAGTATGGATATATTAAAACTAAAGAATTTATAAATGAGTTTCTTGGACGGTAAAATAATGTCATTTCATGGCGATTGTGTAAGAATGTCTACTAATGATTTGATAAAAATATTAGGAGAACCTGACAGAAATACAGATCTTCCTAAGACTACTAGAGAATGGAGTAGTAACTTTGATGGAATTGAGTTTCATGTTTATGATTGGAAAGAGTATAGAGATTATGACGATGATGAACTCATAGACTTTCATATTGGGGCTTATAGTTCAAATGATTCTAAATTTATTGTAAATAAGATTAAAGAACTTTATGAAAACTAAAATATTTTGTATATTTAGTATGGATGGTGACGGCTATCTTCAAATAAGTAAAATTGCATTAAATCCGCAAATACTTAATTTAGATACTACAGAAGAATGGGAGATTCCAGTAATATATTTTACAGAAATAGATTCTGATGTAGATATAATAAAGGGTTCTAGTGATGGAGAAACAATAGATCCTAATTGGAAACCTTATGAGGGAAAAGTTAATGTAGCTAATGGGTGGCAAAAGGATGGAAAATTTATCTCAGTAGATAATTATGATATTGTTCCAGACAATTGGGATGATGCTGATTCTGTAGTTATCTACAAAACTTATAAAGAAGGGGAATTAATTAATACAGAAACTGTTGTGGAGGAATGGTAATGCGTTAGAAAAAGGAATTGGATTTAAGTGTAATAATTACATATAAAGACGGACACGAAGAAACATATCCTAATCTCGAAGAAGCTAGTACTGCTTGTGGAATTTCAGAATCAGCTCTAAAGATAAGAGCTAATAAGTCTAGACAAGGTTCTATTAATAAAAAAGATAAGATTGGAGCTAGATGGGTATCTGATACTACGTTTAGAAGCTATCAAGCTAGGAAAAGTAAGAACAAAGGTAATTCTCTAGAAGCTGATATAGTAAATAAGCTAAAAGAGATTGGATATTCAGGTGTTTGTAGAGCAGCAGGTCAAGATAAAAGACTTGATAACAACAAAGTCGATATTGCTGATGTAAATAATGAACTTGAAGTTGCTATACAAGCAAAATGTACTCAAAATCTTCCCAATTATTATAAAATTAGAGAAGAATCTTCAGATCCTAGAGATCTTGTTATGATATGGAAAAAACCTGCTGAAGAGAATAGTATATCTAAAGGAACTTTGGCAGTGCTTCCAGTTGATTTATTTTATAAAATGTTAAAAACATATCATAGACAGCTTAAATAAGGCTGTCTTTTTTATTATGCTAGAAATTATTAAAATATAGGCTGTTAGTGACGTAATTACTAATAGTTCTAGTGAACTCTTTGTAATAAAATCTAAAGAAGATATTGTCAACGATCTTAAAGATTTTATAGATTCTTTTCTTAAAATTACCGGAAATTATGAATTATATGGAGATGGATATGATATTTGGGTTTCCGATTGTCATGTGATAGACAATACTTGGGATTTTGAGTATTTTCCTGGAGATATTATAATAGAATCTGTTGATGACAATACTATACCTTTAGAATTAATACATATACTAAAGACACCATTTGGCATTAGACGATTTAAAGATAAAATATCCAGTATTAAAGAATTTCATTTAGGATGAAAGAATTAATAAGCATTAAATTACAGTCATTTTCTGACTTGATCACTAATTCAAGTTCAGAATTGTTTCAGCTTAGAACTGATAAGACTGTTGAACAAGTATCAGAAATCTTATCTACGTTTACAAAGGGTTATATTAAACCAGTTCTATTTAATATAGAAGATTATCGTAAACATAGAAAAGATTTTGATAAATTATCTGAAGAATTACCTCCCTATGACGAGTGGAGTAAGTATTGTGAACGTCGAAAAGAATTAATATCTAAATATCCAGAGTATTATTTATATAATACACTAGATGGATGGTTCTTTGATGAAAGAGACAAAGATGATTTATACTTCTTGAGATTTATATATGCGTCTAGAGATTATACTCCTATTAGAAGTAAATTTATAAAATATCTTATAGAGAATGATGGTTTTGAAAATAATAATGATTTATGGTTTTATAATGTAAAATCAGAGATTGCTGAAAAGTTCTTTGCTACATGTAAATTTCCGAAGGATTTATTTAAATCTACTAGACTTAAAAATATTGAGAAATTAAATGGATGTATTCTTCTTTTAAGTATAAACGATAATTCAATCCCTTATAGTACTTTTGATCAAATAAATAAATTATTTAACGGAACAAATTACCATTTAGGATGATAGTATTAAAAATTCAAAGTTTTTCCGATATAATTACTAATAGCTCTTCTGAGATTTTTACTTTAAAATCGGATGTTTCACTAGATATAGTAAAAAGTATGATTTTAAAAAAGCATGAGAGTGCTCCTGAAGCTCCTGAAGATTATTATAAACTTTCTGAAGAAGAACGGAATAAATATGATACTTGTACAGGAATGGGAGGAATATTAGAAATCAAAGACTGGAATGATATGTACAGTCAAGATAGAGAATATAGTTGTGTTAAATCTAAACAACATCTATATACACCTGAAATATGGTCATTACAGTACAAGGAAAGTTTGGACGAACTTAAATCAATGATTTGGGTAGATATAGATGAGGGATTTAAAGTTACTATAGATTTTATATTTGAAAACTTTTGGGTATCTGAAAGTACTCTTTTATATTGGAATGGAAAAAACTATTTTAGTTATTGGCAATTAGACGAAATTAAACGTCCTATTCGTGCTATTAACAAAAAGATGTATGATTTACTGCCGGAAGAAAATAAAACAATTAAGATATGAAAATTCAAATTTAATCAATTTCTGATATTATAACAAATAGTAGCACTGAAGTTTTTATTAGATATGATATATCTGATGAAAGTAAATCAAGAAATTAGTAAATTCTCTTCTTCAATTATCAGGATCTTCTAAAACATTTGATGATTATTTTGAGTTTAGATGGGAGCCAGATTATTTGGTTATTGATGACTTATTTATTGATCATCATACAAATAAATACTTATATGGCGAATTTCCAGAATTAAAAGTATATCATGATCTTGAAGAATATGAACGTAACATATATATAAAGTCTCTTTCTCCGGAAAGTTTTTTAAAATACGAATGGTTGAGCTATAAATGTAGTATTATGGACGGATTTACCATTATTCCTAAAGAGAAAAAATCTAGGGAAGCTGCTACATTATTAAGTAAATTAACTACGTTATTTGAGTTAGATCATAGTTGATAAATATGAAAGAAAACAAATTTAAAAGCTGGGGATTAAAAAGAAGGTGTATGCCTAAGTATAATTACAACGCAATTTGGAATAATCTCCAAACTTTGAGGTTAGGTGAAGGACATGCTAAAGAACTTCCTCCTGAATATAGCGAATTTTACGATGTTTCTCTTGGTACCGTTTGCACTACAGGTAAATGTAATTTTTGTTACGTATCTAGTGATCCAAATGGATATTTTTATGAAGATGTTTGTAAAACATGGACTAAATGGATGGCTATATATAAAGAAAAGAAGGATGGTGATATTACTTATACTGAAAAACCCTTTCAGATTGCGATTGGAAGTCAAGGAGAGGCTCTTGAATCACCACAATTCTGTAAATTCCTTGAAACCGTGTATGATACAGGAGTAGTTCCTAATTATACTTCTAATGGTGTAATTCTTTCATTTTATGATAAACCTGGAACAAAGTATTATGAGTTAGCCAATAGAATCTTAGATTATACAAGTCGATTTGTTGGTGGAGTAGCTATTTCTGTAGGAAATCCTTACCTTCATAAATTTGCTTTTAATGCTATAAAAAGTCTTATTGAAAAAGGAGATTGTTATATTAACATTCATCATATCATTTCCGATAAAAAGTCAGTCGATGACTTTATAAAAATCTGGGGAGAATATGGTGATGAAATTAAATATCATGTTCTGCTTCCTCTTATGCCTTCTGGTAGAAGTACTAAAGGTATAGAAGAGGGAGTTTTTGAATATCTTGAAGAACAGATTAATAGATTCAATATTAAAAATGTAGCTTTCGGAGCACATTTTGTTAAGTTTCTAGAAAACTCTACTATAAAAACATGGATGTACGAACCTGAATCATTTTCTAAGAATATTCTTCTTAAAAAAGATGAAATTCAGATAACTCCTAGTAGCTTTGATTTAAATCCTATAAAAATTATAAAACTATGAAAGTAAGAATTCCAGTAAGGGATAATGATGAGAGTGTATGTATCGAAGACATTGATTTTGAGTGTGGATTTATCTATGCTTATGAAAATTGCGATAAAAAATCCCTTCTTGGGTTAATCATACAAGATATAGACGGCCGGTACGGACTGCTAGTAAATAGTATGTTAGCTTGTGTAGACTGGTGTGATAGTTTCAACAAACTTATATACGATATTCAAGAAGATTTTCCTGATCTATTCATAGACTATTGTGAGTACTAAATATCTAATTCCTTATTGTGATTTAAATCATTGTGATCCGAAAATTCTGGTAATTTGTGCTAATTCTATCTCTAACTGTAAAGATAAAATTATGGACAAATTTTCCGAATTTTCGGATAAGGATGATTATGAAGATTTTCTAGATGAGCTTGATTGTAAAGATATTTTAATTGGTGAAATTAAAGATATTGAAGAATTATGATTTATTATAAACTTAAAGATAACGATATACAAATTTATAATAGCACAGAAGTAGTCACAGCTCTTTCTAAGTCTGGAGATTATTATAAGTTAGGCGACTTTAGATGGCATAAGTGTAAGACAAAAGAGGCGCTCGTTAACAATATCAAATCATTATTTCGTTCCTCAGTCGATTTTAATAAAATTATAAAGGAAATATTAGAAATAGCTCCTATAGAAATATTTGAAGTAGAATATCCTGATAAACCTTGCGTAATAGTATCTTTGTGTTGTGGAGATAGAGAACCTAAATTTTATCTTACATCTTCTAAAGAACTAGAAAATATAGATTTAGATTTTCCTTATGAAGTATATCTAATAAACGAAGATGGGAGTTTAATACTTGATGAAAGATTATGATACGTATTGGTAGTGATATTGATGATTGTTTGTGTAACTTTTGGGATCCTTATATAGATAGGTTTGGTTATCCTAAAAAGGATAAATCTGAGATAACTAAAAATGTAAATCAAATTCTAGTAAAAGACAGAGATTTTTGGATGAATTTACCAGTAATAACTAAAGTAAATTTTGATATTACTTTATATTGTACTAAAAGAGTACATCCGAAAAGCTGGACTAAACAATATTTGGAAATTAATGGATTTCCAAAAGCTCCTGTATATCAAGTATATTGTCAAGTTGCAAGTAAAGCTCCTATGATAAAGGGTAGAGTAGATGTATTTATAGAAGATAGTATTTCTAACTTTATTGATTTAAATTCTAAAGGTATTCCCTGTTTATTGATAGATAGACCACATAATCAATCTTGGGGAGCTATTGGAAGAATATATGAATTAGATAAGGATGAAATTGAAGATTCTTATCATCTCTTTAAGAAGACTATATTTCCATATTTTAAAGAACTCTGTAAACATGAAAAAAATATTTATTCCTGAGTCTAAAGAGGATGAGATAAATATCTACGATATACATCCGGATTTCAAAGGAATAATACTTGTGTATAAAGATAATTATTGTCGCGGATATATCGTTTATAATGATGATGCTGATGCTTGGTGTCTATTTAACAGTATAAATATTCCGAATACTGTTATGGATAGTGATGAATTAATAGATATAATAAGATATTATCCGGAGTATGAATATAGAATTATTGAATTAACAGGTAAATTTTAACAGCTATTAAATGAAAATTGTAGATGATTATTCTAGTTTAGATAATATACAATTAGAAAAAGTTTCAGCTACTTATACTCAAGAGTTAGATTGTTGTCAAAGCGAAAAAGATCATCCTGACGAATGTCAGATATTAACACTTGAAACTGATGATGGAGGAGGAGGAAAGTTTATTAGATTTAAAACTGGTGAAGCTGGATGGAGTATATCAGATATAGAAGAACTAGAATTAGTAATAAACGATTTTAAAAAGAGATATTCTTGTGAAGATAACTCCAATTCTTGAAACTCTAGAATTAAAAAAGATACCTGATAAAGAATATTTTAGTAATAAATATAGGAACTATATTTCTAATAGTAGACTAGGATTAATTAACCCATTAAAGGATGGATCAGAAGAGAAATTCTTTAATGGGTTTAATCCTATATATTCGGATAGTATTATTTTAGGTAGCATGGTACATGAAATTAGCTTGCAGGAAGAATTTTTCGAGATAGTTGATTGTGTTGACAGACCAACTGCTAAACTTGGATATGTTGCTGATGAGTTGTATCCTACTTTTTTAGAAAGAGATATAACTGATGAAGACATTACTAAAGCTATTACTAAAATAGACTACTATAAAGGCATCCTTACTGATAAAATTAGAGATACTGTAAATTCTAAGTGTATTCCGTATTTGGCCTCTAGAAGAGATTTTGAGAGTACTTATACTGGAGATAAGGAGTTAATCTATTCTGATCCAAAACTTCGTGAGAAAGCCTGGAATTGCATCACAGCACTAAAAAATAACAAGAATATACAGAACCTACTCCATCCACAAGGTTTAATAAATGAATCTATTTCTGAATGTGAGATGGGAATAATACTAGATATTAAAGTAGAAATGGAAAATTCCGATCCATTTATATTACATTTAAAGTCTAAACTTGATCATTTCTCAATAGATCGAGACCTTAATACGATTTGTGTTAATGATATAAAGACTTTAGGAAGGATATTGAGTGAATTTAATCTTAATATCCAAAATTACTCCTATAATAGGGAGCTTGCTATGTACTCATGGTTATTGAGTCTTTGTGCTAAGAAATTTTATAGATTAGATAATCCAACAATTACAGGTAATTATCTAGTTGTATCTACAATTCCACAGTATTATACTAAGGTTGTACCTGTAACTAAGAAGATGTATAAAGAAGGATGGAATGAATTTAAGTATCTTTTAGAGTTAGTTTGTAAAGCTGTTTCTACTAATCATAGAGAATTTGCAGAATGGGTATAGAAGAGTTAAAAGGATTATACGCAAAACATTTTAGTTTGGACTATCTTGGAAAAGATATATCTAATAAATTTGCTTTAATATCCTTAATTTGTTATCTTAGATATGCTTTATCTAAAAATAGTCAATTTGTAACTCATTCTCAAATTATAGATAAAGTGATAGGTGATAAATTGCCGGTAGATAGAAAACAAAGTCTTGCCGTTATCTGTAACGATCTTAGTTATGGATGCAATGAATTCCCAACTTTTGGAATAGAGCCTAAGAAGATGCCAGAAAAGATAAGGGAAATTTTAAAAGATTATGTCCCGTTTTAACAGATTTTAACAGTAATTTTTTAGATTAAATTTGGGATGCATTAAAACTAATAGTATAATTGCATACCGAAAAAATAGATAAAAATAATATTCAGATTTATTTGGAGTGAATAATCTGAGATATTATATTTGCTATGTTAATGAATTAATGTTTAATTTTTAAATTTTTTGAATTTATGGCACAAATTTTGAATTTTCAGGTAATGGAAGTAGTTGGAGCAACACGTGAAGAAGCACTTAATCAGGCTCCGTTTGATATTATGGGTGATGCAACTCAGGCTTATAAGAGCTGGAAGAGTAAGCAGACCGGAACAATCACCGAGGCTGATAAGAAGCAGTTTATGCTTGATTATCTTGCTAAGAAGTCTAAGAATGTAGCAGGTGTGGGCTTTTCTATTACTAATGAATCAGCTGTCGTTGATACACGTAAGCGTCCCTATACTATTAAAGATCACAAGCGTGAGGGAGCTTCTAAGAAAGTAACAACTTATCAGCTTTATGAGAATCTTGGTACAGACGCTAATCCTAAGAGAGGCCGTTTCCTTGGTGAAACTACTGCGACTTATGTTCAGGCTGTTGACAAGGACAAGAATCCTATTATGAATGAGGATGGAACACCTAAGATGGTTTGGAAAGCTGGTACTAAGGCTAAGGCTAAAGAGCTTGGTAAGGAGCTTTATACTAAAAAGGACGAAAAGTGCAATATTGTTTGCTATGTAACAAGTCAGGTAGTTAGTGGTGAGCCAGTAGCATTTACTATGAACTACACACCGTCTATTAACGCTAAAAATGGAAGCTATACTGTATTCGGCGTGGCACGCTGAGATAAAACATAATGTCTAATTACAAGTAAAGGAGTAACATAAAAAGTGTTACTCCTTTTTTTTGTTTTAACATCAGAAATGATTATCTAAAAATTGAAAAATTATAAATGAAAAAGGAAACTCTTGAAAAATATACTGATATTTTAAATACCGCGAAAGATAGCGGAAAGACTTTTAAAGAATATTGCGAAGAGAATAATTTAAACCATAAATCTATAAAGAATAGTATTTATAAATCGGGAGATAAAGAATTAAAGAGCCTTTTAGTATCTTTAGCACATGATAATTCTGCTAGGGTTGAATATGTTAGAGATACTTCTGGAAAAATTGAGAAATATATAGCTACATATCCTATAAAAGACGCTCCTCCTATTATATTTATATTGTCGCCTTCAGAAGTAGAAACTATATATGGTTTATATACTTATTACGGAGGTAATATAACTGCTCGTAATGTTACAAATGAGTTTCCTAAATATACTTTACCTGATATAAAGAAAATATTTCGCTGTTTTCATCTTACTAAAGATTCTTCTTGGTTTCCGCCACACATGGCAGAAACTATGACTGTAGAAGAACTTTCTCAGTATAGAATGAATATTAAAGAAAGAGCAGCATTTAAATATGCAGACGCACAGCAAGAGAGAGATTTTAAGAACACTCTTAATAAAATGGCATCTGAAATTAATAGACTTAATAGTAGAAATGAATTTATCAAAGAGCTTATTTCTAATGACATAGAATTTACAGAATATCCAGTTAGTAGCATTGAAACTTCCGGGAAAGTTGGAATAATAGTACTTTCTGATATCCATTGTGGTGCTTATAATACTCCTAACGGGTACCTCCCTTTACCAGAATATAATGAATCTGAAATAAGAAATAGACTTTATAATATCATTGAATTTATTTCTTCAAAACGAAATGATTGGAATGAGATTATCATTCTAAACTTAGGAGATAGTATTGATAATTATAGAGGTACTACTGCTAAAGGAACTCCCCTTCCTACTAATATGGATGAACAACAGTCAGTCCAAATATATCTTAAAATTATGGAGGACTTTTTTAGTACTATCTGTAAGTTCTATAATTCAGATGATATAAAATATATTTGTATTGGTGATAGCAACCATGAATCAAAATATGGATGGTTAGCTAATGTAGCTCTTGAAGCTAGACTTACAAATCTAGGAATATCTTGTTATATTAGTAATACTCCTATAGATAATTTTGATGTAAATAGCTTTACTATTACTTATTTACATGGACATGATGGAAAGACTCAATATAAAGGATTTCCTTTAATATTGGATAAGAAAACAGAGAGTTGGTTTAACAACTATTTCTTACAAGCAGATTATTCATTTAAGAAAAATAGAATTGTTGTTAAAGGAGATCTACATCAGTATGCAGTAAATAGTTGTAATACTTTTGACTATATAAACGCTCCGTCACTTTACGGAAGTTCGTCTTATATAGTAAGTAACTTTGGTAAGGGTAAAAGCGGTACTCTTTATTTAGAAATAGAAAATAATAATTATACATCTGGGGTAATTTGGAATGAAAGCAATTAATCAACTTACAAACCAAGAATGGTTTGATGAAACAGACTTTTGTTTTACTGTAAATTATTGTACACTTAGTGCTAACTATACACTAGAACATTTTAGACCTATTATAAATGTTACATATGTTAACTGTAGATTTGAAAATCTGACAATTGAAAGTTCTAATCTTAATTTTTATATTAATTGTACATTTGATCATTGTAAAATATTCGGATTAGCTAATACTAGATTAATTAACTGTGTTAGTGAAGAGACTATTATTGAAGGGAGTATTACTAAGTCTTCTGAATTTATAAATTGTACAGGTTTTAAATTTGACAAAGAATCTATTCCAATATTTGAAAAAAGTATACAGATTATAAATTCCGAATGTATTAAAATAATACAAGATATTTATATTAATACAGCTTGTGAGAAAAACAAGAAACTAAGAGAGTCTATTACATATGGATACAAGTTAATAAATGTTCCTGTAATAGTTAAAGCTAGTTTTCCATGTAATGCAAGAATGGTATGTAATGAAGATAGGACATTTAGGACAGATGTCGCTTACGTTGAAGCGATAGAATATCTTGGAGGATATAATGCAAATTCTGTAGTTAATCTAAAATTTCCAGATTGTTGTGTTTATAAAGTTGGACAAAATGTATATCCAGATACATTTGATGACGATTTAGCAGTAGTAGGTGGACACGGACTTCATTTCTTTAGTAACTTAGAAGAATTAAATAAAGTAACTGCTTATAGTAAATCTATAGAAGATAAAGTTAATGACTTAATAAAATCAAATTTTTAAATTATGAAAAAGACTCAAGCAAACAAAAAGTATTGGCCTGAGAATTACAAGCCTCGTAAAAATTGTAAGCCAGTGGAATATAAAGGTACTACATATCAAAGTAAAGCTCAATGTATAGCTCTTGAAGGTATTACTAAAAAAGAACTTGAAGAATATTTGAAACATGAGTAATTTATTTGCTGCTTATATAGAATATAATCATGGATTTGACATCCTTAATACTTTAGATATCTTTGATGATATCTATGACAGACTGGATATAGACGTTTGTGAAGTAGTAGATAGTCTAGATAATCTAACTCTAGAGGAACTTTCTCATATCTTAAAGAAGAGTATATTAGTACAAGCTGTAAACTTGGCTATTATTCCAGATAGTTGGAATTTAGAAGAATGGTTTTGTTTAGATAATGACTTTGTATGTACTCCTCCTAAAAATTGTGATAAAGAGGAAGTTCAGAACGTTATGAATAAATTTAATGATTGGTCTAATTTAGATATTGATATACAATGGAAATAACTCTTGGAGAACTTTTGAGGGGAAGAGCTACTCAAATTAAGAATAAAGAGTATCTTCCAACTGCTGCTTATGTAGAACCTTTCTTGGAAAGGATGCAGAAATATACTAGTGATTTTCGAGTTCAGGTAAAGACTCCCGATCAAGTAGCTATCGACAAAGAAAAAATTGTCGATGTTTATAATAGAGTTGTAGTACAAGCAGTACTTCCTGATAGTCTTACAATTGATAATCATTCTAATGTAGTGGGACTTGTATATGGAATTGATGCTAGAAAACCTGTTGTAAAATTATATAATGGTGCCCTTGATAGAGTTTGTACTAATTTATGTATTTTCTCTCCTTCTCAGCTTAGTTGTGCATCACTTGAGCCTGAGGTTCCTATAGACTTCAGACCTCTTAATAATATTATGAATAATATTGAAAGTACTGTAGAGTTTATAAAGAAAATGAAAAATATAGAAGTTGATTGTAGTTATATTAATACTAGTAAGATGCTCGGAGATTGGATAAAGCAATGTATGGCACTTACTTGGGATAACGGATTTGGTAAAGTTAAAGTAGCTACAAGTACTCCAATTAGTGCATATAAACTCTTATTTGATGATGAAGACTCTAGATATTTAGTAAAAGATACGCATACAGATATGTATAATATTTATGGGGCCTTTACACAAGTATTTTCTGATAATGCTTCTAAAGACCTTATGAATTCATGTGAAAAGACCCTGTTGTTGAAGAATATTTTGGGTGTTAATTGAATTATTTTAATATGGATACATTATATTTAATATAGACAGGACAAAATTTAAAAATTGGATGTGCTAGTAATTTAGAAAAAAAGATTAAAACAATATGCAACTCATAACCCTGATATAAAAGTATTATATACTAGAGATGGAACTTTTTCAGATGAATATTTTCTACATAAAAAATTAGAGAAATATATGATTAATAATACTGAATGGATGGTTTATGATGATGTCATTATAGATACTTTTAAGAATATAAAATTAAATCATAAAAAATCTATTTCCAAGTCTAGATCTAGACGCAGGAAAAAGCATGTAGAAGAGATTATCAAAAGAAGGAAAGTATATAAAGAAACCCATACTATAATTATAAATAGTAATGGAACTAGAACATCTTATAGGTAATTTTAAATTTATGTTAAAAGTAAAAAAACGTAATGAAAATTTAGAGCCTTTTGATATTAGTAAGATTCAATCTGCTATTCAAAAGGCTTTTGTGTCTTGTAATTATTCTCTATCAGAAGAAGAAATCTGTGATATTGCAGAGGAGGTAAATATTTGGGATAATATTGCTATCTCGGATATTGAAGATCAGATTGTAGAAATTTTATCCGATCATGGATATGAAGATGTTGCAATAGCTTATGTATCTTATAAGAATAAGCAATCTAGAGCTAGAATGTTGTGGAATAAGATAGGATACATGGATAACTATATAAATAGTTCCGAAAATGCTGCAACAATGTCAAATACTGATGGAAATGCAAATACTTCTGCTAAAAATGTAGCTACTTTGGAGCCAGAAGTGTTTAAAGATGATTTTCGTACTATTCAGAGATACAGAATGAAACGAAAATTGAAAAAGATGTTTCCAGAAGTTGCATATCAGTATGAAAAGGATATTGAAGACAATATAATTTATATACACGATGAAGCTAGTACTCCTACATTAAAACAATATTGTATGGCAGTATCTCTTTATCCATTGATGCTTAATGGATGTAAGGTACTTGATAAAACTACTCCATCTGCTCCAAATGATCTACAATCTTTTAGCGGACAACTTGTAAATTCAATATTTACATTATCTGCCCAGTGCAAAGGAGCAGTCGCTGTTGGATCTTACTTTGTAGCTTTAAATTATTATATTATAGCAGAGTATGGTCCTAAATGGTATGATAAACTGGATGTAATAGTTACAAATGAACATTGTGTAAAGCAAAGAACTCTTAAAAATATGATAGAGAAGGCTTTTAAACAGTTTGTTTGTGGTATAAATCAACCTGCGGGTAATAGAGGTTATCAAAGTCCGTTAAGTGTAGGCGGACGATAAATCTTGTGAATTGCTGGAAAATCTAGAGCCAAGTTGTGAAACTTAGGTATGACAATCAGCAGCCGAGCCAATTTTATTGGAAGGTTCAACGACTATTCTTATAAAGAAGTACACTTAAGTGAGTGGAAGCACAAGACCCTGTAAAGGTGATGATATAGTCTAATCTATATAGAAATATATAGCCCTATGGATATGGATTAACGACCCATATTAAAGAATTTGTTACAAATATATCCTATTACGATCATACATATTTTGAGTCCTTATTTGGTTCATTTTACTACCCTGATTTTACACAACCGGAATGGAAAGCTATAGATACTCTTCAAAGATTATTCTTGAAGTGGTTCAATCAATGGAGATTAAAGCAACTAGTTGCGTTTCCCGTTGAAACTTTTGCTATGGTTCATAACGGAAAGGACATAATTGATAAAGAATATAAGGATTTATGTGCAGAAATGTATGCTAATGGCCACTCCTTCTTTACTTATATATCTGATAGTGCGGATAGCTTGGCTTCTTGTTGTCGTCTACGCAATGAACTAGCAGAAAATACATTTAATCCTACATCAGGGCTTACAGGCATCAAAACTGGCAGCTGTAATGTAATTACTTTGAATATAAATAGAATTATACAAGATTATTTTGGACTGTGTAAGCATGATGAAATAGTAAAAAAGAATCTATGGAGTGATTCTGCACACCATGAAGAGTTTGTAAAATATCTTATATCTATTCTTGAAAGAGTATATAAATATCATATTGTTTATAAAACAATGCTATATGAATGGGAAGATAAAGGTGCTTATGCTTCCTCTAATGGAGATTTTATTCATATTAAGGACTTATATAGTACGATAGGTATTAACGGTCTCAATGAGGCTGCGAGATTTTTAGGATTAGAAGTTTCCAATAATCCTAAATATATAAAATTCCTTCAATTAGTATTAGGTACTATAAAGGAACATAATAAGAAACACTCTATACATGATAAAAAGAGGCCTATTCTGTTCAACAGTGAAGCTGTCCCTGCAGAGTCATTAGGTGGAAAGAATTATCGTAAAGATAAAGAGGATGGATATTGGGTTCCTAATGATGAGAACTTATATAATTCATATTTCTATAATGCTCATGATAATACTTCGGTACTTGATAAGTTTATACTACATGGTAGACAAACTTCTTCATATTGTGATGGTGGAAGTGCCGCTCATATTAATCTAGAGGAACATTTAAGTAAAGAACAATATCTTAAACTAATAGATTTTGCAACACAAGAAGGTACTAACTACTTTACGTTTAATATTCCTAATAGTGAATGTAATAGTTGTGGATTTATAACTAAACATCCAATTAAGCAATGTCCTAAGTGTGGAAGTAAGGATATAACTCAATATACAAGGATAATTGGGTATCTTAGACCTATTTCTGCTTTTGGAGAAGATCGAAAGATAGAAGCTAATAATAGAACTTATGCAACCCTTAAGAATTAATAATTTATCTTTTAGAGAATGTTCTTATTTAGGGAATAAACCTGAAATTCCTTCATGGGAAATAGTTTATTGGATGCCTAATCCAGACTATAAACAAGAAGATAAATATAAACAAGACAGGGACTCTTATATACGATATATGGAAGGGATTCCTATTCGTAAGCATAAAAGTTGCTTTAAAAATAAAGAGTATTGTTTTACAATAGCTGTATTTTATTATAAATCTTGCTGGGAATTACAGTTTATAGCAGATAGGCCATTAAGTCTTAACGAGAAAGAACGGAAAGATTTTTGGACATTAATAGAATATGGATATAAAGAACTTAATAAAGAATGCTGCTTAAAAAATAATTAAAGCTTCCCAGATTAGTATCTTAAAAAAGAGGATATTACAGATAGTGAGGAAATAGATACTTAAAAAACTTTTTTATGATATGATAAAGTATTTAAATACAGAAGTAACATTTAGTGAAGTTCCTGATGAGATTACTTTATGTATTAATATAACTGGCTGTAAGAACGCATGTAAAGGATGTCATTCTCCTTATTTAGCAGAAGATATTGGTAAACCATTATCTACAGACTCCTTACTTAATCTTATAGAAAAGAATAAAGGAATTTCATGTGTTTCTTTTATGGGAGGGGATTCTAATCCAATGAGAATAAACAACTTAGCTTGGATAGTAAAGAATAAATATCCTAAACTTAAAGTTGCTTGGTATAGTGGTAAAGAGAAATTAAATAATAATATAGATATTGAAAATTTTGACTTTATTAAGCTCGGACCTTATATAGAAGAATTAGGACCTCTTAATAGCAGAACTACCAACCAGAGATTTTATAAAGTAATAAAGCAAGATAAGCTTTATTTATTGTCGGATATTACAAATAAATTTTGGAATGATAACGAGAAATGATGTTTTATGTGAAGCTGTAGACAAATGTATTAAAGAAGTATATTCTAAAGTACAACCGTCAGTTACTTGGGAAGAATTTATGCAGCAGAATAAAGATTGGAAAGAAGGAGAACCTTATCCTTATGAGTTCTATTACTTGCCTAAACAAGTCTTTAAGGACTTAGTAGAATATTATATTTATGCCTATAGAATAGGTTCAGAACTTGAACCCACTATAGATTGTCTAATTAATTATTTTAAAGACCCTGTAAGAGATAAATATATTGAACGTAATGGTGATAAACCTGGATATAGAAGCTATGAACATTTTGATTCTCTTCCTAAAGTTATAGGAGAAGAAGCCTTTAATAAAGTAATAGACTATTTTAATGAAGCTAAAAACTTTTATAATTGGAATAGAGAATTAAATAGTTTTAATATAAGTGTATATCTCGGATGTAGTCCAGATTCTAATAAAGAAGCTGTTATAGAAAATTGGAAGAAATATCGCAATAAGGATATAATTATTGATGATTCTTATTGGAAGGAATTTTATGACGATGAAGAAGAATGTTGATAATAAAAGTGTTATTATTAATTGCAGGAATAAGTAAAATTTGTATAGCTTATTCTTCAGATTATGAATTATATAAATTATCTCCTTATATTCCTACACTTTTAATGGTAGATAGTTTAATCTGTATTATTGGAGGACTATTATTGTGATTAATGTTGTTTATGACAAAGAAATAAAGAAATTGGAAGGGTTTAAAGACTCTTCCAATTTTCATTTTATAGATATTTCGACTAAAAAAGGTCAGAGAGAAGGTAGACAACTTATGAATCATTGGGGAGCTAGAATTACTCCTTTTATAATAGACATAGAAAACGGACAAGGAATATGTGCTTTTTACTCTGAATCTAAAAGAGATATATGTAATGAACTAATACGCTATTTAAATGATCGAACAAATAATTAGAGAGGCTCTAAATCAACCTAATATATGTAGATTAAATATTAATAATGCACTTCCAGGAGTAGATAAATGTTACAATTTAGATATATTAAGGAAAGTTCAACATCCTACAAAAGATTATAATTGTCATTCAGTTCTACATTGTATCATATATCCGAATGGAGAATGTAAAGTAAATACGACATCTGTTGGAGTTCTTGATGAAGATTTTATAAAACTTATCAAAGATCACTCTTTAAATTATTCTCTTCAAGCAGTAATAAAAGGTGTTTTTATATAAAAATCATGCAATAAAATGTTTAAAGGAAAGATTATCGTAATCGGAGATATTCACGGAAGGTCGATTTGGAAGGATATTATAGCTAAAGAAGGGAACTTTGATAAAGTTATTTTTCTAGGAGATTATGTTCCATCTTATGATAATATATCATACGAAGATCAAATAAAGAATCTAAAAGAAATATTAGACTTTAAAGAAGAAAATTCTGATAAAGTTATTTTATTAAGAGGAAATCACGACCTAAATGGATTAGGATATTACTGGGCTGAATGTGGTGGTCATAGTCCTATTCTAAATATATTAATGAAGGAAATTAGAGAGAAATTTTTAAATCTAACTCAATGGATTTATATCTATGAAAATACTGTATTTTCTCATGCTGGAATTTCTAAGGTATGGTTTGAATCTACAGGATTGAAATCTATAGAGGAGATTAATGATTTGCCTCCATCTGAGCTATTTGCATTTACTCCGAAAGGATTTTCTGATATATATGGAACTTCCCCAACCCAACCTCTAGTTTGGATAAGACCTCAAACTTTATGTGGTTGTAATATTCCTAAATGGAATCAAGTTGTAGGTCATACTAGAGCAACTAAGAACATTGTAAATCTCAGTCATTCTACTGAAGGGCATATAGATCTTTGGCTTTGTGATGCTTTAGAGTATAAACAATATTTAGTTATTAATAATAATAAATTTATTCCAACATGCTTGTAAAAATTAAAAAACTTTGTAATTCTGCTGTTATTCCTAGTTATGCACATCCTGCTGATGCTGGAATGGATCTAGTAGCAACTAGTCGTATGTTTGATAAATATGGTAATGTTTCTTACGGAACAGGAATTGCTGTAGAAATTCCTGAAGGTCATGTAGGACTAATATTTCCTAGAAGTAGTATCTCTAAGAAAAGTTTGTCGCTCTGTAATAGTGTAGGTTGTGTGGATTCTAATTACAGGGGAGAAATAATGGTAAAATGTAAGCCTACGGCTGCTTTTATGGACTTTTCTGATGAGGATTCTAATAGTTATACCTATGATATAGTAGGACTACTGGGGGAAAACAGAAAAGATGCTCCAGATGCAGAGCTTTATGACATTGGAGATAGAATTGCTCAATTAATAATTATGCCTTATCCCCATATTGACTTTATAGAAGTAGAAGATCTTTCTGATTCAGATAGAGGTGTAAATGGTTTTGGAAGCTCCGGCAAATGAAACTGTATATTGTACAATGCTTTGGAGAAGTTACTAATTGGCAGCACTCCATAGTAACTATTTGGAAAACTAAAGAAGAAGCAGAAAGAGCTAAAGAACAGTATATTAACAATAATGCTCCGAGTATATGTCCGGAATATACTGTTGATGAAATAGATACTGATGAAATAGATACTAATAATAATTGTGTTTACGATTATGAATGGTATGATTGAAGCTGTAAATAAAATCGCTGAACAAATTTAAGAAATTAAAACAAAAGGTATTGAATCTTTATGTTTTATTAATACTAACTTTGTTAAAGACAAAATTATTATCCGTGTTTATGATGATAATGATGGAAATATAGAGTATGTTTTGAAGTTAAGAACAAAAGATAGTTTAGTATATTGGATATAAATTACTTCATAATTCTAAATAAAGTACTATTAATATTCCTCTAAGTGAGATTTTAAATATTTCTCATTTAGAGGAATTTTTATAGAAAAACGATCTAAAATAGACTATTATCTAGAATAAGAGTTGTATATTAAATAATATTCCGTATAAATATATTAAAATTGATTTATGATAACAAAAAAAGAATTTACTGAACTGATTGAATCTCATATAAATTGGAGTAGCAGAGTGGATAATATTAACAATATTCTTGGTATAGGAATAAGTATGTATAATATAGATATTATAGATTACGGAGCGGTCTTATTCGAAAAAACTTTAGATATTCTCTTTGATGATATTGCTATAGATAATATTGATTGGTGGTTATATGAGAAACAGAAAGACAATTCTAAGCAAATGTGGGATAATGACGATAATATAATTCCTACAGAAACTATAGAGGATTTATGGAATCTTGTAAAAGATGGAAGAAAGTAAATTACTTTTAGTAGAAATAAAAGATAACAGATTATTATATGATTAAATATCTATTAAGTAAAGCATCTACTGGAAAATTTAGGTTTTGGATTTGTTCAACTGATGAAGAGTGGCATGATAATGGATATGTAATTCAACGTTGTTATGGACAAGTTGGAGGCAAGACTACTAATAGTCCTGATATTATCGTAGATAGAACTAAACAAAAACGTACTTGGAAAGAACAATTATTGCTTCAATTTAACTCAGAGGTAAAAAAGCAGTTAGATAAAGGCTATATTGAAGTTCAGAAACATCCTAATGAATATTCTGAAGAAGAATTAAATGAGTTGTTTGGCGACGTAAAGACTGATCAAAATGGATTTGCAAAGCATATGTTAGCTAAGCAAGCTGATAAGGTTAAACAGTCTTCTATAGATAAAGTTAAATATTGGTATGCTTCAAGAAAAATCGACGGTGTTAGAGCTTCTTTATATTGGAAAGATGATACGATTCATACAGCTTCTAGAGGAGGAGGTGACTACGATCCGGCTATGTACCAATTTATAGAAAATGAAGAACTTATTAACTTCTTTAAAAAACATCCAGATTGGATTCTAGATTTGGAATGTTATAAACATGGAAAATCTCTTCAATTCTTGTCTGGAGAAGCTAGAAGGAGAGATACTTTAAAGGGGTCTGATATTCTAGAAGTATATGTGTATGATGTTATGATTCCGGGAATAATATTTAAAGACAGATTGAAGATTCTTAATCAAATTTCAGAAGAACTACATCTCGGATTTGACCCTAACAGAGTGTGGAAGCCTGGAGAATTACGTATGCAAATGGTACCTCACGTTAAAGTATCTGGATATGATAATATTATGAAACTTCATAATGAATACGTAGCAGAAGGATGGGAAGGAGTTGTGTGTCGTAATCCAGATAAAGAATATGGCTTCGGCAAGCGCTCGAATGATATGATTAAATTTAAAATGTACAAAGACGACACGTTCTTAGTTGTAGGGATAGAAGGAGGACTAAGAGAAATAGAAGATATGGTCTTTATTCTTGAAACCTCAGAAGGTAAGCAATTTAAAGCAAAACCATTTGGAGATCTCGCTCAAAAGACCGAATACTGGAACAACTTTGAAGAAAAGTATAAAGGACACATGGGAGAATGTAAATTCTTCTATTATTCAGACGACAATGTTCCACTACAGCCATCATTCAAAGCATTTAGAGATGATTTAAATTAAAATAATATGCAAACAGTATTAACTTAATAAGCAATCTGAATATTTTAGCTAAAGTATTTAAAAATTTCTATTAAAATCCCGTGTTTACTCTCACAGATCTAATAGAGATACTTCCTAAACATATCAAACTACCTAAAGAGATATACGGAAAGGATGAAAGAATTTGGGATTTATCTATAAATTGGTCTGGTAAAACACCTTGGGTTAGTTACTGTACATCAAATGATAAAGGAGAAATTCATATAGATGGCTCATTTAACGATAATGAAGAATTAATTGACTCTCTTTATGAGTTGCTATTATAGTGTGTAAAATATAATATTAAAAATGAAATTTAAAGGAACTATTATAATTACTGATCCCTGTTATATCATGAATAAGGAGAATGACAAGAAGCCAGATTTTTATACTTGGCCAGGCTTGGAAGAAGTAACTGAAAGCACTCCTATAAAAGACTATACTAAAGCTCAACTAGAAGCTTATCTTAAGTATGTTGAAGCTGATGAAGCATATTGTAGTGATTGGGACAAGTGCAATTATGGAGATAATATGGAAGCTCTTGGAATAACACATTATATAACTAGGAGTACTATTTATGGGGATTGGGGCTGTACTACTTATAAAGTTGACGAAAATCCAAAAGAGATTATATATGCTATAGAAGAGGCAGTTCTAGATGATGAAGATTATGAAATGAATTTTTTAGAATTAGGACAATTTTGTGCTGATGCTGGACTTGTATCAGTATTTCTACTTGATGAAGTACTAGCTTATAATCCGAGTTTTGAAGAGTATATAAAAATACATCCTTGGTGTATTACTAAGATTCCTGATTTTGACGGAGAAGTAGAGTATATAGTTGATTGTAATAAAAATGCTCATATAATAGGTACAGGAAATATTAATTTCTTCACTATACAAACGGGTATTTAACAATGCGAGGAATACAAATATCTCAATCTATAACTAGTAGGGAGGATGCTTCTTTAAAGACTTACTTTAAGGAAGTATCCAAACTTCCTAGAATTAATCATGAAGAAGAAATTGAACTTTCTGAAAAGATAAAACAAGGGGATAAAAGAGCTCTTGATAAATTAGTAACAGCTAATCTTAGGTTTGCTATCTCTGTAGCTAAACAATATCAAGGAAAGGGTCTTCCGTTAGTTGATCTAATACAAGCTGCTAATGAAGGTTTAATTAAAGCTGCTTCTACATTTGACGGAAATAAAGGATTTAAATTCATTTCTTATGCAGTTTGGTGGATAAGACAAAGTGTTACTAAGGCACTTTCAGATTATTGCAGAACGGTTCGTATTCCATTGAATCAAATCACTTGTTCAGGAAAATTAAGTAAAGTAATTGATAGATTTGAACAAGATAATGGCAGAAAACCTAATAGTATAGAATTGGAAGAAATAACTGATATAAATGTAGATAAAATAAATGATGCTTTATCTTCTTATAATAAATCAGTATCTTTAGAAACCCCAATAAAAGATAGTGATTCTGGATGTCTTTTAGATATTATTCCTAACGAAGATTCTAAAGATGATAGTTTAGATAGAGAAGATTTACGTAATTCTATAGAGAGAGTTTTATCTAAATTATCTTATAGAGATAGAGATATTCTTAGAATGTCCTATGGAATAGGTATGCAACCTATGAGCCATACAAAAATAGGAGAGCTTTTTGGATTAGGAAGTGAAAGAATTAGACAATTACAACACGAAGCTATTAAAAAGATTCAACGATTTCATTTAAATGAATTTGAAGTATGATCTACCTTGTTAGTAATAATACTTATCTATTTAAATCAGAGAGATTTGAAATTATCTCCTTTAGTAGGGCTATGCAGATATTACTTCCGTTACAGTTAGTTCAATTTGATACTGAGACTACTGGATTGGATGCTCATTCTAAAGAATTACTAACTATACAATTGGGAAATAGAGATAATCAAGTAGTATTTGATTGGAGTGCTTTAACTAAGGGAGAAAGATTAATTCTTAAAGATTATTTTGAATCCGGCAGAGTATTTCTTGGATGGAATCTGTTATTCGATTTAGGTTTTATGTATAAACAAGATATTTGGCCTAAGAAAATATGGGATGGTATGATTGCTGAAAAGCTGTTGTGGTTAGGTTATCCTGCTGGTATGCACGAAATGAGTTTGAAAGCAGCTGCAATGCACTATCTAAATCATGATTTGGACAAAACAGTAAGGGGCAAGATTATTAATGAAGGCTTAACTGAGGATGTTGTTGTATATGCTGCCGGAGATGTACAATTACTAGAAGATATTAAAGAAAAACAAGATGTAGAATTAGAGAAACAGAATCTACGAAAAGCTTGTTTATTTGAATGTGAATCTATTAAGAGTCTGGCGTATTTTAAGCATTGTGGAGTGCATCTAGACGGTTCTAAATGGAAAACCAAAATGCAGAAAGATCTAGATATACTCATTAATGCAGAAAGGGCCCTTAACAGTTGGGTCACTAATTGGATAGAATGTCAGGGTGCTGATGAATACTCCAAAACTTTAAAAGTGTCTTATCTAGTAGAGGTCGATAATACAAAACTAAATCCTAAAATTCCGGAAACTGGTAGATATATACGAACAATAAAAAAAGAAAATAAAGTTTTAGAAGAATACGAACTCTCGATCGCTGCTTCTACATTTGTGTACAGAGATAGACAAGGAGATCTTTTTGATGGCTTTGATGTAGATTTAAAATGCAAAATAAATTGGTCTAGTTCTAAACAAGTAATCCCCTTATTTGAAATATTAGGAATACACGTAGATACCTTTGATAAGAAGACCAAAACTAAGAAAAAGTCTATAGAGGAAAAACAAATATCTCCTCAGAAGAATTATTTTGAGATAATTCCTCTGTTCTTAGAATATCAAGGCTCTTCTAAATTAGTATCTACTTATGGACAGAACTGGCTAGACGCCATTAATAAAAATACTGGTAGAATTCATCCGGATTACAATTCTTTAGGAGCGGATACTGGCAGAGTAACCAGTGGCGGCGGTTTATCGAAAGTTAACATTCAAAACTTACCACATGATGCCGAGACTAGAGCATGTTTTACTGCTCAGTCTGGAAATAAATTAGTATGTATTGACTATTGCTCTCAAGAAAGTAGAATTATTGCTTCTGTATCTAATGATAAAGCTATGATTGATCTATTTGAAAATGGATGCGCTGATGTTCATAGTCTAGTAGCTTATATGAGCTATCCAGATATTATTCCGAGAGATACAAAGATAGAAGATATAAAGCGATTGTACCCTCAAGCTCGTCAAGAGGCTAAAGGGATTGAGTTCGCTGTAAATTATGGAGGTGATGCTAATACTATAGCTAGTAATAAAGGTATCCCTATTAAGGAAGCAGAGAAAATATACTCAGATTTTATGAAGGGTTTTCCAGGTATATGTTCATATCAAGAATATTGCCGGAAAGCTGTTATGGAGAAGGGTTATATTTTAATGAATAATGTTCTTGGGCATCGAGCCCATATTTATGACTTCGACGAATTATACAGGATACAGGAAAAGATGAAAGATAGAGAATTTTGGGAATATTATAATCAAATGAAGAAAGATGCCCCATCCTGTGATACTGTAAGAGATGTAAGACATTATTTTAAACGTAAAAGTGCCTCAGAAAAACAATCTATAAATTACAGGATACAAAACAGAGGAGCCTGTGCCTTTAAGCTCTCTTCTATTATGTTTTTTAACTGGATCATAGAGCATAGATATCAAAATATAGTACTAATGTGTGTTCCTGTTCATGATGAATTCTTATTAGAATGTCCTGAAAATTTAGCTGATGAGGTTCTAGAAACTATTACTAAATGTATGATTAAAGGAGGAAAACCCTTTTGCCCCAATGTATTTTTAGGAGCAGAGGGAGGAATTTATAATTGTTGGGTACATTAAATTATGCAAAAATATATATTAGTTGATTGGCCTGAGATTCAGGACTTTATGGATGATCCTAATTATTTACAGGAAGTTTATTTTGCTGTAGATAAAGAATCAAGTATTTACTTCGTTCCAGAAGATATGTATTATGACAAAATGGGTAAATGTGAAAGTCAGTGCTAATATCAGTACTGACTTTTTTATTGAAGTTGACGATAATGCAACAACTAAAGATATTATAGAACAAGCTAAACACGAAATTGCTTTACCTACAAAATATCCGGAAGTTGCAGATAACTATTTACAGAAAGCTATGAATATAAAAATAAATGGAATGGATAAACTCTTTAAAGAGTGGGAAATTAATTCTATTGATTGGGATGCAGGAAATAATTCTGAGGGAGAATAATATAATGTTATGATTTATTTGTAATAACATTATTGAGAAAGATTATAAAGATTTTATTAATAATGTTACCGCAGATGTTAAATCTTTAATTAAATAAATATGTTAATTATAAAACTATATTGTTGGGGAACGTTAATACTATATACAATAGTATTTATTATAAGAACTTGTTTCAAAAAGACATTTATAGATTTTTTAGAAAAATCAAGGAAATTGCCAATAGAACAACTTGATAGTATGTACATGTCTAATGGAATAGCTAGAATTATAATGGCTATTATAATACTTCACTTTTTATATACTTTGTAAATATGGGAGTTTTAAGTAATAATTTACCTGTAGGATGTGAAAATAATCCTGATGCTCCGTGGAATCAAGTTGATAATCCAGAAAGAGAAATCGAAGTAACTGTAAGTATCATTTTAAGTAAGACTGTAAAAGTTAGAGTATCAGATTATGAAGTACAAGATGATGATATTGATTATTCTTGCTGTGATTTAAAGAGTGCAGTTAAAGATCAGGTTTATCTCCCTTATGAAGGTGGGTATTATTTATCTGAGTTATGTGAGAAAACTGGTTATGATATGGAAGAAAAAATTGAAGATCTTAGTAATTGGGATATTGATGATTTTGAAGTAGTATTATGAAAATATTTGGATCACATAATAGTTTAACAGCTTATAGTCTATTAGGCTGGCAAAGACATTTTAAATGGCTTATAGATCCATTCTGTAAATGCCAAGATAAAGTATTATATACACAATTATGTAACGGTGTAAGATTATTCGATTTTCAAATAGCTAAGAAAGGAGTAAACTGGTATGGTTCCCACGGAATTGCTTGGTATAACATATACCCATTAAATAAATTATATACCCTTAATAATTGGATAGAAGCTCATAATGAAAAAGTATATATCATATTAGGATTAGATAATCATCCTTTTGCTGAGGATAGTAAAGAAGAATTCCTTAATATTATAAAGAATTTCTCAATTAACTATCCTAATCTTACATTAGTAAGAGCCTATATAGATAAGAATTATGAACTTATATATGAAGATAAAGAGTTCTTTAAAGATGTTCATGAAAGATACTGGTCTAAAGGATGGGCTAAGCTAATGGGTAAGTTTTGGTATTATTTATCTTTACCCAGATATTGGAGAGATAAATTCTATTGGAAATGGTTTGATGAAGGTCAAGCTCTTGGTAAGAAATATTTAATGTCTGATTTTGTATGAAATTAATTAAAGCAAGTAGTGAAATTTGGGAACAGGAACCTGGATTAAATGGTATATATAAAGCTATAGAAAGGGCTGGCAGAGTATGTTATAGGTCTGAGGATAAAATAACAGAAGATTCTGCTAAACCTTTTGTTGATAGAATAGTTAATTCAGGTCATAATGCCATGTTAGAGCATGGTACTGTATATCTAAAATACGAGGAAGAACTTGTAAGAGGTATACAAGAGTGTGATATTATATTTAGAAAATATAAATATAACAAATATAGTGCTTACACTAATAGCAGAATAACTAAGTCAGATAGAACTATAATAGGAGGTTATGTTACTACTAACTTACGTGTACTAATAGAAAATAATTGGCTTGATGATCTACAATATCTATGTGAACCTACAGAATATCACGAAAGAAGAATAACCGTAAAGTTTATTTGTGATAGAGGTGTGTCCCATGAATTTGTAAGGCATAAATTACTTTGTGCCGCCTAATGATAACATTAGGGCAATAACCCAGTGAATTGCTGGAAAGCTAAAATTTAATATTTATTAACAAAATTTGATAGAGTAATTCAATTTTATTTAGTATCTTTACATGAACTTAAAAGTGTAAAGGATATGAAAAAATTAAATTGTAAACTCGGTGATACATTCGGAAGTTGGACTGTGATTGATGATAATACATTCGTTAGGAGCAGTCATACTTATGTTAAAGTACAATGTAAATGCGGTAAGATAGAAGATAAGTGTCTAAGTGATTTAGTAAATGGTAGAACTAAAAGCTGTAGAAGTTGTGCAGCCCGTGCTAGAGGTACTATGGTTAAAATTGGAGACAAATATAAAAGCTGGACAGTAATTGGAGGACCAAAACTATCTGATTATGGTAGCCAATTATACGAGGTACAATGTGATTGTGGTACTGTAAAATGGGTTCAGGCTAACGAACTTACTAATCCTAACCGTAACTTTAAGTGTGCTAAATGTGCCGCTAAAGAAAGAGGAGCTGCTCAGGCAGAACGTAATGGTAAGATAGGAGAACTAACTCTAACTAGATTTACTAAATTACAACGTTCGGCTGAGAGAAGGAATATAGAGTTCCTAGTATCTTTAGAATATCTAAGTAACCTGTACGAATCTCAAAACCATATATGTGCAATAACTGGTAGACATATTGACTCTATAGATGAAGCATCTTTGGACAGGATAGACTCATCTAAGGGATATATTGAAGGAAACGTACAGTGGACTACTTATCAAGCTAATGTAAGTAAACACACTATGACAATGGAAGAATTGTATCAATTTTGTAAAGATGTATTAAATCATGCTAATCAGCAGCCAAACCAGCCTTTAACAAAGTTGGAAGGTTCAGAGACTAACAGTTGAAACTAATATGAGAAGAATTATAGAAGAAGAATTAAAGGATGGGACCATTCAGTATAGAGTAGAATCTAATAGAATGTTTTTTGGTTTAATACCATGTAAATGGCACACCTGCACAGTAACTATCCCATATGGATATGCTGAGATATCTTGCAATGCAGTATTCAATACCTTAGAAGAAGCGCAGGTATTTGTAGGCATAAACCCTAATCCTGTAATTAAAAGAACCTTATTAGAATATAATACTGACACGAGTGCTGGGCATCCCGTAAAGGATGATGATATAGTCCGATACTCCTTGGAAACGAGGAGAGTTAATGATAAAGAGCATTAACATAACAAATGAGAGTATTTAGCTTTGCTCAAGAGAGTACTAGGTATTGTAATTATGCTAAGGATAAGTTTGGTAAGGAATGTACATTCATTATTCCTTCTTGGTTAGACGTTCCAGAAGGGGAAGCATACTTCCACGATGGTATAAACTTTAGAGTTGGGGCTAATGAGGAAGATATATTTGGAGAATCTGTAAATCCAAGAGCTTGGACTAGGAGCAATGATTGGAAAGAGGTTGATTCATTCTTACGTGCTTTAGAAATCGCTGAAAACCAGTACTTTGATTTACTAAACTTAGGGTGGATAGCTCAACAAGCTAGAGCTGTTCTTCCTAATGCCTTAAAGACCGAGCTAGTAATGACCGGCTTTGTTGAAGATTGGATTAATTTCTTTAAGTTGAGGACAGCTTCCAATGCTCATCCGCAGGCTAGAGAGTTAGCTATTCCATTGCTAGAAGAACTTATCAAAAGAGAGTACATAGAAGAAGGGTAACATTTTATGACTGAAGAAAGGTATCAATATCTAAATTCTTTATCAATTGAAGAATATGATAAAGAAACCTCTTTTGCAGAGTAGAGGGAATTTTGTAACTATCAACAGGCATATCACCCTGAAGAGGCAATATATCTTCAAACTCATGATTCAAACTAAGTAAATTATTATGAACGCGGTTTATACAATTGAGAACACCTACGATGACGGCGATCTATGTGTTCATACTTCTACTATATTTGCCACAGATGACCTATGGATAGCTAGAGAAAGATTTGATTCTTATAAAGAATCCTGTAAAATCAAGAATAGTAAATATAATAATGAGTACGTTCTATATCAATGGGATGGTTCGGATTATGAAATACTAGACAGATGTGATGACTATGATGAATAAGTATAAAGTATTATTTACAGATTTAGATGGAACTCTTATTACTACAGCCAGTAATAAGACATTTCCAGAAGGAGTTTGGGATATGAAACTAAGGTTTGATGTCCTAGATGCAATCAAGAAGATATCTCCTGAATTTGTATGTATTGTAACAAATCAAGGCGGAATAGCAAGAGGATATAGCACGGGACAATTATTTGACATTAAGGTCTTGTATATTCAAGTGTGTATTCAGGAGTATTGTGGGGTGACAGCTAGGTATGCATACTGTTCATCAATGAGCAAGCAGGATCCTAGGAGAAAACCAAATCCAGGGATGTTAGAGGAACTTTTAAGTGGCTCTATAACTGGACAACCTCTAGCTGAGAAGGAAGAGTGTTTGATGATAGGAGACGCTTCTGGTAAGCCCGGACAGTGGTCTGATACTGACAAGAGGACAGCTGAGAATTTTGGAATTGATTACCTTGATGTAGAAGACTTTGTGAAAGGGATGAGTAATGAAAGAACTGGTATACACTAAAGATCTAATTATAGAAGATCTCTTTATTGGTGGGTATAGTCATAAGAATCTCACTATATCTGGTAGAATATATAAAGAGATTAAAA
>NFZD01009922.1_pt1 | contig 35153 bp, 46 predicted proteins | sample 1095381 | NCBI WGS metagenome assembly NFZD01 (sample SAMN03609891, study PRJNA323583) | gut metagenome | isolation source: feces | host: Rattus norvegicus | place: Denmark: Riget | collected 2013 | reverse complement strand
TTGATTTACTATTTATCGACTGGAAATATCGAAACTCGCATTCGATATTGTTAAAATTTCTAAAAAATCTAAACTTTTTAATTTAATATCTTGCACAATTAGCCGGAAATTCTTACCTTTGTCGCTGAAATGTGAAATATATAATCAATAATTCTCAAAAATATGGATAAAGAAAAGTTCTACCCGTTGTTGCTGCAATGGATGCGCAGTTCAAAAATTGACGACTCGATGCGCTGGAAGGATGCAGCAGAAAGCCAGATGTGTTTCGTTCGTGACGTACTCTGCACTAATCTTCTGAAAGTGCCGGTGTTCGTCGTCAGCACTCATACGTCAAAGTCAATCTTACTGCCAGTCTATCGATTCCGTTTACAGAACGGAATCATCGTCACTGCTCGTGAAAACTTCTACGGTTGGGTCGTCAGCATCAAGAGCCCGTTTGTTATCAATCTTCCCGAAGACTTGGTTCACGGAAATGGAGAGAACGGTGATGTGACTTATTCGTACTGCGAAGGATTCAAGGACGACTGGGTTTATCCGTATAGCGTTAAAGACGTTCGTCTGTCTACTTTCCGAGTAGAGAGCAACTACATGCTCTGGGCTTTGATGCGTGAGCTCAACACATACCCGGAAATCAAGAAAGATACGAACTATAACTACGGTCAGTCGATAACAGAAACAATTACCAAGCACTTTATGGAAAAGATTGGCGAAGATATGGATTTGAACAACATCTTCGTCAATACATATTATAATTATGCGTATAACTACGACTTCTGCAAGGAGAACAACTTAGATTATTACTTCAGCGCAAGCAGTAGAGACTTATCTCCCGAAGAAGAGAGAAAAGAGAAGATTGTTGACTTTGCAAAAAGAATCTGTATGACAGATGCAGCCCAGAAAGCATTCGACTTGGAAATACACTGTCTCACAGCAGGTGAGATTGATGAAAATGGAATCGAACTTCAAATATTATCCGGAAATAAAAATAATTCTCCAGATAATTAAACAAAACCGGATAAATAACGTACAATATGTGCGGAAGAGGCTGCGATTTCCAGATAACATCTACCTCTCCGCACATTTTTCAATTTATAAAAACGATACATTAATTATATTATATATGGCAAAACAAGAGAATATAAAAGCGGAAGGTCTAATCACTAGAGACTTGAGCAACGGCATATTCGAAATTGAGATTCTGAGTCCCAACGGAGAAAGTACCGGTCATCTAGCCCGCGGAACTATCGGCTCCCGTCTCAGGATGAACAACGTACGTCTCTGCGTCCAAGACCGAGTCGTCTTAGAATTGTCTCCATACGACTTATCGCTCGGACGTATCATCTATCGTTACAACGTAGGTCCGAATGGAGAGATTATCAAGAAAGCTGCTGTCGTAAACAATAACCGCGACGGAAAAGGCAAAAAGAAAAAGAGATAATTACATTATTAATTAATATTAGAACTATATTATGGCAGAAAAGAGAAATGTATTTACGAAGTCTGATGACTTCAAGAGCGAGTATTCTTGTGCTGTAGTGCGTGTCGGCGAACTGACTCCTATCGAGGGTTCTGACTTCCTGGCGAGAACTGACATCTTCGGCACTCAGATTGTCGTGCGTAAGGATCAGGTGAAGACTGGAGACCTGATGATTTATGCAGCAAATGAGACGCAGTTGAACGAACGTTTCCTGTCTGTAAACAACCTCTTTGAGATTGGTGAGCGCGACCGTAATGCGAATGCTGCTGAAGTAAACGCTATTATGGCTGAATACGATCCTATCAAGAAGCAGGCCGACGACCTTAAGAACAAGGCTAAAAACGTCAAGGCTTCTATGGAACAGATGAAGAAGAAGTCTGACAAGTTCGAAAAGGACGTCAAGAAGAAGCAGAAGGAACTCGACGACCTCATCGCTAAGAAGACTGAAGAGGAAGCAAATCCGACCGAGTTCCACGACAAGAACATCGCTGACTTCACTGCGGCTATCGATGCTGCTAAGGCTGAGATTGACGAGAAGCAGAACTTGTCTGACGACTGTCTGAAGCGTGCGATGGAGAAGACGACCGTCTACACTAATCTACGTAAGCAGGCTGATGACTTGATTGCTTCCGGAAAGCACATCGTCGACGATGCCAAGAAGCTCTGCGGATTCTTCAACAAGTACGGACGTGTACGCTGCCTGACTCTGAAGGGATGTCCGTCTTTCGGTGTCTTGTTCGCTCCAGCCGACTTGCAGAAGTTTGATGAGTCTATCACTGTAGAAGAGATTGAAGCCTATGAGGGTAACGAGTTCGATACAGTGAACGGTGAGTTGTTCGTCAAGGTGTTCGTTCCGCCTATGCCTGTCGTTCAGGGTCGTAAGGGTAACAGAAACGCTAAGGCACAGAAGCGTCTTGAGCAGTTCGACCGTATGATTCCCGGTGAATTCTCCTTCCACTACTCGTGCAGCCAATTTCAGAAGACGTTGCAGTTCTATCGTCCGGAAGATATTGTCGACATCTCGAAGAAAATCCACGGAACATCAACTATTGCAGCGAAGATTCACGTAAAGAACAAGCGTAGTCCATTCTGGCTGTTACACGGATGGAATAAGGTTGTTAAGACTCTACATCTTCCAAAGAAGTTGAGCGTTATTGACTACGACGTAGAGTTTGGTCCGGTCTATGCTTCTCGCACAGTCATCAAGAACCAGTACATCAATAGCGAAGTTGGTTCTGGTTACTACAAGCAAGATGTTTGGAGTGAATACGGAGAACTCATTTATCCTTATCTTGCTGAAGGTATGACTATCTATGGTGAGATATACGGATTTTTGACAGGGTCTGAGAGTCCGATTCAGAAGACTTACGACTACGGCTGCGAAATCGGTGAGAACAAGTTGATGATTTATCGTATTTCTACAGCAGAACTTGACGAAGTTGGAAACGAGATTCATCGTGAGTGGGAAATTCCCGAAGTTCTTGAGTGGACAAAGAACCTGATTCAGCGGATGCAAGATGCTAACGACGAGAATTGGAAGCGCATTCATCCGATTGACTTGCTGTATCACGGCACTCTTGAAGATTTGTATCCAGATCTCGACACAGAGAACCACTGGCACGAGAACTTGCTCGAACGTATGAAGAACGACGAGCGCTTCGATATGGAGAAGAATGAGCCTCTCTGCAAGAACCAAGTTCCTTGTGAGGGTATCGTCATCCGCAAGTACGGAGACACTGTTCTGCGTGCTGACAAGTTGAAGTGTGCTGCATTCCTCATCGGAGAAGCACTCCGTGTAGAGTCTAACGACTTCCAGGACGTCGAAATGATGCAGGGATATGGCGATGACGGTAGTGCTGATTCGGCTGAATCGAAAGCATAAATAAGACATAAGAGTCAGGTGCGAATCGAGCTGCGAAATGCTCAATTTGAGATGCTGTTCATTAATTTGAGCAGCATCTTTCGTTAAATGATGTTAATAATTAAAACTTTTCTCTTATTGTGTTTGTGTGAATCAGATTAATTTCGTATCTTTGCGCAAGAATTTCAAAAATTAATGCACATATGATTAATACTAACGAACTGATGCGAGACGACTTGATTTACAATCATCGTCATTGGGCGTGTCCCGTCGTCGAAGTATTCGAAGACAGAGTTACAGTCGTTGCTCATCACTACGGAGAAGAGACTTTCAAGGTTGAGGACTTATATCCAATCGACTTAGACGACGACTTCTTCAAGAAGAACGGATTCATTGACTTCGTCGCTAACCAGATGCTCTTTGTCGACAAGGAGAACGATTTGTCTATCATCGTCGTCCGGAATCTCGACAAAGCACCCAACGCAAAGAAGAAGTATCTTGTCTGCGTCAAGAAAGGCTATATGGACGCCAAGATTCCGATGTCTTATGTTCACGAGTTCCAGCATCTGCTGTCTCAAGCCGAAGTAACGATGCTGCTGAAAGTCAAGGAAGAATATTATAACAATGAGAAATAAAATTCATACATATGAGTCATCACGTATTCTCTCATAACGAAGACGCTAAGTTCATCAAGCCCAGACGTCCGCATAATACAAAAGACGTCTCACTGAAAGCGTCATCTCTCAAGGAATTTATGGGTTATCTTCTCATTTTCTTTGAGAAGTACAAAGACGTCTATTTCAAGAACAAGCAACACGTATGCTTCTTCTGGAACAAGAAGATGGAATTATGCTATTGGGAGTATCTGACGAGCAATATTTCTGAATTGTTCTTCAAAAATCCAGACGCTAAAACTGGCAAGTATTATGAACTGCTTAGATGTCTAGAAGTTCAGTACAACATCACGACTGATTCTATCGCTCTTTCTGTCCGTGACTGGGATAAAAATACATACAGAGACGTTTCTGAACTGTCTAAGAAAGAGATTGAGTGGCTGCTCGATAATGAGATTATCAACTACAACATCGTTCTTCAGAGACACGATGAATACGTCCATAATCTGAAAGAGACTCTTATTCCGAGAGATTTCTACTATATCTACGAACCATATACTTATAAATCCAAAGACTTGCGCAATCAGCCAATCACAAAGGAGAAATACAAGAGCATTTGCAGGTTTGATGGTGTCAGCAAATTCGAGAAAGAAGAAGAAATCGCTAAGAATGGTATAGAGTTCTTAAAGTTATTACATTATAGACCAGAAAGACACAAAAATGCTGGCATAATGCAAAGCGATGGATGGTGTGGTTCTAGCAATATGACAATGACGATAAGAGATATGCTAAATGGTATTGTCTTCGAACATCTGGACACAGAAGAAGTAGAAACATTCATCAGACAAGAACTCTCAGAGTTCACATCGAGACGAGCTGCTGAAGAAAAGAAAGAACTGAAAGAACTAAACAGTTCGCTTAAGAAAATTCAGAAAGAAATCAAAACAAGAGAAAAGAATCTTATCGCTCTCAATAAGACGATTGTTGAGTGTGATGATAATACCCTTAACATTAGATACGCTGATTTATGATGAACTACGAGTCAATTAAAGAAACTATACAGAAGTTAAGAACCGGTGATTTGGACGTCTTCTCTGACGGGAAGTTGAAATGGGCACCCGTGCCTCTATTTCAGCATAATATCGAAAAATTCGAGATATTTGACATCACTAAAGACGTCCCCGAGGGATTCAGACTCCCGACGAAAGCAGAATGTGAAGAGTTATGCAAGAATCATCCGTTCTATCTGAAGACGCTGTCGGATGAGGAAGAGAAGTTCTATGCTCACGCCCTCGATTCTCGAAACGCTTATGTCCTCAGAAACGATTTGGGAATGGAAGTCGCTACAAGAGAGATTTTTGACAGTTGGTCCGGATTTATGTACAGTCCGTTCGTCTATCTAGAAGAAACCCGTAAGGAAGTATTGAAGAAAAGAACAGACGAAAGTCTTAAGTTCTTCTCATATTCTGAGATATGCTACGACATCGCTAATAAGAAATTCTATGAGCATATTGACTGGAGAGTTTCTCGCACATTAATACTGATTAAAATAGACAACAAGAACAAAGACTAAAAGTCAATTATAGAGTACAAATAACAAAGAAATAATTAATAATTTTTACAAGATATGAAAATGCTAAGGAAACTCAATTTTGACTTCGTAGACAATACGCTCTACAAGATTGAATATCACGGTCCCGGACGTAATGAGAATGACGCTCAGACTGTAATTGCTGCGTACGTGAAGACTGACGAAAAGTTTCACTATGAGTTCGGACATCCGTATGACTTGGAGACCGGCAAAATCACCGCCAGTTCAATAGGCATCCGCACTCAGGAATTCCACTCTATACGTCCAGTCAATGAATACGAGCGTCACTACTGGAAAGAAGCAGTCGTTGACTTTATGATGAGTATCCGTAAGTCTGGTTCTGTTCCGACTTGCTATGAGCGTGTCGATGAAGTCGATATGTACAATGGCAACGCTGAGTTCTTCGACTTCCAGAAGATTCGCCAGGATCACTATCGTACAGAGCCTCTTGACTACAAGGCAGTTCACGATAATATCATCACAGGATTAACTTCATATCTAAACCGTTATCACATCAAGAGTATGGTTCTTGGTGTCAGTGGTGGTATCGATTCAACTGTTGTTGCTGCTCTTGCTCACGAAGTTGCTGAAAAGTGGGACGTTGAACTGTGGTTGGCTTCACTTCCTTCAAATACAAACCAGGATGATGAGCAGACTGCTGCACGTCTGACTGGAGAAGAGTTCACAGATAAAGAGCATTTTATCATTCAACCGATTGATTCTATGTTCGCTCTGTGCAAAGATGTATTCGGTTCTATGGAAACGGGAAAGTATGTCGAGCCTTCTCCACTTGCTTGTGGAAATATCAAAGCACGTCTGAGAAACAACCTTCTGTATCACTTGGCTGGCGTTCACAAAGGTATTGTGCTAGACTGCGATCAGTTGAGTGAGCACTACTTGGGATTTTACTCGCTGCACGCAGACAGTTGTGACATATCCCCTATCTCAGCACTCTGGAAACACGAAGTATACGAACTTGCAAAATGGTTGCTTGAAAACGTATATCCGAATTCAGAAGCGCTGAAACGTTCTATCACTCTTGTACCGACTGATGGTAATGGTGTAATGGCTGGTGGTGATATGGCACAGATTGCTCCGGGTCACACATACGATGACGTTGACGACATTCTAATGACTTATCTTGAGTATAAAGGGCATCATCCAGAAGAGTATCAGATTGCTATGAATGAACTCTACGAGAAGTACACTGAAGAGACTGTTTTTCGTGTCATTGACCGTCACCACAACTCAGAGTTCAAGCGACGTCATATGCCCCTTGGCATTGATATTTTCGATGCGTGCGTACTCGAAAATGATGGTAAATTAGTTTTTTAATATACTCACTTTATATTTAAAAGAAACGTCTAAAGTTACATTAGACGTTTCTTTATTTTTAGATGAACAAATATGACTTAATTTCAAATAATTTAGATTTTGAACACTAAATGGCGATTTCATAGATAAATATACTATAAACGTTAATTTATAATATTTATGACTGATAGTATATTTTTTGATGAAATAGGTTCCTTGAACAAATACCCTTGGGGCTTTTGGAATAATTACAAGCATAGAGAAACTGCGGCAAGCGTTTGTCATTCTAGAAAAGAATACGGTGAGCGTTTTACGACAAGTTATACACTATCTTTAAAAAATAAAGAAGAACTTGAATATTTCGCAGAACAATTCTTCGATAAACCGACTCACAGACCAAGTGGTTATTGGAAAAAATACGAAAATCGAGAAAATGCTGCAAAACAATGTCATTCTATATCTGAGTTTTTGCAAAAGTTTGGAGGAGCATATGAAAATACATCAAAAGAAGAACTAGACGACTTCTCCAAAAGATTCTTTGATGAAAGAAAATATAAACCATCTGGATATTGGAATTCATATAAAAATCGATTAAATGCTGCTAGACAATGCCATTCATTAAAAGAATATCGAGAGAAATTTTCCACTTCATATGAACATTCATTAAAAATAGAAAATGAACTGAGCGAATTTTCTAATCGATTTTTTATAGAGATTAAAAAGAAAAAATATAATCAATGGGATATATACGAAAATAGAATGGAAGCCGCTAAACAGTGTCATTCCAGAATGGATTATAAAGATAAATTCCCATCTAGTTATTCTAAAAGTTTAAAATTTAAAGGAGAATTAGATAAGTTTGCAGATATGTTTTTCGATAAAAAGAATACATTTCCAAAGGGATATTGGAATTCTTATGAAAATCGATTAAATGCTGCTAAACAATGCAAAACGCAGAAAGAATACTTAAAAAAATTTCCAGGGGGATATGACAAATCTCAATCAATTAAAGGAGAGATGAGATATTTCAAAGAAACCATATTTGAGAATAAATTTAAAGAGAAGGGATATTGGAAAATTTACGAAAATAGAGAAACGGCTGCAAGCGAATGTAAATCAAAAACAGAATACCAATAGAAATATCCAGTTTCGTATAGATATAGTAAACAAAATGAAGCCGAATTTGATGATTTCGTTAAACGTTTTTTTAATAATACATTTATAGACGACGAATCTAGAATATATCTTATATACGTTTATTTAGATTACAAATTAATGATTGGTTATTGTGGACTAACCAGACAAAGTATCGGAATGAGAGACTGCCAGCATAGAAAGAAAGAAGATCGTTTATATAAATTATTTGTAAACACATACAAAACTACCATTCCGAAACCAATCGTAATAGAAAATGGATTAAATCGAATAGAAGCGCAAGAAAAAGAAGACTATTATAAACAATATTATATCAATTAGGGATTTACGATGCTTAACTCAGGAAAAACCGGAGTAAATATTGGTTCGATAGGTTTCACATTTAAATATAATAAAGAACGATGTTTAGAATGTGCAAAATGTTGTAAAAGCGTTAAAGAATTCAGAGATACTTATATAAAAGAATACCGTTCTGCGTTACAACACGAATGGTTAGATGAGTATGAATGGTTAGAAAAAGATAGATCCAAAAAAGATGTAACTTATGAAGAATGTAAAGAATTAGCAAAAACTTGTAATAACATAAGTGAATTTGGTAAAAAATATCCATCCGAAGTCATAACAGCGAGAAAAAACAAATGGTTATATGATTTCTTTGGGAGACCAGTTTCATGGACATATGAAATTTGTTACAATGAAGCGAAAAAATACGAAACGAGAAGCGACTTTTATCGGAATTGTCCAGGAGCATACATCGCATCTCAAAACAGAAAGTGGATAGATGATTTCACTTGGTTGAAATATAAAGAAACAAAACGAAGAACGTTTGAATCATTATTAGAAGACGTATTGAAATATAATTCTTTAAAAGAACTAAGAGAAACTGATGGTGGAGCATATACTGCATTATAGAGATCTTCAGCCGTAAGAGACTTTTACGACGAATCTGGAAAAGTAAAAGACTTCGTTAAATCTTTATTTCAAAATGATGAAGAATATATGCTGTTTAAACAAACGATAGACGAAAAACTAGAAATATATCATCAAAAATAGAAAGAAATAGACAAAAAGAGAAAACAAAAACGTAAAAAATGAGTTTAATTATATAAAATATGCAAAAATATTTGTTTAGTTCAAATATTATGTGTACTTTTGCAAAGTGAAACTCTAAAAGATTTAATTTATGGCAAAGATGCTTTTAATTGTTGACCCACAGATTGATTTCATCAACGGGTCGTTGCCAGTCCCTCTTGCTGCTGAGGCTATGAACGAACTGGCTAGTTATCTGAAAGTCGTAAGTGGAATGTACGACGTAAAGGTAGTAAGTGCAGACTTCCATCCCTGGAATCACTGCTCATTCAAGGAGAACGGCGGCGAGTGGCCAGCGCACTGTATCGGTCATACGACCGGTGCTGCTATATGGCCGACTCTCGTAGAACCCGTCACTAAGACAGGTGGTCCGGTGAAGTTCATCCGCAAGGGCGAAGACGAAAAGAAAGAAGAGTACTCACTGTTTTCATGCGACGCTAACTCACAGATGTTCAAGTCAATCGTCAATGACTACAGCATCACTGAGATTGATGTCTGTGGAATCGTCCGTGAGATTTGTGTAATGAACACTATCAAGGACTTACATACTCAGTATCCCAATATGAGAGTGAATGTCTTGATGCAGTACACACCGTCTCTGGACGGGAGAACGACGTTCGCTAAGTACTTGGACGAAAATAAAGAATGGTTAACACCAAGAGTATAATTAATATGGAAGAAAGATATAAGAAAAAAATATCTTGGGACGTAGAGTGTGAACAATATACTCCATTATTCCCAAGTGATAGCGGACTTCCTGTTAGCATCTATCTTGATGATGGTTATGCTGCTGTAAGTTCCGGTCATCCGACTGTAGTATTTGTTCAAAACTCATATAATCACACTGATAGAACATACAAACATTTAATATGCTTGAGTGTTGATGATTATGTTGAGAATATATTCAATACAGAACGTCGTATTGTTTATAGTGATTATGCACAAGTGCGTAGATGGATTTTTGATAATCAAGATTTGATTCGTAGACTGTCTCATAGAGAAATCGACATATTCGGTTTTCTTGAAGAATATCGAAGAGAGAAAAATAAAAAGAAGCGTTTTGTTGCTGAAAGTGAGAACAATCAGTTAAATGAAATGGCTACAATCTCTGGTTCTTTTATGGGATTGCCGTATGCAATTTGGATTGACAATGGACAAACTTGGCGGCAAAGCGGTCATTCGCCCAGAATAAAAATAGAGTCAACCAATAGAAGTAAAAATACAACATCTTGGAATCCGTTTATACTATCAACTATGGAATTTGCAGATACTGGAAACAAAGACGTTAAAAAGTATTCTGCAAAAGAAATATCTCAGATAAAAGAATTTGTTCAGCATAACTTAGATTTCATCAAGAAAGTCACTTGCGACGAAAAGCAACAGTACAATTATGACGAAATTCTAGACGGATTAGTGTCAATGGACGAAATACGTAAAAATAAGTCTAAAAAGACAATTGATGACAATATCAAGAAATTGGTATACATCAACACAATCAAAGGTTCAACTGAAGATTATATCGTAGTTCAAGATGTAACTAACGATAAGTATTCTTTGGTATCGAAGAGAACTGACGAAAACGTCTTAAACGATAGATGGTTCGATTCGATTCTTCCGACTATCAAACAAAACGGCGAGAAAGAATTTATCGCTGTATGGGACAATGAAAAAGTAATGTATATTCAAATCAATAAAAATCAATAAATATGTTTTACAGTATATTAGACACGGACTTCTACAAGTTCACTACGTCATACGCGGCAATGATGAAATTCCCGCAAGCAGAAGCAGTTTTTGAGTTCAAGGATCGCAATCGTAAGAAGCGTACTCCTGAGTTCTTAAAGAAACTGAAAGAGTTGATGGACAAATTCTGCACAAATGCACACGACCAAGAACACTCTCTGACTACAGCAGAGTACGTATGGCTGTGCGAGAACGTTCCGTTTATTGCTCAGTTCTATTGGGAGTGGCTCGACGGATTCAAGTTCAGTTACAGTAAGATGGAGCCGTATCTCGACGAAGACGGCGTTCTTGTCATCCGAGTAGAGGATAAATGGTACAAGTCTTCTCTCTACGAGATTCCCTGTATGTTCTTGACTGCTCAGGCTGAGAATATTACGAACGGTAATATCGATAAAGTGACTAAGGAAGATGTCATCGCTCGCTTGGCGCCGAAGATTGAACTGGCCAACAAGACCGGTCTTAAGTTCTCAGAGTTCGGAACCCGACGCAGATTCTCTCAGGAAGTCCAGGACGAAGTCTGCAAGTATCTTAAGGCTAACTCAATGACTTGCACTGGAACATCGAACGTATACTTCGCTCGCAAGTACGGAATGAAGCCGATGGGTACACATCCGCATGAGTTCTTCCAGGCTCATCAGATTTACGGTTTCCGTTCGATGAACTATATGGCGCTTGAAAATTGGAGTTCTATTTATTCTGGAAATCTCGGCACGGCGCTCGTAGATACATGCTCTACAAATGCTTTCTTACAGAACTTTACGATGAAACACGCTAAATTGTTCGACGGTGTTCGCCAAGACAGTGGGGATGAATTCGAGTTCGTTGACAAGTTCATCGCTAAGTACAAGGAACTTGGTATCGACCCGATGACGAAGACTATTATCTTCTCTAACGCTCTCGACTTCCCGAAGGCCGTGAAGATTCAGGAGTACTGCGAAGGCAAAATTAAGTGTTCTTTCGGAATCGGAACGAATCTGACTAACGACACCGGTTTCCCGTCTGAGAACATCGTAATGAAGATGACGAAGTTCCGTCTCAACGACCGTGAGCCGTGGATGGACGTCATCAAGATTTCTGACGATGCTGGAAAGCATATGGGTAACGAGAAGTTGATTGAAATGGCTAAGTACCAATTAGGAATTGAGTAACTATGATATTCGAAGGTAATTTCTGTCTGAAGACAGACAAGAGCGAAGTCATCAACTTCAAGAAGTTCAAGTATCTTGAACAGGAATCATATGCATCTCCGACTGGAATCGTCATTCTCGATGAAAATCTGAATCAGTATGACGTCTTAAAGTTGGGTATGAAATCTATAACGGACGGTCGTTCGGGATTCATAAGCAAACGTGACATTCTGTTTAACGGAACGCTGAAAGTAAAGAGCGACAACAATAAAGAAGAAACTGTTGTCGAACTCTACAACACTCAGACTGTTTCTGTCAGTGACAATGAAGCATATCTGAGTAGTGAACATTGGATTTACAATCCAGATTCTGAAGTCGGCTTCAAAATGTCCGTAATTGACTCTAACAATGAAAGAGTGACAAGGGAGACTATGCCAGATTACTCTGAGTGTTATGATTAATAAATAAGAGACTATGTCTGAAAAGAAGAAATACAACGCAGTGTGTATCAACAACCGGAAGGCTAAGTTCGACTACGAGTTCATAGAGACATTCGTAGCTGGAATCGTACTGACCGGAACGGAGATAAAGTCTATCAGGGAGGGTAAAGCGTCTCTGGTAGACACATACTGCTATGTACTCAAAGGTGAAGTATGGATTAAGAACTCATACATTGCCAAATACAAAGACGGGACGTATCTGAATCACGAAGAGCGTCGTGAGCGCAAGTTGCTGCTGACGAAGAAGCAGATTCGTAAGATAGAATCAGAATCAAAGAATCCTCGTATGACTGTTATTCCTGTGAAGATGTTCATCGACGAAGAGACGAAGGGTCGCTGCAAAGTCCTGATTGCGCTTGCCCGCGGTAAGCGTGAGTACGATAAGAGAGAAAGCATCAAAAAAGAAGACGCCAAACGAGAACTTCAGCGTGTAGTGAAGAAGTATTAATTTCAATAAGAAATAAACAATGAAGACATATAATTTCCTTGCGATAAACCCATATAAATACAAGGTTAAGGACGAGACTGACAAACCTCTGGTCGTTGAACTTCCAGACGATATGAAGTTATGTCTGAACAAGACATACTCGAACAGCAATCAGCAGTTCTATATTTTCTTTTGTCCGTACGACGAAAAGTTGTTCACTTACATCAATGCGCTAACTGATCATAAGGGTTACGGACTGAACCATACTCACGCATATAAGATCGGTGATTATATGGTCGGCAACTTCTCGAACGTCCATTTCGAGGGTCCAGCTGATTCTCTTCTTACTGAAACGCTTGATGAACTGAACGCTCGTTTCCTTTCTGTGTTCGGAAATCACTTACTGAAGATAGAAGAAGAAGATATAGAGAAGAGACTCATTGAGCGAGAACTCGACGAGTTTATCCTATTCAATGCGAAAGAGGACGACGGAGATATGTCATGGTCTGATGAAAAGAAGCGTCAGTACAATAAAGTGATGGAACGTTATAAGAAAGCGAATGAAAAGCCGTTTCACACTATCTGCATCAAGAGATTTCTCGGATTTGGAAAAGATGAAGATCTGATTATCAAGACTGCGACTGTATGGTGGCCGGACCAGCAGTATCCGGAGAAAGACCATTCGATGATTACCTACGACAACGATAAGTGGTTTATGCTAATGGACACATATAATCCATCAATCAAACGTCGCTTGACTATCGAAGATAATCCAGACGTATGGGATGAACTTCAAAATCGTCAAAAAGAGATTACGAATCTCTTAGAAAGACGTTGACAAAACTGAAGATTCTCTGTATAATCTACATATGGCAAAGCAATTAACGAAAATAATATCTGGTGGGCAGACTGGTATTGACCAGATGGGTCTGATGCTCGGTCAACTCTATAATATAGAGACGGGTGGTTGTGCTCCGAAAGATTTCTTTACGGAAACTGGACCTCAGCCTGGACTCAAGAATTATGGACTCAGAGAAGTCACCGATGAAGAACTCGCTGAGAGCGAGAGAAAGACCGGAAAGTCTGACAGATTCACTGCACGCACGCATATCAATGCGAAAGACAGCGACGGAACTGTCTATTTCTCATCAGACAGACATAGTCCCGGCGCTAAGACAACGAAGAGAGGATGTGATATGTACAACAAGCCGTTTATAATGAATCCGAACATCGACACTCTCGTTGATTGGATCCGAAAGAACGACATCCATATTCTCAATGTAGCAGGAAACAGAGCATCGAAACTCACAAAAAGAGATGCTGTTAATTTCCAACGCATCCTGGAAGAAGCGATTAAAACCGTCAATGAAATTAAATAAAGCAACTCATATGGCAAAGAAGAACTACAACGAGTACTGCATTAATGACAGGACGTTTAAGATTTATCCTAATGAGTATCTTCTGAACAATAAGTTCACGAGGGACGAAGTGGATGACTTCATACTCGATGATGACGAGAGTTACAATCTCTATACGTCATTCTGTGTGAACGCATGGAAGTTCATCGGACGTCCAGAATCTGAAGAAGAAGCATTGCGCAGGATGCTTGACGATCCTGACTGGTTCAAAGATGTCACTTGGACGAAAGAGCAGCGTCTCGAATACGAGCAAATTGTTCACAAAATTCTTATGAATTGTCTTGAGTTCGACTCAGAAGAAGCGTGGCATGAGATTGAACACTGGCTCGCATTGGGTAGTGTTCCCAATCTTGATGATATGTCGGAAGAAAACTATTGTGACTGCATTCGTCAAGAAAACAAACTACGTGGCTGGTCTGAAGACGACTCAGAAACAGAAGACTAATCACTGATGCTCCCGTAGCTCAACAGCATAGAGCAACAGATTTCTAATCTGTCGGTTGCGGGTTGGAGTCCCGCCGGGAGTACTTATAAAATTCAGAAACAAATGACAGATAAAGAAAGATTCGATTTCTTGATGCAGCACGTACTGCTGATGTTCGATTACGGTTCATCAGTATACGGCACTCTGACTGAACAGTCAGATAGAGACATCGTATGTATAGTCGATGATTCTTGTGACTTGAGTGACGCTTTCAATCGTATCTGGGAGTATCACGATACAGATAACAAGGACTATCAATTCTTGAATGAGCGTGACTGGATTGAGAAAATCAAGAATCATCATATCTTATGGCTGGAGTGTTATTCTCTTCCGAAGGAGCATATCCTGAAGGGAAATCCAGATGATTATATGAAGTTCTTCAATCTTGATACGTGGAAATTGCGCCAGGTCTGCTCTCAAATAGCGAGCAATGCTTGGGCGAAATGTCACAAGAAACTCGTTGTAGAAGAGGATTATGACTTGTATCGGGCTCAGAAATCATTGTTCCATTCTCTTCGCATTCTGATGTTTGCTACACAAATTTCTCAGCACGGAAGAATCGTTGATTACTCAGAGGCGAATAAATATTGGGAAGAGATTTATTCAATGAGTCCCTTCGAGTGGCCGGTCGTCAAAGAGAAGTACCAGCCAATATCAAATGAATTGAGATCGATTATGGTTAGAAATTGTCCTAAGCCTGCTGGATATAAGCAGCCTAAAAAGAAAAACTAGAAGAAAAGAATTCAAACAGTTCCTCATATGACTTATCAGTCGACGTGGCGCTCGTTGGGTTCTGCTGAATCTAAAGAGAAAGACGCTTGATTTAGAGAGTTTGATTCTGGAAACTGTTAAAGATTCCAAATATCTGACATAACTTCTTTGTCGTTTCGATATAATTGCGTATCTTTGTAGCGTAAATCAAACAAACAGAGAAATTATGTCAGATTTTCTTGATGATATATTCGCAGGAGTTGCTGAAGAAAGAGAGAAAACTTCAGTAACTAAGTCATTGATAAAGGAAATCAATGACAGTTTCGATGATAACGTCACCATAGCAGAAGAGTGGTACAATTATCTCTTAGTTATATCGAAAACAAATTCGTTCTCTCCATTCTCTTCTGAAGAACCTAAGTACATCGATAAGATAAAGCCGGACTTAGAATATCTCTTGGACGCATTCAATCTTGCTGATTACATCAAAGTCGATTACTATGTCACTGAAAAACGATACAATAAAGAGAAAGAAAATGCGAGGATATTTAAAGAAGATTTCGTTGAGAGAAAACTGATGCCAAAATCTCTGACTAAGCAAATGGCTATTAATATGTATTGGGAGAACGAAACTCACGAAACGAGTTTCATTACTGTGAAACTTCGTTTGAAGAAAAATCTACGGCAGTTTATCCGTTTCTGTTCTGCATTGAACGGTTGTTGTCTCAGTCCGAATGATGATAGATATAAAAAGTTTGACGTATATCTTTACAGAAACGTTGATGGAGATTGGAAGATTATCAATAAGTCTGGATATGACTGTCGTCGAGCAAGAGAAGTTCGTTCAGCAAAATCGTACACTAAGAACTTAGAGAACGGAATCATATTCTTATATAAAGACACATTCTATCCAGAAAAGAAAGATGACGTCGATTTCACTAGAGCACAAGTAAAAGATTTCCAGGAAATGATTAATCGAAAGCAACAGTTGATGATAAAAAGGAATTGGCAAAGAATTCAAAATAAAAGAGGAAGCAATTAGACTTTCTCTTCTTTTTTATTATTCTCTTTTTCTTGAAGATGTTCTATTACATATTTCAACATCCCTCCGAGTGTTCTGAATGATGTCAGCGTTTCATCATTGTCTATACACAAGCCATATTTCTGCTCAATGTGCATCACAACATTAACGACATCAAGAGAATCTCCACCCAAATCATTAACTAAATTTGTATCAATATTAATGTCATCTGGTTTGCAGATGAGCATCTCTGATATAAGTTCTTTCAATTCTTTCTCAACTTGCGTTTTATCAAAATCTATATTATTCTCAGTCATATTTCAAAATTTCACATTTCTTTATTTATCACTTTCTGACTCAGAATCACCCTCTTTCTCGATACTATTTTCTTCTGAACTCTTGTCTTTCAGTTTCTTATCTAACTCACGACGAATCTCTTCTCGCATCTCATCAATGACGTCTTGAGGAATGAGTGAGATAAGAAAACGCATAGTTCCGAAGAATATAACAAATGCAAGACCGGCTGCACCAGCAAACTCCCAAGCAAGCGGGCCGCTAGGCAGAATAATGAACATCAATCCGCAGAAACAACCCACGTACCAACAGAAAGTCATCAACATATTGATGTACTCCATTATCCGGAATATCGGGTTATTGTTGTCGTCGAATTGATTTCCGTTCTTAATTATATCATTAATGTTGAACTGCATCAGTATCTCTCTTCTTTGCCACACTTGCGGCATTTGTAGTAGTCATAGTGCGAATCATGACCTTGTTCTACCCAATCGTGCTCACAATTCTCTTGACGTTTTTTCAAGAAATCATTCAGCATATTCTGATAGGAAGTTATGTCTTCTATGACTTCAGCGATCTCTTCGTGAGCGTCCTTGAACTTCTTTCCTACTTCAATGTGATAAAGGTCTATCAAGTCGTTCTCAATCTTCATCAAGTGCTTATTCAGATTTGTTGCTTCTTGGTAGAGACTGTGAATATCTCTTGTGTGATGCTCAACTTCACTGTAATCTGAATACATTACGAAATCAAATAACTTGGCGATTTTGATTGAATCGAAATGAGCACTCACTTCGCTTATATGTCTTTTTAAATTTGTTGTCTCCATATTATCAAATTTCTCCTTTCTTAACGCGGTTGGCTCTTATGATATAGTATGACGTGTTCAACGCAGCCTGGTCGTCATACAAAGACGTATGATATGTCACTGTACACTCAGCAACATCTTCAGACAGTCCTTTCTCCTTAACCAGCCAATCGATGAAGTCCTGGTGCTCATCATCGAATGAGTCGAAATACTCTTCTTCCTCTTCAGAAGTCATATCATTCATATCCTTGTCTGGATATAACTGATGCCACTTCATTTGATTGAACTCAGATTCATACTTATGATATATGTCGCTGCTGTCGTCTACGTCAGTTCCGATTGCAGTTTCATTGACGTGCTCTTTCCAGTCCTCTTGTTCATTAATGAACTTCTCTGCATCTTCGAGTTCATCATAGACGTCTAAAGGACTTTCGAAACGATCCTCATACTGACCAGTGCTCTGCATCACAATATATACAGTGTTGAAGTCATCACCTTCACAGTACATGGGTGAGTCGCTTATCCAAAATCTTTTCTCGTTTTCCATATATAATTCTGGTTTATTATATTTCTGTTTTATATCTTTGCTTGCTTAGCAGTAAAGCGTAAACGGAACTTTACAAGCAGTCATCGCATTGCGAATATCTTCAATTCCTGTTAGTCTCCCACTGAACTTCAAGTCAAGTTTCAGATTTCTGATTCTAAGTGAATCTTCTTCTGGCGTATATGAAACGTAACTGAAGATTCCATTCTCATCGACATCGAACTTACGAATGAAATATCGCATTCCACCGTTCTTAGGTTCTATTTCTTCGAACTGATTAAGATGCCAGACTAAATCTGGATCGCCACCTTCTCCGTTCAGAGTCTTAATCGGATAATTGATGTCATCATCGCCGAAGTCAACGTCTTTGTTCTTGATTGCTCCGAAATGAGACGAAATGCAAAGAATCAAGTCATCGTCGTGATCATGTCCCTTATGATTATCAAACAGTCGTCTGTCCATACGACCTGGCGTACCGAAGAAGTCATTACTCCATTTCATATATGTGTCGTCATAAACTTCGTCTACAAGTCCGTATGTTTCTACGTACCCGTTCCAAACGCTCATCCAGAGTTCTGCATCATCTGGAAACTGTCGCAGTTTATCTTGAAGTTCTTTATTAGTCATATCAATTATACGTTATTTTTCTATTTCTGTTAATCAATAATAAGACAATCCTCTAACTTCTCTCCAACCGTTGTGCTCGACCAAATCAACGGGTTGCTCTTCATAAGAGATTGAGAACCAATCAAAACGACAATCTAGCATAACTGTCGAACCTTTAACATCAGAACTCATAAACATCTTCTTCAGATAGAAAGTAATTCCCATATTCGTGTGCAACGTCCAATCTATATCGTTCGGACGTGTAGTCCTATTGTTCAGAGCAGTATGATAATCGTTGATGACTCTCTTTATATGAGATGTGCGTTCTGCGACGATTTTCACTCTGAAGTCGTCATTATACTGAGGAACGCTTATCATCGGAAATTTAGCACCGCCAAATGACTGAGTTATTACTTTGTTATTCTGCTCAGGAATGACTACATCAACATCGACGACCCTCTTCCAAATCTTATTCAGAGGAAAGCAGTCGTGAACTGGAATATCTCCAAATTTTGCTGTTCTGATGTAAGGTTCAATCATAGTTACTTTGTCAATGGATAAATCTTATCGCCAATTATGTCATAGAGTCTCATTGGACGTGTGAAGCCGTGTCCACGAAGATACTCGTCTTCGTAAGGGATTGAAACTTCAACGTGCTTTGTGAACTCCAGGAAATCTCGCATAGCAATCTGATGCTCGTAACGATGTTGCTGTTCTTTCTGCAAGTCTGCTTTCAGAGACTCAATTTCTTTCTGTTGTTTGTCAGCACGCTCTTTGAGTTCTTCTTTAGTCTCAGTCAAAGCGCTGACAGTCGCCATATCTTCAAGTTCGCTACGGACTTCTCCTAACTCATCTTGCATCAGAGTCATCGTATCAATAACTTTAAATGCACCATTAGTAAGACGTCCTTTCGTTGAATTATTGACGTTGATAGTTTTAACGTCGTTATCTTCGTTCTACTGCATAGTTTTGTTAATACTTTCTTTTTAATTATTGTACTCAATAATGACGATTTAGTTTATTTTAAACAAAAATCGACAATTCTCGTTATTGAAAATTGTCGATGATTTATTATTAATCTCAATCATTAAAGCCCTTTTAGAAACAACTTCCTGTCTGCTGCTTCTTCGTATATGTCTTTCACCCAATCTTCAATATCTTGATTCGAAAGTCCTTTGTACCCAGAAGATATTACAATCTGACAGAAACTTACTACATCTCGATAGACGTCCTCCATATTCTTACTGACAGTCCCGAAGCCGTCTTCTTTTCCTGGACGTAGAATCCTGCCTCTGTTGATTTGAAGAGAACCTAAATGGTCATCCATAGAGAAATTTGGTGCGTAATATGCTGGATTATTCGAATAGTGATACATTCGGACGTCAAAATAATTGAAATCTGTTGAAATATGATACAGCATATTAATCAAGCGAATAATCACTTTGGGATTAGCGATATAGCCGTTATAGCCGATTACAAATACAATAGCTGGAACGTTGACACTGAAGTCGTATTCTTTTGAATTATCAAACAAAGGAATTCTGCCATCATTAGAGACGTTATCTGTCGTACAGCGATAGCAAACATCTGATGTATCTGAAATCGTCCTTATCGAACTGAAGACAGACTCAATTCTCTCAGCAATGCTCTCGACATCGAATGCTTTGTCACTTCTTGGATAGCACAATGCGAAAGAGAATGCGAAATCATAGTCAGTTGGACTAATCCAATCGCTCTTAGCATCTTCGATGACTTTCTGAACACTACTAGACTTAATAGCGTTCATTCCGTCCATTATGTCTTCGTAAACTCGATTTCTCATCTCTTCTTATTCGTCGTATTGTTTTTGTTCGGGTGTGCTCTTGCATATGCTGCTTCTGCGCGTTCGTATGCTTCACGTCCTGGATCTTGAATCTGTTTTGCTAGGAACTGACTGCGCTCTTCCTGTTTGATGCCGGTCATCGTCATTGTCTTTCCAGTCTTCGATGATGTCTGAATCTCTTGCATCTTCATTTCCCTACGAGCTTGATTAGTCGTATCCTCAATAATCTTGAATAGTTTGACGAGTTGTTCAAGTGATGCGTTCTCAAGAGAATTGACATCCAATGACTGTAGCATCTCAATCTTGCTCATCAGCATCTGACGTGCTTTTGTATCAGTATCTATAATCTTCGGACCCTAATTCAATGCCCGACGATGCGTCTCATTGCGGCTGCGAGTTGCTTCTTTGTCTTCTTTGACTTCACTGTCGTGAATTTCATAAGAAGTCTTCTCTATATCAACTAACGGCTGCATCTCAATGTTGACATCATATGACAAGTCTGTGAGTCCGCTCATCGGACTGTGAGTAACTTCAGTATTCATCTCAAGTTCGCTGAGACGCATATCACCCTTATTGGTGTTCATCTCAAGGCCGCTCATCGGGCTATGCTGAATTTCTTGAGGTTCTTCAAGACCGGACATCTGCTGATGAATTATCTCTTCGGGTTCTTTAAGTTCAGTCATCGGACTATGCTGCGCTTCTTCCGGTTCTTTGAGTCTAATCATAGGACTGTGCTGAATCTCTTCGGGTTCTTTGAGTTCCGTCATCGGCTGATGCTTCACTTCTGTATTTTGCTTCAATTCAGCCATCTTCATTTCTCCTGGCTCCGGACTTCTGAGTTCAATATCAGCGATGCTTACGTCACTCTTCGGAGTCTCTTTGAGTCCGCTCATCTCCATCTCAGGAATTTCTTCAGCGTCTTTGATACGTATAGTCGGCTCAACTTTCACATATGAAGAATCCTTGAGTCGAGTCATAGGAAGAACGACCGGTTCATATGGTTCTTTCAGACCGGACATATCCTGTTCAATATGCTCTGTATTAATGTACTGCTCAGTGAGTTTCATCTCTCCAAGTGAAGTGTTCTTCTCAAGTTCACTGAATCTCATCTCACCCAAAGAAACATTCTGCTCGATACCAGTCATATCTATATCGGTCTGTTCGAGATTCTGCTTCTGTTCAGTGAGTTTCATTTCACCAAGTGATACATTCTGGTCAATTCCAGACATTGACATTTCTCCAAGAGAGACGTTCTTCTCAAGTTCAGTCATACCCATTTCGCCACGAAGCAAGTTCTGATCCTATGGTGTCATCTGCATCTCATCTCTTAAAAGATTCTGTTCAATCGGACTCATCTGAGCATTGACGATTTCCATATTCTGATCCTGTGAAATCATCTCCATCTTCGGCTTGTCCGTATTGACGTACTGAGTCTGTAAGTCGGCATTGAAGTGTTCAGTATTCTGGATAATCGGAGTCTCGTTCATATCTATCTTACTCTCCAAAGGATAACTCTGAACCATCTCCATCATAGGTTTGTCTGTATTCTCCTCAGCAGCGACCATAACAACCTTCGGCTTAGCCTCATTGAGTTCGATATTGATAAGTTCATGCTCAGGCTTGTCTTCATTAATTAGCAACTCCGTGAGTTCTTGTTGGAGAACATCGAGGTTCTTGATAATCTCAGAGAGTTCTTGCTCAGGAATCTCAAGATTCTTCTCAATGCCTGTCAGATTCTGAATCATCTTCTCAAGATTCGGGAGAAGTTCGACCATTGTCTATTCTTTCTTATCGAGATTCTTGAGCAATTCAGCGAGATTCTGTTCGGGAATATCGAGATTCTTTATCAATTCATAGAACGTCATCTCATCCTTAGAGAGATTCTTTATCAGTTCAACGAATTCTCTGATGTCTTTCGCAAGATTCAACTGTATGGGATAGAGATTCATATCCGGCTTAGAAAGGTCAATCATTAACTGAGCCAGATTTTGCTGCATATGATCGAGATTCATAATGATTTTGCTCAGCGGACCTTCGTACTTCTTGAGATTGAAGTCAAGTTCAGCGAGTTCCATATCAGGATGAGCGATATTCAGATATATTCTCGACAGCGGACCTATGAGTGATTTCGCACGTTGTATAATCCAAGTCATATTCAACTTCGGCTTGAAGAGATTCTGAAGAATCTCCTGCATATGCATTATAGCGTGCTCTTCATTCTTATGTATATACTGTAGTGTCTGCTTTAACTGATCGAGATTCAAGAGAATCCATGTCATCTCCATCTTTCTATGCTCTGTATTGAGTTCAAGCGGAAACAAATCCATCAGTTCCTTGATGAGATTGAGTTCAAGCGGAGTAAGTGTCATCTCTGCGTGTTCCGGATTCAATATCAATTCAGTCAGTTCTTGTTCGGGAAGTTCATCGGCTTCATTAATGGGAGTCAGGTCCATATCAGCTTTCGTCAAATCCTTGATAATCTCATAGAGTTCTTGTTCGGGAATATCCGTATTCGTGTCTATAGTAACCAGTTCTTGTTCCGGCTGTTCAGAGTCTAGGAAGTCTATGTACTCGATGTCTTGCTGCTTGTCCAGGTTCATACTGTAACTCGGATCCTTGACAGATGAGTCTTTATCGAGATTCTGCTCGATAGCATATTCGCGCAAGTTACGAATCATATCACGAATTCTCCTACGAATATCGTACTTAGCACCCTCAGTATCAATGTTCACCATATTGAACATTCCGTGGTCGAGATAATACCAGATACGAGTCAAGTCGTTTACAAAATAATAACGGTTCGACGTACGAGAGTCACGCACTAATTGAGTGCGCTGTGTAATAATCGACTTCACTGCACCCCACAAATCCTTGAAACTGTGAATCGCATATGCTTCATCACTGACAGTAGCAAAGTGCCACGTATTGTCCATCTGCTAGTCGATTGCGCTCAGAGGCGAATTTGCCTGAATCATATCGAAGTCGTGAGAATCTGCGTGATAGTGTGTACTTGCTGTATATGCATTAGCATCATTCCAAGTGGCACCCATAGACCATTCGTCGGGTTGCATAAACATACGCTGTAACCAAACGTACTGCCAGGCAATTGTACGACCGTCGCTAAACGTAGCGTCGCCGTCAGTCTGTCCGATACGTCCAAGCGTGTTACCAGAAGAATCTTGTGTAGTCATTCCATTGTCGCGCAAGTCTCTCGTCCACATATCATTGATGTACTTCACTCTCTGGAACATTCTGTTCGAGTAAAACGTACGTACATTGTAGACTTTAATGTCGATAGTCGGCTCAATAGCCTTCAACTCATTATAGTTGACAGAATACTCCGGCTGACTCCAAGAATCAATGACAAACTCGCAAGGCCCGCATTCATACGCAATGATAGGCAAATATTCGTTATCGGGAGAAAACTCACCATTACCCATTGCAATAGCACGATGATCGAACACATATAGAATCATCTTGAAGTAGCGGTGTATGTCCGGAAGTTGCCAACGCTGGTACTCATCGTCCCAAGCAGCCTTGCGGTAGAGTTCAAGAAGCGTACGCATCTTCATATCAAGACCGTCGTTCATACAAGTAAGTTTCAAGACACAGTCTTTCAGACGCTGACCCTGATTTGCTTCAAACGCTTCCAGTTTGTTGATTCCGTTAATCTTCTGGAAAATATAAGGGAAATCTCTCTGAACTGCATAAAGACCCTCTACGAAATCTCTGATATACTCAGCACGCCTATCTTCGTTACGATTCATCAGATAGTTGTAAGCATTATAAGTCTCTTGATTATTGAAATTGCTGAAATCGCTAATGAAGTTCAAATCAAGAAGACCCATAGGCATCACGTCATAATTCATCAGCCACGTGTTGTTGTAGACTGAGTTGCTCTATATGCCGGCGATTGTATTGTTATCGCATAAAGAAGCCCCCCACTCTCCGAATTCAATCTTGAATGTCAAGAAAGTCGGATCCTCAAAACCATCAACGAATACTTCATTGCTTGAACCGCTGCCCCACTCATTTCCTAAACGAAAACGTCTCAATACATCAGTCGCACCGACTGCACGGCCGACTGGCTATACAGTCTCATTGCCAGCAGTATATGCTTCACCATCGCCATAATAACGAGTCCCCGTAGCATATGGGTCGTTACCCAAGAAACCACTCAATAGAGCATTCTTCGCAGCGTTGAGAAATTGCGAGAACTTTGATTTTTTCTTGGGTTCGTCTTGACCAGGCTGCTCCAGATTAGGAGCAGATGTACTCGGTCTTGACGGAGCCCACTCTGTGTATTTAGTGGATTGATTACCTTCAGTTACAGTATCTTTTAGCGTTACGCCCATCTTTGTATTCTGTCAAATTAATTTTAACGTGCTGGTGAGTAGAAGTCAGCCATTACCTTGATATTAGGATCGTCAACGACGATTAGTTTAGAAGAGTTGCGTGCTATCTCACTCATTGCATCAAATAGAGCATTCTCTTCTGTCAAAGGATATTCATTCTCATAGAGACGGATATTTCTTATATTGAACGGACAACCGTTAGAGTATATGCCGATATGCTCGAACTCAAAGTCGCCCGCTTTCTTAATGTTAGCGTCTATAGTCTCATTCAAGCGGTTAGTCGTCATCTTCTGAGAACCATTCCCTTCATACAGTTCCTCTACGAAACCGAATGCGCCGCTATTCGACATATCAACAGCGATATAGTTCCAGTTATGCCAATTCGTCCGCGGACTTGCGATAAATTCACCCTCAAATTCTCCGAACTTGAACGACAGCGTACTCTTGTCTGCACAGACAGTGATTCTAAATGTCTCGTTATCAGACTCAATGATGTCCACTGTAGTTGTCGTCGTAATAGTGAACACACCAGACTTCCACCACTCCTTGAGTTTGCGTTCTGCTTTCATAACATCAGATAAACGGAACTTGAGACCGAGTGCTTCCTCACAATCAATCGCAACTACTTCACCCGTCAATGAAAGCAATTTGCCTCTCTGTAGCGTAATCTTCATACCCTCACTGAGACGCATCGTCGTCTTAATAGTGAAATATACGAACTTGTTGTCTGAGAAATATTTCGATATGCTCTTAACTGGATACGACTTCTTGTCTTTTGCTGACAAGTCGGTGCTGCGGAACCAGCAAGCGAATATCCAGTGATTTCGCTCATCGTCTTTGTTGTATTGTGCGCCAGTCTTGTAAATGACTGGATCGTCAGCAATAAGCATATCATAGTATGCTGTCGAAATCTTATTGCCGCTAGGACCGATGAGGTCTTCAGTAACAACAGAAGTGATGTCGAATGTCTTCTGCGGAGATACAGTAGAAGTCTGCTGATAAGAAGTCTCTATCTCTGTAACGGCATCTGCTACCTCATTAGAAATGGTTTCTCCGAAGAGTTCTGCCTGAGAAACTGTCATATCATCAATAGACTGACGCAGTTCTTCTGATTCTCTACGAGATGCCTGCGGAGCATACTTAGTAAGAGATGCCTTGAAATACATCGGTTGAGACTGTAATTGATATACGACGGTCGATGTAGTTATTTCGAATAATTTATTCAAATACTTGATATATATGATGTCTCCACGTTGTGGCTGACTCTCTTTTCCGTACTCTCTCTACCATTCGAGAATCGGAATCTGAAGTTCAGATATGGGCTGATAGTCTACTCCGAAAAGTCCGACTGTATAATCGCCGGGTTGATAGTTGCTGTCTTGCATCATAACTTTAATCTGATGTCCGCAATCTTCTACATTATACAATGTGTACTCCTGGAATATCACAGCGTCTTCTGAATTGGCTTGAGGCGTAGCACGAAAGTACAATGCGTCCAAACCCACAAGTTGCGTCGCTTGCTGTTGCAGATTCTGTATAATTGAGTAGGCGGATTGCGCCATATCATTAATGTTAAAGGCCATTCTGTACTTAAATAAATCAATTTTTGACGGCAAAACCGACAATTTCTTTATTTATCATTAAATTTGCTGAAATCGCTTCGTCTAATATATAAAGATGTTTAGAAAAAAATTCCATTTAACAGAACTATTTTCCGTATAAATGGTAATATATAATAAATAGGAGAAAACGTTTTCATATTATTAACTTTAAAATGTAGGACAACAATGAATTCACATCTACATCCGAAGATGCTATGCAGGGGTTCGACGAGATTGAAGGTATAAAAACCAACAAACAAGGAAAACTCTACGTTTCGAATCCCTACTTACTGAAAGAAATCCTTAAATCAAAGGAATAGGATGAACTGACTCCGGCAGCAATCAAGATGTTCGACCTTATGATTAAGAATATCTCAAACAAGAAGTACTACAATAATCCGGAAGACAAGAAAGATTGTCAGTAGTCTGCATTTGTAGACATTCTGATGTACTGGAGGGGATTCGACCCTGAAAAGAACCCGAACGCTTTCGCATACTACACTTCGATGATTATTAACGGACTTAACAAAGGTTGGGGAAAATGTGCCGGCAAACTCAAGACTTCAGAGATAGTGAGTCTTGACAACAATATTCATTCAATTTAAAGAAAATTAATCAAGAAAGAGACATATAATGAACGATCAGACATTAGACACATTGGCAAAGGAGACTGGAGAGGTCGTCGAGAATCCTCAGACAATTGAGAATATCTCTGAAGAAATCGCAGAGCGACTCGCTACACAGGCAAACCGCAGCGTAAATAACTACGTATACGACACTGGAAGTCCCACTCCTGGTGAATCAATCGACAGTGAACTCGACCGAGTATTAGACGTAGACAAAGAAAATGCTAACGACCAACTCATCAAGGAAGCAGCGATTCTAAAAGCGCAGCAAGAAGGTGCGAACAGAAAGTTGACTCCTGAAGAGAAAGCAAGACGCAAGCAAGAAGTCTGTGACTATCTACTCTACCAGGCTGAACAGCAGTACTACGCTCAGCACCATTACATTATGGACGGACGTACAAAGCGTCGTACGAAGGCTAAGATTTCAAGAGATTACGACAAGGGACGTTATCGTCCTCGCAACGGAAAGACGCTCAATGATTGAGTGAGCAGTCACCATGATGAAACTAATTTATATTACCGCTGAAGATGGGACGTCTGAACCTCGTGAACGGACGTCCTATTTTAAACAAAAAGAATCGATTTATTAATAAAATGTCAAAAAAAGCATTATGTATAACTATCCCTAAGACTGTATCTTGGGAAACTTACAAGCAAGAACTTGCGAAAGTCGCAGACGGAAATTACGTGATGAATTACAAAGTTCCGACATTTCCAAAAGAAGTAAAGCCGGGCGACAGATGCTACATGGTTCATAACGGTTTCATTAAAGGTTGGATGACAATATTTGATATTGTCGACAGAGACGCATTCAAATGCACGACAACTGGACGTAATTGGGCTGGTGGTATCTACGTTCAACGCACCGGTAAGTTTCATCATCTGAATCCGGAAGTTCTGATGAAAGGATTTATGGGTTATCGCTACATCGACGAAATTGATTAATTTGAAAGATTATGAAAGTGACAGTCAAAGATTTACTTATTCTATACGCATTAATAGCGATTTTTGTCTTAAGTATAAATGATTTTAGGACATCTAAAACTATTGAACAATTAACTGAACGAATTGATTCGATTAATGCGCCTTGTGAACAATTCAATCGTAACTGTGATAGCGCTCTGTATAAGACATATGGTCTAAACTGTCCAGTATGCGGGCACTCGTTCGAACATTACAGCAAATAACTATGAAGTAGTTCGGACGAGAAAAGAAAGTCAGCGGCGCTCAGCATGGTCGTAATCCTTGGAAAGTAGACTATCATTTGCATGAGAATGGACACAAACTTGAAAATTGGTGGGAAGGGTTTTGTAACCTCGTGAGTCGCACGACGATGAAGCATAGAATTAAGAGAAAAATTGAACGAGAACTTCAAGATAACGATTAAGGACGTTAGAGATTAAATTCTGACGTCCTTTTCTTATTCACTCACTTGTATAAATCCAATAGCGCACGTTTCTTCCATACCGTTGTACTTAGATATGCGTTTCGAAATAAGACAACTGTTGTCGCCATCATACATATCGAGGATCACTGCGTCCACGTCACTTTCTTCTAAAGAAGAGAAGTAGAAGAAATCAGCCAATTCTTGAAATCCGTTCTGAGTACGCTTGTTATTAATGATGTCTTTATTTTCGTAAAGATTTTTTAGTTCATCTGGTGCCGGAATGTACCACTATCCCGATTTCGTTCCTAACGTCTTATACAATAACGCTGTCTGAAATAATGGACTTTCGAAACGACTTGCTTGATTTCCTACAACTTGCACAATTCTAGGACCCGTATAACCTATGAGATTCATCCCCTCTATAATATTCTCTGTCAATGCTACGCCATCATTTATATCAACATCATCTGGACGTTCGTACTTAGCATTCATATTTCCGAATCTGAAATTAGTATAGGGAATTATTGAGCCTTTATACGGATCCACGGCAGACAAGTACCTCAAAGCACAGAATCTATACGTCCCGTTGACTTTAGTTACGAATTGCGCAATCGGATGATTCGTCTAATCGAGTGTCAAAGCGTTGTCTTTCTGAGAATAGAACAAGAAATCTCCAGGTTCAAGTTCATCAAGCGTTTTCTATGAGTTACTACTCAGTTTAACAGGATTCGTATCGAAATAAAATTTTCGTCCAACATTCTTCTGTTGAATATTCGAATCCATAAAATCTCCTCTACGGTCGAATACACTCATTCTGTCTTCTATAGGAATATCTGGAGTCTCTTCGAATTTATCCCAAAACTCTTGCTGAAGATAAGAATACGAGATGTCTCTGTCTAATAAAGCAACATTATCAATCAACGGTGCTACAGAGTTAGCGTCAAGGAAATACTGATACTTCTCCGACAATATCACATTCAACGTCTTATAGAGACCCAAGAATGTTTTGTAGAATGACTTGAAAGTCGCTTTAGGAGAAATGCTGAACGTTATAAGTATATTCAACTGATTCTCAAACAACTTCTTGTCATAGTTCTTCTTGTTATCTTTAGAAGGATATATGAGTTCTTCGAGTTTATCTCTGGTTACGAACTTGGTTTCCTTGTCATCTTCTCCAAGTCCTCTGCTGAAATAATACTTAATTGAATAATCCTGGAACAAAGAACTGAGTTCACAGATGTACTCAACTGCATTGCAAATCGTATTCAGACTTCTTGGATCAAGATAGACAGTATAGAAATCTTTAGTCTTGAGTTTACTAATGACAAAAACAAAATCGTGCGTAAACTCTGTGCTGTTGTCAATGTCATCGACAATCTTGTTCACAGCGTTAGCACGTTTCGCTTCTATATCGTCTAATAAGTCTTCGAATATTCTATCAAGAGTCATCGTCAATTCAAGAGATAAATGCAATTTCTTTATTTATCTTTATTAAATGATTCCAAGCTTCTTGAGTTCAACTTCTGTATAGACAGCAAACTCAGCACCTCTCTCAGCGCAGAACTTCTTAGCAGCGGCCCATTTCTGTTGGTTAATCAAATACTGAGTAGCCAGGCGATTATATGCTTTATGTTCTTTGAGTTTAGCGTCCGGTTTGGGTTGCTTGGGAGCGACACTCTAATCGTAAGGCTTAATCTCTATGAATATCTTACGGACGCTTTTCCCGTCTGGACCCATAATCTCAATCCAGACGTCGGGATAGTACTTCATCCTCTTCCAGTAAATCGGGTTCTTCCAGTCGAGATTGCGCTCCATACAGTATTTCTGATTCGCTATCGGATTAAGATACTCGATAGCAATCGGTTCTGTAGCCCAACGGAGAATGCCGTCACAACGGTCACAGTAGTCGTAGAAATGATACTCCCAACTACTGCGGAATATACACTACTTAGAAAGACACTTCTCAGGATGTCTAGTAGGGACGTAGTACCCTTGAGTGAATTTCTACTTTTCTGTCTTACGCTATGGCTTATGTGCGTTCTTGTATTTCTCGTTTAGTTCCGGCATTTGATTAACTAAATAAATTTGAATATTTATCAGAACTTCAATCCGTTCTGAATCTTAGCAATCTCTACTTTCTGTCTGATGCCGAAAATGAGGTTGTCGATAGTCTTGACTGTCTCCCATACAAAATCGCAGAAATTCTTTAAGTCATCTACTATCTCTTTCTGTTGTGAGAGTTGAGACTCAATCTGGATATTGATAGAAGTCTCGTTCGTATAACGGATGTTGTTCTGTCCGGCTTTCAGGCTGTTGTATATCTGAGCGTACTGAGACTTATACAGACGAAGCTGCGTATTGTAGACGCCATATGTTCCGTAGTATAAATCAACAGCTTTCTGACGCTTCGTATAAATATGATTCAGAAGATGCTCAGTGGAGACGATGTCTTTGAGTCCCCGGTTCATTTCCTCAACTTCTGCTGTCCATTGCTGACGCAGAGCGATGAGTTTCTCAGACATCGTCGCCGGCTGGCTTTGCTGTTGCTGTGTATTAGTGTTATTATTTTCTTCCATATGAATATTTATTAACTCTCAGCAGCATAAATCGCTACTTCGTTAAGAACATCACGCAAAGTGCTTGCGTAGAATGATTTACAAGGCCATCCGTCAGTTGTTCTCTCATAAGTGGCAACGAACTTGGGTTCTCCGTCGATAGTCATCATCGTCAGATTGAACGTGCAATCGTCTCCGTCGATAGGGAGATTCTGAGGGACGTAGTTAATGATGTCGTCAGATGTAAGATGGTTCTTTGCGTTGAACGTATTAGTAGGCTCTGAGAAAACAATCTTCTCAGTAGTTGCTGTCTCGTTCTTTGAAAAGTCTTTAAGATTATCGAATGGATTCTTCGTTGTGTCTACTACACATAAGTCATTCTTTACAGAACTTGGTCCATACTTAATGTCACGCTCGTCAATATGACGAATCTTGTTACCTTTGAACTTATCTGAATAGTCTTTAGTTACAAAATTCTTATTGTAGATGTCGTCCAAGTCTGTGACGGGAAGATTATCCAGGTTGTGAGTCTTGAGATACTCTCTCAGTTTCTCATTCTTCGCTTCGTTGTTATTATTGTTCATTCTTCTAAATTTGATTTCGTTTTATATTGTTGTTCTGAAATTACCAGCAATCTGTATCAGTCAAATCGACTTCAGTTCCACAGTGCTCACATTTTACGCGAACGATATTTCCGAGACCAGTCCCCATAAAACTAACGAAAGTACCGCCGCCGATTGTTCCAAAACGAGACATTCCATCTTCACGAACAAGACAGTTATGATGATCCTTGTGGAACTGTTCTAAGCGCAGATACTCAACGGGACTCATAGAGAAACTGCCGTATATCTTCGCTTCCTTCTCGAATGCTTCCCTATCTTCGGGAAGGTCTTTTTCTGTAATATCGTTGTAGTTCTCCGGAAATCCTTTATCATTCAAAGGACGCTGACGAGTAGTGTAGTCGTCAATCGGGTCGCCTTCTTGACGTTCCATATCAAACTCAGATGCTGGCGCACCATCACTCTCAGACTCTGGGACGTCATACTCAGGACCATCATACTTACGACCGTGCTCAGTATCAACTTCATAATCGTTGAGATTCCAGTCAATTGATGCATTCATTTCCTGGATGATTTTCTCTGTGGCAACAGCGTCAGAATCGGGAGTAGACTTCTCTTCTTTCTTGTCTTTACCCTCGTCTGTCTTATCAACCCAAACTGCTGTGTAATTATACTTCTTAGCATTCTTCGAAGGTCCGATGCCCTCTCGCTCGTTGTATCGTTTCGCAGCAACGAGTTCTACGTCATCGTTCAACTTGAATTCACGATGAGCAACAAAATCGTCTGCCATCTTAATGATGGTTTGTGCATCAAAAATAATATCAGTGATTAAATTACGCTTCTATGTAAGCGCGACAATGATTTCTCTAATGAATTCTTCTCTTGTCATATAAATCTCGATTTATAAATTTTTCTGTTTTTATAAAGTTTGCTTTAAAACTCAATCACATCATTTGCAAGATTTCTCGACGTCCGATGCTCAGACTTATTCCAGAATCCGTATCTGAAACCCACTTTCCGGCTTCTACACTGCTCTCAAGTCCGTCTACACCAAACGATAGTCTCAAATCGGGATACATCAAAGGTGTCTCGCCTTCTTTCAAATCGGGATTCCACTCTTTGATAATCTCTTCTGTGTCTTCTGTTATAGCCTTCTTGACATCATCGTGCTTGCGTACGAAGTCTATAGACTTCTGAACGAATTCGTCCCACATCTTGCGAAAATCGTCAATCGCTTCTTTACTTAAACGCTTTCGCTGATTCTCCCAAGAGCGATATGATTTCTCATCGTCGCTAGCGAAGTTCTCGAACTGTAGTTTCAATAACTCTGCCATCTCCTTACGGTTGACGTTATTGTCTCTGAAGAATCTGTAGACGACCTTCTGAAACTGCTCTATTTTCTCTCTATCCAACATTATCATTGTTTGAAATTCGATTTCTGGAAAATATTCCTTTATTGATTATACTTGAGTCCTCTAATTTAGTTTTCACTGATCTATAATTATTTTCGCTCGAAAGATAAATAATAAAACGAATTTAAATTCATATTCATCAAAGATGGCTAATTCTAAGAACACTAATCTGTTTATGAAACTATACTCAACGCCGAGCGGATACGCCAACGTGCCTTTTACTTGTGGCAATGCGCTTGATTTGAGCGACACATCGGCTGATATATCCAACAGCGAACTCCAGATAACAGACTCAAACGGTGATATAATCACATCGCTTGATATGTCTGGTATACACGCTGCCGGATTAACTGAGTATTATACAGAAACTAAGATTATCGGCCCTCAAAGCGCATATCTGCTCCAGGGAAACGTCATTGGTGAGACTTATGCTGCACAGTTCTTCGCTATCACTCCTGAGATTCAGCACTATGAGAACTACGAACCTTTCATCAATCTCAAGTTCTGCATCAATTACGTTCAGTGCTCTACGCTCTGTCAGCAACTCATCGACACATACAAACTGCGTACTCAACCTCAGGACGTCTGTGAAATCATCCAGGCTAAATTCGATAGTCTCGGAATTCCCGTCGCCGTAAGCATCCGTAGTCTTGCTCCTTGTAACTGCGAAGATATGAACTGCGGAAAGAAAGACAATCCTATAGACTATCTCGTATTCCAGAGTACACAGGAGGGTTATCAGTTCTTTGTGTATGACGTTTTCGTTTCTGCTATTGACTACAGTTACGAGAACTTCAACCGTGAATGGGCTGACTATACAGAGAGTCCTTTCGTCGGTGCGGTCATCAACTTCGACACTATTATCGATCTGATACGTAGCAGCGCTCCAAGACTTGTAGGAAACGCTACACGTCCGAACTACGACAGAGTTCCATGCGACATCTACAAGTACTTCGTAAGCATCGTACCTATGGCTGTTGACCAGGCTGACGCATTCGCACACAACTACAACGCATTGAAAGAATTTGCCAAGTGCTTTGATGAATTGGGAGAACTCATCGACAGCAAGTATCAGATGTTCGTGACACTCGGACATATGTACCCTGACATCTATGCGTATTACTTCGGAATGAAGGACGCATTGCTCTACAAGTACAACATACACGACATCATCGCTATGTTGGGTCAGGTAAGTGCATATATTCACGAATCAAACGTCGTCGGACCCTACAAACTCGTAGAAGATTTCGAGAAGAGACTCTATCCTCAGAAGTATCCGAACGGTGCATTCCGCGGAATCGCTATCGTCCCGGACTATCCAGATGCATCAGAAGCTGGTGTAGAGAAGTTCGCAGCATTGCGTCTTGCTCACGTCAGCGACTCTATCATCGTCGAAGAAAAAATCGAACTTCCCGAAGATATGCACATCGAGGGTTATATCTGCAACGGCTGTAAGGACGTCTACATCAAGCATCGTGCAGAAGTGAAGGTCAATACATTGCTTCAGGAAGAACTCGAAGTCTATCGCAAGTGCGACTGCGCTCTTCCTATCCGCAAAGTCGTCAGCAACGACGGACTCAACAAGGCTTACGAAGACGACGTCTGGACTTCTGCACTGCATAAGAAAGTCGACAACTCAGACTTATGGACGAACAGCACGCATAAGACGAACGACAGCATCTGGTCTGACTATCAGGAAGAAGATACACAGAAACCCGCAGAGAACTGGGACGATGAGTACGTAGATGACTACAGAGTTCCTTCCAAGTACGATGTTCTTGCGCGTGTTCCAGGCAGATATCCGAAAGCCGTTGACGATCCAAAGCAGACAATCGTTGGTCTATACGGATATATGACTTATCTCTGTATGAACGATATGTGGACGAAGTGCGGTAGCGCTTATATGTGCATCGGACTTGAGGACGACTATCAGTCTAAGATTAAGAACCTCCAGAACAGTGTACTTATCTATAATCCGAATCCAGTTCCCATTAAAATCTCGTTCATTGTTTTCAGTTAATAGTGAAGATATTCTACGACATATTAGACGACTT
>NFZD01013584.1_pt1 | contig 35288 bp, 55 predicted proteins | sample 1095381 | NCBI WGS metagenome assembly NFZD01 (sample SAMN03609891, study PRJNA323583) | gut metagenome | isolation source: feces | host: Rattus norvegicus | place: Denmark: Riget | collected 2013 | reverse complement strand
AACTGCAAATGTTGTTCCGCTTTACGCTATCAAGCCGCAGTTTACTCGTAGGAATTACGAGAATATAGTAAATAAGGCTAATGTACTTGTAACAATGCTCGGTTGTAACAAGATACATCCTAAATTAGCGTTTATTCATTGCGGTATGTTCCCTGACGGTGAGGCCGCTTGGGCGATGTCAAAGGAATATTACGAGCAGGAGGCTAAGGCTAAGCAGGATGCTCTCATTAAGGAGTTGACGAATCATAATGCGGACGATAACTCCTGAAACAGAGATGTATTATAGAACAGATGTTATTCTCAAATACCTTGTGAGAGAATATATCGAAATGTTCGATGATTTTAAATCTAATCTGTTGAGAAAAGACGAATTAAACACGCTCGAAAAGGTCAATAGTTTATATTCAAGACTTGTAGATATAACGGTCGAGAAACTGTTAGAGCTTGCTCAATTACAGTTTGAATATATTATGCAAGGCGATTTCGATTACAATATTATTGACGATGCTTGGTTACAGGAGATATTTGATAACTATAATGAGGTTATGAAATATGTTTACAGTAACGAGATTGACCGTAAACGCTCTTATTTATTTGAGGCTTTAATGTCGAGCGATTCGCCTACTACCGAAATTGATAAAGCATTGCGTTTGTGGTCGATTATGGTCGGTCAAATGACGGTCGATGTTACAGACGAGGCTACGCTTACAGCGTACCGGTTGAATGGGATAGTGTTTGTGAAATGGGTGTCAGAACACGATTCTAAGACTTGTAGTCATTGTGCCGATCTTGACGGAGAGGTATTTCCTATTGATGAGGTGCCTCCGAAACCGCATCCGAATTGTAGATGTTTTTATATCCCAGCGTGAAAGAGGTTAAAATATGACAAAATTAAGTGAAAAGACAATCGAGGCTATCGAAAAGAGCTTATCGCACGAAAATCCTCTCGAAATCAGAGTCGAGAGAGAAAAGGTTGTGCTGGTGCAACTTGGTCGAAAAGTAATCAGCAAAGAGGATTACAAAAAGTAAATATTACGGCTTACATAAAAGGTTGTAGGTAACAGTCAAACAGGACTATCGAGAATTATTTATTCTCGGAGTCCTGTTTTTTTAGGTTATGTGAGGAGTATTCCTCTTGTAATAACGGATAGAGAAATCCTTAAAACGCAAAGAGATAGTGAAATCTCTCCAAAAAAACGCAGAAAGACAGACAGAGAAGTCTTTAAAACGCAGGAGGTATGTTTTATGAACATTCAGGAATTATTAGGCGATGCCTACAAAGAGGGTATGTCAATCGAGGAAATCAATACTGCTATTGCAGACAAGACTTTTGTTGATTCCTCATCCCTGCCGCCGTCTGTATCAAAGGCGACTTTCGATAAGACAGCGAGCGAATTGGCAAGTGCAAAACACAAAATCACCGAGCTTGAAAACGCTAACCTTTCGGCTGACGAAAAACTCGAAAAAGCATTAGCCGATGCACAGAAAGCTCAGGATGATTACACTCGTAAGAGCGTAAGACTTGATGTTGAAAAGGTGCTTGTAGCAGCCGGTCTTACCGAGGACGATTACAAGGATGTAATTGACGGACTTATTACTACGGACTCTGCTAAGAGCGTTGCTATGGCTACTAACCTTGTCAACTTACTTACCGCTCAGCGACAGGCGGAGAAAAACGCTGTCATCAAAGGACTGCAAGGCTCACTCAAAGATCCGCCTAAGGGTAAAGATGACAAAGGCGAAATGACTAAGGAGGAGTTCGATAAACTGACTCTCACCGAGAAAATTCAGTTTAAGGAAGCTCATCCTGAGGAATACAAAAAACTTAATGGAGGTAATTAAGAATGGCAAAAACTTATCTTGGCTTCCCGTTCGATGAGGATTTATTCTTTAACGCTTGGCAGGAAGTTCCTGATCCGACCAAAACCGCTATCCTTAACAGCGGTGCTATGGTCAATGACTCGGCAATCGCCGAAAAAATTGCAACCGGTAGCAATCTTTATACGATTCCGTTCTACAACATCCTCGAAGGTGCTGAGGGTAACTATGACGGTGCTACTGATATTCCTGTCGGCGAAACAACCGGCGGCTCTCAGACCGGCGTTGTATTCGGTAGAACGAGAGGTTTCCTTGCTCGTGATTTCGTAGCCGATCTTTCTGCAAATGATCCTATGGGTTATATCGCAGCTAAGGTAGCTAACTATTGGAGCAAGAAAAGACAGGCTCGTCTTATCGGTATTCTCGGCGGTATTTTCGGCATTTCCGGCGATTCTGACTGGGCAAAGCATACCGTAAACCTTGCCGTTACTACCGGTACTGCTTACAAGATGGAAGCTACAACTCTCGGCGATGCCGCAATCGATGTTCTCGGCGACAATGCAGGCGAGTTCTCTCTCGCTCTTATGCACTCTCAGGTCGCTAAGGGACTGAAAGATTTACAGGTGCTTGAATACTGGAAGCAGACGGATGCTAACGGTATTGAGCGTCCTATGGCTATCGGCTCTGCTAACGGTTATACCGTAGTAATTGACGATGGTATGCCTGTTGATACTGCAACGGCTAACTATCCTAAGTACACTACCTATCTGCTCGGCAGCGGTTGTATCAGATATGCTCAGGGTAGACTTGCTCATCCGGTTGGTGTAGACAGAGATGAAAAGACTAACGGCGGTCAGGAAACTCTCTACACTCGTATCAGAGAAACTATCCATCCTAACGGATTCTCTTACGGTGTTCCTACCAGCGGATTTACCGAGTCACCGACTGATGCTCAGCTTACGGCTGCGGCTCGTTGGAGCAGACAGTTCGATGCTAAGGCTATTCCGATGGCAAAGATTGTAACTAACGGTTAATTTTACGGAGGTAGGTTATGACTCAGCTTGACACCTTAAAAACGCTGCTCGGTATTGATGACAACGATACCGAAAGCGTAGAACAGCTTAAAATCTACCTCCATATAGCTGAGCGAAAGGTTTTAAATCGTCTTTATCCTTTTGGCTCAGATAACGAGTTTGTGCCGAAAAAATACGAGCATAAGGTTTTGGAAATCGCTCAATACCTTTACTTGCGTAGAGGTAGCGAGGGCGAAACCGCTCATAGTGAGAATGGCGTAAGCCGTTCCTACGAGGATGCTGATATTCCGAAATCTATGCTCGCTGAAATTACACCGATGGTAGGTGTTGTGCAATGAGGATATTGGAGAGAAATAAACAACGATTTTTCTACTCGCTATTTGAGGGCGATTCGCCGGTCAGAGATTATAATGCTAATCCGCTTCCGAAATATAGCAAGCCTTTATCTTTCAGGGCAAGCATTTCTGCCGCTAAGGGTAACGCTGAAACTGAGCAATTCGGCACAAATCTCGATTATGACCGTGTACTGATTACAGACGATATGCGGTGTCCTATTGACGAGCAAACGATATTGTTTCTTGACAAAGATCCTGAGTTCGATACGCAGGGTAAGCCGCTCGGTGATTATTTCGTCAAAAGAGTCGCTCGTTCGCTTAATACCATTTCCTACGCAATAAGCAAGGTGGATATTTCGTGATTAGTGTTACTATTCAAGGCTTATCCGAGTTTAAAGATAAGGTACAGAAATATCGAAAATCGATGCCTGAGCGTAAGAAAGAGTTTTTATTGAAACTGGCTGAAATCGGTATAGATGCCGCAGACATCAGTTTCAAGCGAGCTCATTATGACGGCGTAAACGATGTTGCTGTAAGTCCTACTCCAAAATGGCACGGCTCAAATACTTTAATCATATCAGCGACCGGACAAACGATTACTTTTATCGAGTTCGGTACAGGTATTACTTATGCTGACGATCATCCGTTAGCACAAGAGTTCGGAATGATTAGAGGAGAGTACGGTCAAGGCAAAGGTAAACAGGATAGCTGGGTTTACTATGGTGAGGAGGGTACAATGGGTGAATGGCTGAGAACAGTCGATAATCAATATGTCATTCGTACTCGTGGTAATCCGGCTAACAGGTGTATGTATGATGCCGGAAAGAAAATGAGAGATGAGATAGAAAAGATTGCGAAAGAGGTGTTCCGATTTGATTGATATAGAAAACAAGGTTTTTCAGAGCGTTATCAATAAAGTTAGTGCTTCTTTTCCTTTCATTCGTACCTATAATGACTCTCTCCCTGCTAAGCCTCAGTTTCCTTGTATTGCATTGGAGGAGGCCGATAATTATGCTTACGAACGCACACAGGATTCAGGCAGTCTTGAAAATCACGCTATCGTTATGTATGAGGTAAATATTTACTCTAACAAAACAAGCGGTAAAAAAGACGAATGTAAACAAATTCAGGCAATAGTTGACGGTGAGTTCTCACGCTTAGGCTTTACGAGAACATCTACCGTACCTATGCTTTTGAATAACGCAACAATCTATCGCCTTGTTTCGAGATATACAGGTTGTGTATCGAAAGAGGGCGAAATATGCAGGAGGTAATATTTTATGGCTGAAAATACTTACGGTACTTATTTAATGAAAAAGGATTCAGGTGATACTTATTCTAAGCTCGTAGATATTAAGGATTACCCTGACCTCGGTGGCTCTCCTGAGATGCTCGAAACAACTACGCTCTCAGACAAGATGCAGACATTCATTCTCGGTATTCAGAAATCCGACAGCCTCGAATTTACCTGTAACTATGACAAGACAACCTATACTACCCTCAAAGACTTAGAGGGTGATGAGCTTGACCTTGCTATCTATTTCGGCGGCACCGAATCAAACGGTGTTGTAACTCCTACCGGAGCTAATGGTAAGTTTAAGTTCAAAGGCTCGCTCTCCGTTCATCTTACAGGCAAGGGCGTTAATGAGGTAAGAGAGATGGTTATTACTATCGCTGCCTCTACTGTTATCGATTTTGAATAATCACTCAGAAAGTTTATATAAAGGAGAAGCTTTATGGCAAAGACGATTGAGATAGAGTATGAGGGTAAAACCTATACTCTTGAATTTACAAGAAATTCAGTAAAACAGCTTGAAAACAGAGGGTTTAAAATCAGCGAGCTGAGAGATAAGCCTGCTAACCTGATTCCTGAGTTTTTCGCTGGTGCATTTATCGCAAATCACCGATTCGTCAAGAGAGAAATTGTTGACAAGATTTTCGACAATCTTAAAAACAAGGACGGTCTTATCGAGGTACTCGGTGATATGTATAACGATACCCTTACCTCGTTAATCGGTGACGATGAGGAGAAAGAGGGAAACATAGCTTGGAAAGTGGTATAGCAGGTAATCCTCTTTCCGATTCAGGAGAGGGCGGTATAACTAATGACTCCCTCTCCTCTATTACTTATACGGAACTCTTTGAAACGCACCTGCCTTTCTTTTTGTCAATAGGTATGTCCTATGAACAATATTGGGATGGAGATGTTCAGATTGCTAAGTATTATCGTAGAGCGTATGAACAGAAAAGAGAGCGTATAAACGAACAGTTATGGCTGCAAGGATTGTATATTTACGATGCTCTGCTGAGGGTAGCCCCGGCTTTCCGTCCTATGAGTAAAGCCGAGCCTGAAAAATATATGCACGAGCCGTTACCTATCACCGAAACAGCCTTAAAACAGAGAAAAGTTAAGGAAGCAAAAGCAAAGCAGGAATCTATCAGAGAAAAAGCAGAGGCTTTCGCTTCTAATTTCAATAAAATACTCAAAAACAAAAAGCGAAAGGAGGAGAACAATGCCGGAGCAGACGATTGATACTTTACAAATCGAGATAAAGGGCGATGCGAAAAGCGGATATGATGCCCTCGATAATATTATAAAACGGCTGGAAAAGTTAGAGAAAATCTCTAATAAGGTGAGCAAAACTGAAAACAAGCTCGATTCCGTGAGCAAAAAGGCAAGCGGCGGTTTTGGCAAGTTTGCTTCCTCTTTGCGAAAAGTAGAGCGTGTGCTTAATGTTGTAACCGATAAATGTGCTGAATGGTTTAACGAATCGAACAGTTACACAGAGGCTCTTAACTTATTCGAGGTAACTATGGGAAAAGGAGCGGATGCAGCTAAGGAGTATGCTGATAAACTCCAAAACCTTATGGGTATCGATGTCAAAGAGTGGATGAACTATCAAGGCTCGTTTAATCAGCTTCTCACAGGCTACGGTATGGACGAAAGCGTGTCTAATCAAATGAGTCAGCAACTTACACAGATAGCCTACGATTTATCGTCATTATGGAATACCGATGTACAGACGGCTTTCCAAAAGGTACAGAGTGGTATGTCCGGACAGATTAAAGGACTTAAAGTGTGGGGTATTAACCTCTCCGTTGCTCAGTTGAAAGAAACAGCACTCGCACACGGTATTGAACTTTCGACCTCAAAAATGACGGAGGCTCAAAAGGCTACACTTAGGTATATTACCATAATGGAGAAAACGCAGAATGTTCAAGGCGACCTTGCTCGAACAATTATTACACCTGCGAACGCTATGCGTATTCTTAACGCACAGATTACGCAGATGAAACGAGCCTTAGGTAATATCGTATCGGTACTGGTAGTCAAATTCATCCCTGTATTACAGGTTGTGGTTAATTGGCTGACCGTAGCGGCTCAGCGTGTAGCCGACCTGTTAGGATTCCAGCTTCCGGAGATAGATTATTCAGGTCTTGATATGAGTTCGTCTTTTGCGGACGATTTAGCAGAGGGACTTGACGAGTCTAACGATGAGGCAAAGAAACTCAAAAAGACACTTATGGGATTTGATGAGTTGAATGTTCTCAATGCTCCAAAAGATACCACCTCTACGCTCTTAGGCGGCGGTTTACCTGCTGACTTAGGACTTGATCTAAGTAAGTATGGCTATGATTTTACAGAGGGGTTAAAGAGCATAGATACCGCTCAGATAGAGAGTACGCTGAAAAAGATTGAAATAATCGCAAGCGGATTCTTACTCGCTCTCGGCGTAATACTTGTTCTTACAGGACATCTCCCTATCGGTATTGCCTTAATTATTGCAGGCGTTGCTGGATTAGTGGCGGCTGTGGCTATAAACTGGGGTAGTTTGGATAAAAGTGTCATAAGTACTCTGACAACGATTACTGCTGTACTCGGAGGATTCTTACTTGCTATCGGTGCGATACTCGCTTTTTCAGGAGCAAGTTTACCACTCGGTATCGCTTTGATGGTATTGGGAGCAGTAAGTTTAGCGACTGCATTAACTCTTAACTGGAAATTCGCTGAGGATAAGGTTGGCGGAACACTCGGTATCATTGCAAGTATTGTAAGTGGTGCCGCACTTGCATTAGGTATTTTGTTCATCATAACTGGTGTGAGTATTCCACTCGGTATTGCTTTCCTTGTAGTAGGAGCAATAGGGCTTGTAAGTCAATTAGCTCTTAATTGGAACGCAGCCTCTGACAAAGTTAAAGAGGTAATCGCTACTATTACTACGATTGTTTCAGTTGCGTTTATCGCCATCGGTGCATTACTTGCTTTCTCAGGAATACAGATTGCGTTAGGTATCGCAATGCTCGCTATCGGTGCATTTACTCTTATTTCTGCTGGAAAAGAACAATGGGATCTCATACCTCAGGACATAAGAGAGGTCATCGTAAAGGTCGGTATGATTGTAGGCGTAGCACTCCTCGTCTTAGGTGCAATTTTGGCTTTTTCGGGCGTAGGTGTTCCGCTTGGTATCGGAATGATGGTCGCAGGTGCCGCTACACTTGCCGCAACAGCAGCACTCGATTGGGAGTTTATGAAAAATAAAATAACCGAGGTCATTAAGAAAATAGGAGCTATCGTTGGTGCAGCCTTACTCGTATTGGGTGCAATTTTAGTGTTTACCGGTGTAGGTATTCCGCTCGGTATAGCTTTAATGGTTGCAGGTGTCGCACTTATCATCACTGCGGCAGTTCTTAACTGGGACACAGTAAAACAAAAGATAAAATCCGTGTTAGCTTCTATCCTCAGTATTATTTCTGCGGCCGCAATCGCTATCGGTATCATCCTTTGCTTAACAGGTGCAGGTATCGGACTTGGTATCGCAATGATAATGTTAGGTCTTAAAGGTGTACAGAAAGCAGAAAAGGTTGACAGTAATCCTATCACAAAATGGATTAAGAGCGTTTGTAATGGAGCAATAGACCTTGTGGAACGAGCTATCAACAAGTGTATTGGCTTGATTAACAAGTTCAGTTTTAGTTGGGATGTTCCTGACTGGATGCAGGATGTCTTAGGATTCGATACCGTTAAACTCGGATTCGACTTAGATACTGTAAGTATTCCTCGCCTTGCAACCGGCGGTATGATTTCGGCAGGACAGGCATTTATCGCTCGTGAGAGCGGCCCTGAACTTGTAGCAAGTGCCGGAGGCGGTAGAACGGCGGTAATGAACAACGATCAAATCGTAGACTCTGTATCTAACGGCGTGTATCGTGCGATGAGAGAGGCTATGAGCGATAGTTCAGGTCAGGGAGGCTCCGTTATTAACCTCACAGTAACTCTTGACGGTGAGCCTATTTACAAGGACACAGTAAAGCGACACAACGATGAGGTTAAGGCTACTGGCTCATCTCCTCTTTTAGTAGGAGGTTAATCTATGAAAATATTAACAATTAACGGAAATTCAAATATAAAGCAGCCTGCGACAATGCAAGTAGATTTACAGGACATTGATAGTTCCGAAACCGGACGTAATCAGTCGGGTGATCTTATGCGTGATAGAGTCGCAGGCGGCTCTAAGGCAAAGAGAAAAGTTAGCTGCTCGTGGAAAGGATTAACGCAGAGTGAAATCTCAGAACTATTAAGAGAAATGGGCGGTGTATCGTTCCCTATTACATATCCTGATCCATATTCCGGAACTTTCCGAACTGCTACTGTATATGTAGGCGACCGCTCTGCTCCGATATTCCGTAATGGTGCAGATTCTAACGGAGAGATTATATGGGAGTCTATGTCAGCTAACTTTGTGGAGTTGTAATTATGTATAATGTCGATTCTAACATATTAGCGAAATACGCCTCTGATAGCCGAGAGATATTTGTCAGAGCTACTTTCAATGGAACGCATAAAGTAAACGGCGATTATATTAAAACCTTTACTGTGAGCGATTCTGTGAGCGGTAGTAACGATAATTTGTCGCTCGGTAATGCGTGTAGTGCTAAATTGGAACTTGATATGTTTATGCCGCCTACTACCGGTTATACATATAACGATGCCGAAACGGGCGAAACTACCACCTATAACGATTTTGTCGGTCTTGCTAATGCCGAAATTAAGTTAGAGGTTGGTGTAGAGGTAGACGGTGTGGTAAAGTTTACTCCTATCGGTGTATTCTTTATCGATTCATACGAGAGTAAAAACGAGTTCCGCTCGGTGAAGATTACCGCTTTTGACGGTATGCTTAAAATCGATAACGCATTAGGTAGTAGTTATACTTGCTCTCTTACTGTGGCTAATCCTACCGCTCTCAATGTGCTTAAAGATATATTAACGCAGGCAGGGATTAGTACCGCCTACATTGGCGAGGCTACCTCCGGCGGAGACTCGTGGCAGGCATATCCGCAAACATCGGATGGTGTAAAATACTCCGATACAGGCGAAAAGACTAACACTAATACCTCTATCGGTATGAATACTCCGTTTTGGATTAGTGCTACTGCAAGCGATATTGAGTTCATCTTGGTATCTGACAGTCAGACTTTTCCATCAACAATAAAGGTTTTGTATTTCTCTGACGAGAATCTTACGAATCTTCTAAACGTAAACAATTACGAGGTGAACACTGAGTTTATCTTTGATGCCGGATTGGGATGGCAGGTAGATGTTCAGACAACTACGCCTGCACATTCCAAGCCTATCTATGTAGTATTCTGTGCGGATATACCGAGTTACTCCGCTTCTGATTTGGAACTGTACATCGGTATCAATCAGAATATTCCGAGAGTTACAAATTATGTCAATCCAGCGGTAACAATCCCTAATCCTAATACTGTCGATGTTTCTGCTCGTACTATGCTTGGCTATATGGCTGGTATTTTAGGCTGTAATGCTAAGTTTGACAGAAACGGACATTTTGTATTAAAGCGTATCGGCGGTAATACAGAGATTGATATTAACCGTCCTCGGCAGTATATGGACGGATTTCAGAAAACAACCGCTGATATTCTCACGATAGGTTATCTTACAACCGGCTCAGATACAAACGGTGAGGGACAAGGAGAGGTTGTTACAGTAGGCACCGGAACATTCGGATTTAATTTTGAAAATCCTTATATTCCTCTTACTGTAAATGTGCGACCGAACATTGTAGCGAATACAATACTGAATTTGTACAAAAATACCGCTTTCCTCTCAGGTAGCGTTAAGTATCGTTACGATCCCTCTATTGATTGCGGAGATATTGTTTATGTTGAGGGTAACGAGGGCGATTATTTTAAGGTGATTGTTCTCGGTCATAAAATCTCTATGACTGGCGGTCTTTCTGCTACGGTGGAATGTAATATCAACACAGCTACCGCTAAGGAGTTTGTATCTACGCCATCATCGAAAAAGCTAACAAGTAAGTTTAACGATTTTATCGCTAAATATCAGGACATCGTTAAGGTACTTACATCTGTTAGTGGCGGCTATGTAAAAGAGGTAAGAGATAGTAGCGAAAAGGTAAGAGCCTTAGCGATTACGCAGAGTGATATTGAGGTCGAATGGGACGAAACAAACAATAAGGTTGTGGTAGTTCATTCTTACGATAGCTCCGTCCCTATGTGGGTATGGTCTTACGGTGGTCTTAGCTTCTCGAATAATGGCGGTGCCTCCTATGAGGTTGCTATCAATATGAGAGGTGAGATTTACGCAAACAATCTCGTATCTGCTCGTGGTACTATCGGTGCTTTTACGATTGACGATGCCTCTATCACTTATAAAGGCGGTTTGTTTACCGATTATGTTCCGTCAGGCAACGGAACGGCGTATCGAGTATTTATCCAGCCTGCTTATGTGGATAGCGGTAATGCTGCCGCTGACACTTGGGTAATATCTGCACAAAAAGCAACGGTCACTAACGGTACAGTAGGTGATTGGTATTATACATTCAGAGTTCGTGCTGATGGTAGAGTGGATATTGCAGGGGATGTCGGTTGTGACAGCAATCTTACTGTTGACGGAATCCTTAAAATCAATCGTTACATACAGGATATGAGCGGTTATCAAGTATTCGGCACTAATAACAACTATGTTTTTGGATATGGTGCTTATGCTAACGGATTACCTACATATTTAGAGGGAAATAATGTTTATCTCAGAGCTGCTTCCGGAAATTATGCGTATTTTCAACAGGCAGGTAATACAAGACTGACTTTTGGTAGAGCAAGTTTTACAATGGACGGTAACACCGCTGACAGAGATTTTATAGAGTCCTCCGGAGGTTTTGTTGTATCAGCAAACGGAGGTCAAAATTGGCTTTGTTTGTGGGGTAGTAGGGTTTACTGTGCTAATGATACCAAAGTAAACGGCAATCTCGAGTGTATTGATATTAGTTGTGGTGCGATAACTGCAACGGGAACAGTTAAGATAAACTATACCGCATCCGCAGCGTGTCCGGTTTATATGACAAAAGCCGGTGCTTTGTATCCTTACACATCGTCAAGGCGGTATAAGGAGAACATCAAATACAAACTCGATGAGGACTTAGACCCTGAAAAACTATACGATTTACCGATTGCTCAGTATAACTACAAGACCGAGTTTGCTGACCGTTCTCTCGCAGAGGGTAAGCAGATAGGTCTTATTGCTGAGGATGTAGCAGAGATTTATCCTAATGCTGTCATCAAGAACGGCGAGGGAGAGATTGAGTCTTGGCAGAGTATGATTATGCTCCCTGCAATGCTCAAACTCATTCAGGAGCAAAAGGCACAGCTTGACGAGCAAGCGAACGAAATAAACGATTTAAAGGCAAGATTATCCGCATTAGAGGATATAGTAAATAAATTAACAAAGGAGTGATTCTATGGCACAGCTTATAAAACCGATAGAGATTGATTGTTCGAGGCCTAATCGCTTTCAGACAACGGTAAGTAAGCAGGGCGATATTAACTCTCGTTTCCTGCGTGTGAGCCTTGCCGATAACGGCAATCCTATCGAGATTACGAGTGAAAATACGGTCATTGTCAATTACAAGAGAGGCGATGGCGAAATCAATTCATTCAGCGGCACCGTAAACGAGGACGGAACGGTAACGATTCCTCTTACCTCGTGGTTGCTGGATGTCAGCGGTAACGCAGACTGTGAAATCGTTATATATGACAGCACGGAACAGTCAAGATTATCTACTACACTCTTTACGCTCTATGTAGAGCCGTTTATCACAGACGATTCAGAGGTTACAGAGGACAGCAAATACGATATTTTGCTCACACTCATTACTCAGGTCGATACAGCCGTAAACGCTTGTAATACGGCGACAGAGGCGGCACAGCAGGCTACTACGGCGACCGAAAAGGCTATCACCGATGCGGAGGAAGCTACGGAGGCTACAAATGCAGCTATTGAGGCTGCGACAACCGCTACCGAGAACGCTAATGCTGCTATCGAAAGAGCAAATGCGGCCGCTGAGGTCATCGAGAACATCAAAGCCGAGGATATTCCATTCGATCCTACTGTTACCGGAAAGACGGCAATACAGAATACTCAGCAGGCTCTTGATGCACTTTTACTCAATTCCGCTATTTCAGGCGGAGCAAAGAACATCTCATCTTGGGTAGATGTTCAAAAACTCGTAAGGTTAGGGTTAGCCTCAGCCGTATTCAATATTGGCGACCAAATCGTTACAAAATGGTATACCGATGAGGGCGAGGAAGCTACTATGACTTGGGACATTATCGGTATCGATGTAGATACTCCTGCTGACAGTCAGTATACACACAGCCTTACCTTACAGGCTCACGATGTTATGACTAAGGTAGCATTTAATCCTCCTGAGGCTTTGTTTGTTAATCGTGGAGAGAATGAGATTCCGGCAGGTACATTCAATTTCACGGTAGACGATACGGTTTACCAGTTTACTCTCACTAACGCTATTCCGGCAGGCGGCTGTCTTGTTTTACCGCTTTCGAGTGTGACAGCGGCTATCGATTCAGTAGAACTTTACGAGGATATTTTTACGGACGGTGCTGAAAATGCGGTGGAGGTAGTAACCGTTACTGCTGGCTCAGGCGGAACAGCTTTGAGTACGCTTGGTGCGGTCAACACAAATAAGCAGAGAATGTACGGCGGCGGCCAGAGATGGAAAGAATCAGTTATGCGTGCTTATCTCAATACAGACGGTGATTATATCGCAGAGGACACTCTCGGAGCGTTCACTCGTCTTTGTGGAGATTTAGCGGAAATGACTCCGTTCTATACAAATATGGATGAGGATTTAATCGAGGTTATCGGAGAGGTAACAAAGAGGACTGCTGTTCCTGAGATTGACGGAGGCGGCACCGATGTTACTAACGATAAATTGTTCTTACTCGCAGCTACCGAGGTGAACGGCTCAGGTTACGAGTCAGAGGGAGCAGCTTATCCTTATTATGATGGTGCTGGAAATGCTGAACGCAAAAAGCAGTATCAGGGTAGCAGTTCCGCTTGGAGATTGCGTTCTCACAACTCCTCGTACGCTTACAATGTCCGTAATGTCGGTCCGAACGGTAACATCAATTACGGCAGTGCTCGTATTGAGTACGGCGTTGCTCCGGCTTGTTGCATCGTATAATCTAAAAATCACGCCGTTAGGCGTGTAGGAGAGAATTATGTCAGTATTAAAGTCTAAAAGAGGCGAATCTAAACTCGCAGTTATCACTAAGGCTCGTGAACTCGCTACTTATACAGTTAAGATTTGCAGTAATGAGAAAGTGTTTCCTAAGCGTTATCGTTGGTGTATTACAAGTAAAATTGTAGATACCGTACTTGATATTCACGCTAACGCTATCAGAGCTAATTCTATCTATGTATCTGTACAGGAGGATTACGCTTTAAGAAAACAATTTCAAAATAAGGCGTTATCGCAGACATATTCTCTCCTTAGTCTAATGGATATTGCTTACAATACATTCAATATCGAGGATAGTAAGATTGAGTATTGGACTGGTCTTGTCCTCGAAGCACAAGCTCTTATTCGCAAATGGAGAAATTCAGATGCGGAAAGATATAAAACACAGGGTAACAGTTGATAATTTATTGCCCTCGAACGCTTACAATGTCCGTAATGTCAATACGAACGGTAACATCAATAACAACAATGCTCGTAATGAGAACGGCGTTGCTCCGATTGTGAGAATTGCTCGTAATAAAGTAGATTCGGTAGGAATCGAAATCAATGCTATCACACAAGGAACTGTTATCCTAACCTAAAAAAAGGGTGAATTAAAAAGCACGGTGATGCATCTCGCTTACATAAGAGAGTTTGCTATACACACCGACACTATTATGAATAATCTTAAAAATCAAAATGTACAGGATTGCGTATGCGATTTCGGTAATCTATATCAGGCTATGCGTAAATGTAAGCATAATGTTATGTGGAAAGACAGCGTAGCAGGTTATGTTAAGAACGGATTAGCGAATTGCTATAAATTGAAACAATCCTTATATAATGGCAAGTATTCTATTGATCCTTATATTACTTTTACTATCACCGAGCCTAAGGAAAGGGAGATAGTCAGCACGAGGATAAAAGACAGAGTGTTTCAAAGGAGCCTCGCAGACAATTATTTGTATGATACTCTCACGAAATCTTTTGTTCATACTAATGGGGCTTGTCAGAAAAACAAAGGTACAGATTTCGCTCGTCAATGTCTTAAAGATGCTTTACATAAGTATTATCGCAATTATGGTAAAGAGGGTTATGTTCTCAAATGCGATATTAAGAGCTTTTTCGCCAGCACTACAAGGACGGCTGCTATAAATGCAGTTGAGTCGAATATTACTGACGATTGGGCGTTATCAAGAGTGATCGAGATAGTTGATAGTTATACGGCTGAAACCGGTAAAGGGTTAGGTCTTGGCTCACAAATAACTCAACTTATCGAACTTTCCGTCCTTAATTCTCTCGACCATTATATAAAAGAGGTTTTAAGAATTAAATGTTATGTTCGGTATATGGACGATTTCGTCCTTATTCATCCGGACAAGGTATATTTAAAATATTGCAAAGAGCAAATTGCTAAGAAATTAGCGGAAAGTGAACTATCTCTTAGCGTAAACAAAACGCAAATCTTTCCTCTTTCACAACCTATACATTTTCTCGGTAATTCATACAGACTTACTGATACAGGTAAAGTCATAATGAAAATGCTACCTGAAAAAGTAGCTCGTGAAAAGAGAAAACTACGGCGACAGCGTGAAAGGGTTAAACAAGGCAAAATGACTAAAACAGAGGTGTACCATTCCTATCAAGGTTTTAGAAATAATGCCTTAAAAGGTAATAACCGTAACATTATTACGGAAATGGATAAATACTTTAAGAGCTTATGGGAGGAATGATATTATGTTCATTTACAAAGGATTAAGGCAGCAGCTCGCTGAGGAGCGTACTCGCAATAATGAGATTGCCGAGCGGTTACAGCAAAGGGAGGCTGATATTGACTATATCGCTATGATGACGGATGTAGAACTCGAAACCGATACAGAGGAGGTAACTGACGATGAGTAATAAATTCAATAAGGTCAAAGCCTATTATGATAAAGGCTTATGGGATAAAAACAGAGTTGCAAACGCAGTTATCAAAGGCTGGATTACCGAGGAGGAATATGCCAATATTGTAGGCGAGCCTTACGAGGTGGTAGTATGACAATCAATCCGGCAAATGTGAGTATGGTTGTATCAGTTCTCGGCGTTATCATAACCGTACTTACCTTTATTACAACTAACGCTAAAAATCGTCAGAAAACAGATGATAAGTTCGATTTGCTTAAAGCCGAGCTTAAACATACCAACGATACTATCAAACAGTTATCGGACAGAGTGGAAAAGCACAACGGCGTTATGGAGCGTACCTTTAAATTGGAGGAAAATGTAAAGGAGAACGCCCACGATATTGTAGAACTTAAATCGGACACAAGAGAGATAAAAAGTATAATTATGAAAGGGTGATTGTATGAAATTCACAAAAGAAACCGCAAGGAGAATGTTAAGAACATTCTTACAGGCATTTTTACCAGCTCTTGCAGTAGGTATCGGTACGGCAATCGGTGATGACGGCTCTATCACAAAAGGTGCCGCAGTCGCACTCATTGTCCCTGCGGTCGCTGCCGGTCTTGCTGCAATTATGAATCTCGAAAAAGAGGAAAGCGAGGTGGAGGACGATGAGTAAAACATATTTCGGCGTAGATATTTCTGAACATAACGGTACGGTGGACTGGACTAAGGTCGCTAAGAAAGTCGATTTTGCTATTCTCCGTATTGGCTGGGTAGGTAACACTCAGAACAAGATGGACAAACTGTTTGAAAAGAACTATGCGGCCGCTAAGAAAGCAGGCGTTAAACTCGGTGCTTATGTATATATGTATACTAAGAACGCCCTCAATGCTAAGAGCGGTGCTGAGTGGATTCTCAAACAAATCAAAGGCAAGGAGTTTGAGCTTCCTATCTACTGTGATATGGAAGATCCTACTATCTCAAAACTCTCTAAGGCGGAGCTTACGAACATTACTATCGCTTTTAACGAGGCTATCAAGAAAGGCGGTTATGCAGTAGGTACATACGCAAGCCGTTACTGGTTTGACAGCAAACTCAATAAGCTCCTCCGCACGAAATACCATACTTGGATTGCCCATTATACCTCCGGTACGAATAAGTACAAAGGCGAGTATGAGATGTGGCAAAATTCAAGTAAAGGCAAGATTGACGGTGTGAGTGGAAATGTCGATACGAATTATCTTTACGAGGATATTTTCGATAAGCCTGCGACTACTCAGCCTGTTACTCCCTCACAGCCTGCGAAAAAGTCTGTTGATGAAATCGCAAAAGAGGTTATCGCTGGTAAATGGGGTAATGGTGAGGAACGCAAGAAAAGACTCACGGCAGCCGGTTATAATTACACTACTGTTCAGAACAAAGTAAATGAGCTTGTCGCTCCTAAGAAAAAGAGCGTTACCGACATTGCAAAAGAGGTTATCGCTGGTAAATGGGGTAACGGTTTAACAAGGCGTAACAAGCTCAAAAAAGCAGGGTATGATTATAAAGCTGTTCAGAAAGAGGTAAACAGACTCTTAAAAGGTAAATAATTATTAAATATTTAAGGTAGTTTTCCTCCTTTATATAAAAGTACCGAGTAGGGTAATTAAACTCTACTCGGTATCTTTATGCTCACAACAACCGCCTTTTGTCTAACAAGTAGGTAAAAGTGGTTCTTATTCGAGCCGTTTGGTGGTACACAGTCCTCTACATAAGAACTTTTCGCCGATTTAATATCTTTAAGATTTATCTTTCTTTTCGGCTCATTAGTAAGATTGAAAGCAATCTCTAACTCGGTATCTCCGTCCGGCTTATCGAATACCCATACTTTATTGACGAGTATATCGGTGATTCGTCTACGGAAATCAAAATCCTCTATATCTCCGTTTGTGAACTTTTCAAGAAAATATATCACCTGTTCCTTATCTAATGGGGTAATGGTTTGTTGTTCTTTGAGCAGTTGTTTCTCAACTGTTCTTTTTTCTTTTTCTAAGGTGTTTAAACGCTGAGCGAGCGTAGGCGATTCTGCACCGTCCTCGACCAGTTTAAAAAGACGATTTATCGAGCGGTCAATTTCCTGCAATCTCTTTTTGAGTGCCGGAATCAATGTACTTTCTTTCATTTCTGCCTCATTGGCTTTAACAGTAAGCTCAGCGAGGTAATCTATTGTTTCAGGAGTAAGTATTCCCATTGCCGCTTGAACAACCGCACGCTCAATAACATCCTTACGAATGTTCTTTTTATCACAGCCTTTATGGTTAATCTTGTTATAGCAAGCGTAATAATAGTGTTTTGCTCCTGTACGGCTTGTACCGCTTACGCCGTCCATATGACCGCCACAATGACCGCAAAAGAGCTTTTGAGAGAGGAGATAGTCTGTTACTGTCCTACTGCTCGTAGGTGCTTTTTCTTTCTCTCCGAGCCTTGCCTGAACAATATCCCATACATTTTTATCTATAATTGCAGGAATACCGCCCTCTATGCGAATATCCTTGTATTTATATACGCCTATGTATTTTTCATTAGTGAACATCTTTTTAAAACTGCTCTTATTGAACTTACCTCCGGTAGATGTCCGCCAGCCTCTATTATTAAACAAATTATATATGTCGGCTATGGTGCTGCCGTCTGCATACATCTGAAAAGCAGTCCTAACATACTCTGCCGTGATAGGCTCTATTTGGTATTTTTTATCGACTATTTTAAAGCCGAGCGGCGTACTACCTCCGCAGCTATTACATTTAAGAGCAGATTCGTTCATCCCTCTCGAAATCTTTTGTGCGAGTTCCTTAGAATAAAACTCCGCCATACCCTCCAAAACGGATTCGAGGAGAACGCCCTCCGGATTATCGCTTATATTTTCGGTAGCGGATATGACTCTTACACCGTTCTTTTTGAGTTTCGCTTTATATATCGCACTATCGTATCTGTTACGAGCGAAACGGTCAAGTTTATACACTACTATCCCTTGCCATTGATGCCGCTCGCTATCGGCTATCATACGCTGGAACTCGTGCCGTTTACCGCTATCGTGATAAGCGGAGGTGGAACGATCTATATATTTTTCTATTACATTATATCCCTGAGCCTTACAGAACTCCATACATACTCGGTCTTGTCCCTCGATAGACTGTTCCGTTTGCCTATCAGAGCTGTATCTCATATATAAAACTACATCCATTTAATTATACCTCTTATCGTAATACTCCTAATACAGAAAATACTCTGTTTTGACAGAAAATTATCTGTAATCTGAAAGTCGAATGATTTTAGACTGCAACATCCTCGTTTTTTTCTGCTTTTGCTCGGTCTTGTTCATTTAAAGCAGATTGTATAATTCTTGCTTTGCCCTCGTCATCGGTGGATTGATAAGCAGATATGATTATCTTTTCAGACGGAGATAAATCGCCGGTATTACCTGTTAGGAAATATTCTAATGGGACATCGAAAAAGGAGGAAACCTTATAAAGTTTATCAATTTTAGGATAAGATTTTCCCCACGCCTTTATTGTAGCATTTCCTAAACCGCACTCTTTTTCAAGTCTTGAAATGGTTATATTTCGTGCATCTGCGAGGATTTTCACATAATCGAATACTGTCATAATTAACCTCCTTACAAAAAATAATTAGGAAATTTTCTAAATTAGGTATTGACATTTAGGAAATTTTCTAATATAATGTGTTTTGTAAACAACTTGTTGTCATAAATATAGGGTGCAAAAAGAACACGGAACACAAAATATTGTTTCCGAAAGTTCTCCTATGCTTTAATTGTCATCGCAACTCGATTATAGCATAGACCTCTTTTGTTGTCAACTTGTTTACAAGAAATTTAAGAGAGGAGGTTAAATATTGTACCGACAGATTAAAACATCGCTCTGTGAGTTAGGACTTACGCAGGTGTGGCTCATTAACGAGCTTGCTAAGAGAAATATCCGTACCGATAAGACGGAAATGTCCTCTGTTATCGCAGGCACTCGTACCGGACCGAAAGCGGACTTGCTGATTAAGACGGCAAGAGAAATCATTAACGAGTACAAGGAGCGGTGTAATGATGGCAGTTAATACCCTAACTCCATACCGAGAACGGCGTATCGTACATACTATTTGGGAATCAGCGGTTGATTATTTCAAGAATGAGGAAAATCAAAAAGATTTTGAGAAATGGTATGAGGAACGCTATGGAAAACCTTATTTGCCTAAGGAGGCTAATTATGAACATTAAGAACATTATCAGTTATATTCTTGACTTTTTGGGTGTACTCTTTTGGATTTTTGGATTATGTGCAATCACACCTGAGGATAATATGGCTTTCTGCCTTATCAATTTGGCTTTTTTGGTCGCAGGCAGCTTGTTTATCATAATCTCTTTGAAAATCAATCCTGAGCATTACAGCAGGCTACTCGGCGAGGAAATCGAGGAAACAAAGTCTAACACGCTCGCAATGCCGCCGGTAACTTGTTATGTTATGGACGGCGATACACCTATTCCTATCAGTTATCCGTTGTCAGATTGGGATAGATGTTACCTTATAGCGTGGCAGGAACAAAAGAAAACCGCTGAGCAGAGATAGTCAGTCAGCAGCACAGCGGAAAACAAAATATTGTTTGATTTTATATTATATCAAACAAAGTCAAAAGTCAAATCAAAAGGAGATTTACTATGAATACAACAGCTATCCAGTTACAGACAGGCGAACATATTACATTCGCTGATATGGATTTTATTTTTCTCGGATATGACGAGGCAGGGAACTATCTCTGTATCTTAGCAAATCCGATTGACGGTAGAGAGATGGAGTTCGACAAGAACAACTGTAATGATTGGAGAAAGTCATCGCTCCGTAAGTATCTCAATGAGGAATTTATCAAGCGTATCGGCAAGGATGTTCTCGTTCCTATTGAATCCGACCTTACAGCAGATAACGGTGACAGGTCATACGGCATTTGTGAGGATTTAATCGCCCTGCCGTCTTGCGATACATACAGAGAGTTCCGAGATGTCATTCCGCTTTTTGACGAGTGGATGTGGACTTGTACTCCGTGGAGTTGCGATCCCTCGAACGCTTGCCATGTCCGTAGTGTCGGTCCGAACGGTAACATCGGTAGCAGCCTTGCTCGTTATGGGAACGGCGTTGCTCCGCTTGTAAAATTCTCATCTGAACATCTCGAATTGTGCCGTCAGGCACACCTTGTCAGAGTGAACAACGATGACTAAGGATTGGACAGGAAATAGCCGCTCTGCTCACGCTACGCTCGGAGCAAGAAATTATGCCCTGAACGAAAGAGAGCAGAACGATTATTACGCTACCGAGCCTAAGGCGTTAGAACTCTTACTCGACCTCGAAACATTCGACACTTTCGTATGGGAATGTGCCTGCGGTGAGGGACATCTCTCCGAGGTGCTGAAAAAGAGAGGCTACTTAGTTCGTTCGAGCGACTTAGTAGATAGAGGCTACGGAGAGTCCGGAGTTGACTTTCTCAAAGTGAATAAGCCTTTTAACGGCGATATAATCACTAACCCTCCGTATAAATACGCTAAGGAGTTCGTAGAACACGCCTTAGAAATCATCCCTAACGGTCGCAGAGTAGCGATGTTCCTAAAATTACAGTTTTTAGAGGGAAAAGCGAGGAGAAAACTCTTTGAGGTAGCTCCCCCCCCATACCGTGTATGTTAGCACGAGCAGATTGTCTTGTGCGATGAACGGTGATTTTGAAAAGTATTCAAAATCTAACGCTGTTACATACGCTTGGTTTATTTGGGAGAAAGGCTATACAGGAGAGCCTCGTATTCGATGGTTTAACTAAGGAGAATTTATGAGTAACAAATCAACAGGAAACAGCTTTGAGAATGAGTTTGCACAGAAGCTCAGTCGGTATGGCTTTTGGGTATATGTAACAATCAATAAAGCCGGAGGACAGCCTGCGGATGTTATTGCTGCTAAGGATAGCCGTGCTTATCTGATTGATTGTAAGGTATGCGAGAAAGACATCTTTCCTCTTAGCAGAATAGAGGAAAATCAGTACAACGCTATGATGCTTTTCTACAAACGCAATAATGACCGAGGCTGCTTTTTCGCTATGAAATTCTCTGACGATTCCGTTTATCTTTGTCCGTCCTCCGCTCTTTTCTTGGCTGCCGAAAGTGGTGTCAAGAGTTTGAGTAAAGAGGAAATCGTACACAGAGGCTACGGAATACCGCTCAACGATTGGCTTGGTGATAACTAATGAAAGTTATCGTTAAGAACGAAATAATCGTGACAGAGCCGACAGAGAGCCTTGTGGCGTATTGCAAAAAGCATCTTGTCATATCTAACCCTGACTATGCTAAGTTACAAAGACTTGGTAAGTGGACAGGCAATACTCCCTCAAAGCTCTATTTATACCATACAGATGGTGATACATACTATCTCCCTTATGGTATCAAAGACGATTTAATCAGAAAAGGACTAATCGCAGAAACCGAAATCGAATATCAACACGCATCTCCGAGAGTTATAAAGGATTACATAACTGTTCCGATCCCTCTCTATGATTATCAGAAAGAGGCCGTAGAGGAATGTTGGTATGAATGTTATGGGATATTACAGAGTCCGGCAGGTAGCGGTAAAACGCAAATGGGACTCGCCCTCATTCAGAAATACGGTTGTAAGACCTTATGGCTTACTCACACTAAGGATTTACTTACGCAGAGTAAGACGAGAGCGGCTCAGTATTTCGATAAATCCAGTTTTGGAGAAATCACTAACGGTAAAGTGAACATCGGTAAGAGTATCACATTCGCCACCGTGCAGACTCTCGCAAAACAGGATATGTCGCTATACGCAGATTCGTTCGATATGGTTATAGTCGATGAATGTCATAGAGTAGCAGGTACTCCTACTACTGTAACACAATTCGGTAAGGTTATAAGCTCGCTAAATGCAATGCACAAATTTGGATTATCAGCAACGGTACACCGAGCGGACGGTTTGATTAAAACTACATTCGCTTACTTAGGCGATATTGCTTATCAAGTTCCGGACGAGGCCGTAGCAGATAAGATAATGCAAGTGTGGATTAACAGGCGTGATACTGGTATCAAAATCCATCCGGACTGTTTAGATACGGACGGAACGATTATATATCAGAAACTCATAACCTACCTTACAAATAATACAAAACGCAATTTCTTAATTGCGAACGATTTAATCAATAATTCAAAGCATTACAACCTTATTCTCTCTGACCGAATCGAACATTTAAAAGCGATTATGGAAATGCTGCCTGAGGATATGTGCGTTATGATTGACGGCACTATGACCTCTAAGAAAGGCAAGGCACAGAGAGAAAAAGCACTTGACGATATGAGAACAGGTAAGAAACGCTATCTGTTTGCTACCTACAAACTGGCTAAGGAGGGATTAGACATTCCTCGGCTTGACCGATTATACCTTGCTACTCCGCAGAAAGATTATGCGGTAGTAGTTCAGTCGGTAGGCAGAATTGCTCGCACCTTTGAGGGTAAAGCAGAGCCGATTTGCTTTGACTATGTAGACAATATCGGATATACGGTCAAAGCGTTCAAGCGTAGGCTATCTCATTATCGTAAATGTAATTGCTTATTAGTTGGAGGTACTAATGATAACAATTAACGAACTGTTTGCCGGAATTGGAGCTTTCAGAAAAGCGTTTATACGATTAGGTATTCCTCACAAGGTAGTAGGAATATCTGAAATCGATAAATTCGCTATTACCTCCTACGAGGCTCTGTACGGTAAGACAAGAAACTATGGAGATATTTCTAAGGTCGAAAGACTTGATTATGCCGATTTATGGACTTACGGATTTCCTTGTCAGGATATTTCGGTTGCCGGTCAAGGAAAAGGTATCGTAAAAGGACAGACTCGTAGCGGTTTGCTGTACGAGGTAGAGAGGCTCCTGCTGGAAGCCGAGAAAAACGGTACTTTACCGAAATACCTTATCCTCGAAAATGTCAAAAATCTTGTAGTCAAGTATAAAGACGATTTCGATGCGTGGCTCGATTTTCTTGACGGATTAGGTTATACCACCTACTGGCAGATTATGAACGCTGCCGATTACGGTATTCCTCAATCAAGACAGAGAGTGATTGCAGTAAGTATACGCAAAGATTTAGGGCAGAGTTTTTCATTCCCTGAGAAAACTCCGTTACAGAAGCGGTTAATTGATATGCTCGATGAGGAGGTCGATGAGAAATATTATATCAATCAAGAACTCACTGACAAACTTGTAGAGCAACTTGAAAACAAAGCAATCAGTAACACAGTACGAGTGGGGGGGAGAGCCTCGAACGATTTAAAGCACACTTGGGACTTAGTGATGCAATAATGAATCCTGCTCCTGACGATACTTGCCGGACAATTAAGGCTCAGTACGGTAATACGAGTATATCTAATATGCAAAGAACAGGTACATTCGGAACAACCGGAGTTGTTACCTACCTCATAGGGGGGGTAAACCTTAAAAATCAAGGCAAGGAAGCCGTGCGACTAACTGATATTTCCCATACGCTAATGGCAAGAGATGGAAAAGGCTTAGGTAATCAAGAAATGACCGCTGTTTTGGAGGTTAAAAAGAATGAACAATGAACCTGTTTGCTTAAACAGCAAGGGGGGAGGAACGGCAAAGCAGGACTGCAACCGTCCCTAACCGATAGGATTTATGATACAAACGGCGTAGCCTGCTGTATCACAACAAGCTCGTTCTTTATGCCCTGCTATTTAGTAAACAAAACGGAGGTAAATATGCCGAAAGAGTTAGGCACATTAAAAGGCTTAGGGGGGGGTATGGGATAATATGTACGAGCAGAGCGGCCGTGTATATGATACCGGCGATACCTCACCTACATTACATACTAACGGTGGCGGAAATCAGGAACTCAAAATCCTAACACCTGAAAAAAAGCCTCGAATAAGAAAACTCACTCCGAAAGAGTGTTGGAGGCTTATGGGTTTCGATGATGAGGATTTTGATACCGCTAAAAAAGCATTAAACGAAACACATTACAACGGCAGAGATCGTAGCAATTCGCAGCTCTATAAACAGGCTGGTAATTCGATTGTGGTTAATGTCTTAGAGGGAGTTCTTAGGGAGTTATTTCTCGTGGAACATCCGTGCGACAAAAAGCAAGCAATCCTCGATTGGCTCGATTCTCTGTAAAGGAGGTTATATGAAAGAGAGTAAACCTTATGACAGTACCGCTACGGAGGAGCAACAGCAGATTATTCTCGATTTCTTTAAAGGATATACTGTTAAGCAACTTGTCGAGCGATACCGTAACAATGACGATAACAAAGTAATGGGTGCGAGTGGGAGAAAAGTAATGGTTTCTCAACGAGCGGCTCGTTTTGTTATAGAGCGTGCGTTAATGCACATCTCTTGGGTATAAGCCTATGCGTTATGTAATTGTCGATACCGAGGTATTTGCTCACGATAATTTAGTAGTTTTCAAAGACTACGATACAAAGCAACGAACGATTTATTGTAACGATAATGACGGCGTACACGAATATTTCGATTCTCACGAGGGAGCGATATTCGTAGGAGCTAACATAAAGCATTACGATATTTTCATTCTAAAAGCTATGTACAACGATTTCTCACCGGAGGAGATAAAACAACTTAACGATTACATAATCGAGTTTGGCGGTAACGGCTGGGAATATCCGCCTCTGAGAGAGTGCTTCTTTAACCTTAACATATTCGATTTATTTGATGATATGCAACAAGGATTAGGACTTAAATCCATTGAGGCTCATCTCGGTATGGATATAGAGGAAACGCAAGTAGACTTTAATCTTGACCGGAGGCTCACTCAGGAGGAAATCGAGCTCACTATCAAATACTGCTCTTACGATGTCGATGCGACAGAAAAGTTGTTCGAGATTCGAGCGAGTTACAGGGATAACAAACTAACGCTCGCTGCTATGGCAGGTATCGCTCCGGAGAAAGCGTTAAGAATGACTAACGCAACGCTGACCGCTAAATACCTATCGGCTCAACGAAAAGAGTTTGACGATGAGCGAGAGTATGTTTATCCGGACAATCTGCTCAGAGAGTATATTCCGCAAGGCGTATTTGATTACTTTAACCGGATATACGATAAATCAATAAGCGATGAGGAACTTTTCAAAGCTAAGTACGAATCTTCTATCGGAGATTGCTCATACACGCTCGGATTTGGTGGTATTCACGGTTGTTTGGGAAAGGTAATACTTTCCTCGACAGAGGGCGAAAAGCTCGCAAATGACGATGTGGCGAGTTATTATCCGCATTTAATGACGATTAACGGATATTGCAGCCGAGCAATTCCTAATCCTGAGGATTACGAGGCTATGTTGGAGCGTAGGATGCAGGCAAAGCGTAGCGGTGATAAACCTACAAATAATGCCTTAAAACTGGTAGCAAATACCACCTACGGAGCTATGCTCGCTAAGTGGAATGACCTTTACGATCCTAAAATGGGTAGGTCAGTATGCATTAGCGGACAGCTTTATCTCCTCGAACTCGGCTACCATTTAGCGACTATCCCCTCTGTATCTATCGTTCAGATGAACACGGACGGTATAATGTACCGCTATGGGATCGCTGACGAGGATAAAGTAAACGCCATAACAGAGGAATGGCAGAAGCGTACCGGCTTTGAACTTGAACGAGATTACATATCTAAGGTAGTTCAGAAAGATGTCAATAACTACATTGAGATTAAATCCGATGACAGTTTTAAGGTTAAAGGCGGTTATCTCACAAGAGGTATTGCTCCGGCAGGAGCGTTCAACATCAATAACAATTTCACGATTGTTCCAAAAGCAGTTATTGACTATTTCACTAAGGGTATTCCGGTTGAGGAAACAATTAACGCCTGTACCGATATTCTCGAATTTCAAATCGTAGCGAAAGCAGGCGGTAAGTATAACGAAGTTTATCACTACGCTGACGGTGTAAAAGTGAAATGTCAGAATGTAAACCGAGTTTACGCCTCGCCGAATCATAATGACGATACCATTTACAAGGTACACGCTAAGACAGGAGCCTCGTCCAAAATACCTAACCTGCCTCGTCATTGCCTTATTGATAACAAAAACGAACTGACGATTGCCGATATAGACAAAGGATGGTATATCAAAAAGGCTCAGCAGTATGTGAATGATTATCTCGGCAAAAGAACTAAGGTAAAGCGTACTAACACACGCAAAATCAACACTATTAAAAAATCTATATTAAGTTTATTGGAGGTTTAATTATGGCTGCAACAGCAAGCAAAACATTAAACATTTATCAGAAGCTCGCTAAGGCAAGACTCGATTTTCTCAAAAAGCACATTCAGAAATCCGGCGTTAATTCGCACGCCGAGTTTGAGTATTTCGAGCTTAGCGACATCGTGCCTATCGGTACTGAAATCCTCAACGATAACAAGCTCCTGTTTGTTACTACATTTCCTAATGGCGTACCGACCGGAACTCTCTACGATATGGAGTCTGAGCAGACTATCGTATTTAACTGCGATAAAGTCGAGGGCGACATTGAGGGTATTAAGGGCGGCAAAATGATGATTTCGATTCAGTCCGAGGGTGCAAAGCAGACCTATCACCGCCGTTATCTGTGGTTGCAGATGCTCGACATCGTTTTACAGGACGAAATTGACGGCAAGGATTTTTCAAAGGACAAGACCGAGCCTGCTCAGAAAAAGCCTGTTACGGAGGAGCAGAGAGCCGAAATCAAAAAGGAATTAACCGACAGTTCTGCTCCGGCTGATGAATTACAAATCGACCAGCTTAAAAAGGCTTTAAAGCAGCTCAATGAGTGTGAGGGCGACTTTGAGGAGTTCATCGTTGAAATTGCTACTAAGACGGAGAACTTTACTACGCTCAGTAAAGAGAACTGCACGAAACTCATCTTACAGGTCGGCGAGCTTATTGAGGAAGCAAAGAGAGGTGTAGTACAGTAATGAAATGGCTTGAAAACGCTATTGAGATTACTCCTCCGGCAAAGCCTAAGAAACTGACGGCGACACGATTCGCTACCGTGTTAGGCTTGAATCCGTGGAGTACGCCTTTTGAGGTGTGGTGCGAGGTAACTCGTACATACGCTAAGCCGTTTGAGGACACAATATACACAATCGCCGGTAAGACTATCGAGCCTAAACAGATCGAGTTTATGAAAAAGGCTTATTTTATGCAAAATCTCAAAACGCCTACCGACATTTACGGCAAGGATTATTTCAAAAAGACTTACGGCGATTTTTATAAGAACGAGCCTATTTTCGGCGGTATGTGGGACAGCCTGCTCTATGACGAGAACGGCAAGCCTGAAACCGTACTTGAATTTAAGACTACTAAGCGTGCCGAGGATTGGAGGGACGATGTTCCTGAATACTACGCCTTACAGGCCGCTCTCTATGCCTATCTGCTGGGAGTGGATAAGGTTATAATGGTCGCCTCGTTCTTAGAGCCGAGCGATTATGAAAATCCGGATGCTTATGTGTGTACTGCCGATAACACAATTACCGTTCCGTTCAGAGTAAGCGAGCGTTATCCTCATTTCGAGCAGGAATATGTTTATCCTGCTGAGAATTGGTGGAAAGCGTATGTTGAGAGAGGTATCTCTCCGGCGTTCGATGAAAAGAAAGATGCGGAATTGCTGAAAGCTCTCCGTCATACCGATATTACCGCAGGCGATGACTTATCTGCTCTTATTGCAGAAGCCGAGAGTTTGCAGGCGGAGCTTGATGGTAGGAAAGCGGAGGTAGCCGACAAGGAGAAACGCCTCAAAGCCTTAAAAGAAGCTATCAAGAACACTTGTGTAAATGGCTTTAAGGAGGGCGATACTACCGTTACCGTCAAAGGCGGCTCCTATGAGTGGACGGTACAGAAAACCGCAAAAACCGATATTGACCGAGCGGCTCTCGAAAAAGACGGCTTGCTCGAAAAATATCAGAAACAGTCAACCGTTTATAAATTAACATCAAAAGTTATTAAGGAGGATAAGTAAATGGCAAAAGTAGGATTAGTTGATACAGGATTCAGTATCATTCCGGAGGGCAGATATGTCTTTAAGATTACCGCCTGCGAGTATAAGGAGAAATTTCAGAAAATCGAGGTTACTCTGAAAACCGCTAAGGGACAGGCTATCAAAGAGTCATACTCGCTCAATAGTGACGGCGGCTGTAAAGCATTTTCGTATATGGCTAAGGTCGCTTTACACGATTACGATATTACCGAAATCGACCATACCGACCTTATCGGAAAGTATATCTCTGCTCAGGTTGAACATACTACGCAGCCTCATAGGGACGATCCGAACAAGACGGTTACATTCGCTAACCTCAGAGATAAACAGGAAGCGTATGCGTTTGAGCAGGAATCGGAAGCGTTAGGCACAGCGGCTCCTACAAAGAGTGAGCCTACTCCTACCGCTAAGGTTAAGCCTGACCTCTCGTTCTTGAATTAAGGAGGGCGTTATGGCTTTAACAAGAGAGGAAATCCTCGATTATTTCAAAAAGATTATTTCTCCGGAGTTTGAGAAATGGTTGGAGGACAACGATTTCTATGTAGCTCCGGCAGCGATTAAGCATCACGGTAATCATCCTAAGGGATTGGTAAATCACTCTGTCGAGGTTGCATTTCAGTTACAAGGATTAACCGATATGCTCGGCTTGAAATGGCAGAGAGAGGTATCGCCTATCCTCGTAGGAATGTTACACGATATTTGCAAAATCGATAACTGGCAGATTACCGGATATGATTGCGGTAACGCTGAGTACGCTTACAATAACGAAACGCTTTACACCGGACACGGCGACAAGTCGCTTATGATTCTCTCCTCACATATCCAGCTTACGGACGAGGAGGCCGCCTGCATCCGCTATCATATGGGAGCGTTCACAGATAAAGAGGAATGGGCGTATTATTCGAGAGCGGTAAGGAAATATCCGAATGTTCTCTTTACGCATACGGCTGATATGCTCGCCTCACAAGTGGGGGGGATATAGATGCCTAAGACAATACAGAAAATCGAGTTCAAGACCGATACCGTAGAATATCTCTACAAGGCAGGGAACGATTGGGTAAAGGAAACGATGCCTAAATCAGAAGCGGAGAAAATCGTTGCTTCCGGCAAGCCGAAAGAGGTAAAACAGAACGGTTTTAATGTTCAGGTCGGCGACTACTATTTCAAAGCAGACATCGTAAAAGGCGGAAAGTGAGAATCGATATGAGATATGACACTCTACCTAAGGAACTCCTGCACCTCAAACAATGGGTAAACGCTTGGACTACAAGTAAGTTGCCTATGCAATCGACCGTTAAAAAGGCTGCTCAGTCAAATAATCCGGCTACTTGGAATGATTTTGAAACAGCATATATGGCTGTCGAAAAAGGCTATTATGACTATCTCGGATTTGTTTTTAATGATAACGGAATAGTCGGTATAGACATAGATAACGGTTATGTTGACGGCTTGCCCTCTGACTTAATGATAGATTGTATGTGCAAATGCAAGAGTTATACCGAAAAATCGAAATCCGGTAGAGGTATTCACATCTTAGTTAAAGGAGATTTACCCTTTGACGGCAAGAATAACCGTAACGGCTGCGAGATTTACAAGACCGGTAGATACTTTATAATGACCGGCAAAACGCTCGTGTTTCACGATTTGATTGAGAATCAAGAAGCAATCGACTATATCGTTAAGACCTATTTTCCGGAGCCTCAGCACGAGGACGGAGAAATATCCGGCAATGCGATATATCAGCCTATATGGGAGCCTCCGACAAAGGACGGTAAAATTTCCCTCAGACCTCAATATCCGCCTATCTTGGAGGGTGGTAGGAATATCAGTTTAACCTCGCTCGCAGGCTCTCTGCGGTGCGTAGGCTATAACGCAGAACAGATATATGACGAGCTCTGCTATGCTAATAAAACTGCCTGTCATCCTCCGCTCGATGATTACGAATTACAAAGCATTGTAAACAGTATATCAAGATATGATAGGAGAACATAAATGAATGTTTTGAGTAAGAAAAGATTGACCTCTGCTCAGCGTAGTAAGGTTAATCGTTATGTATCGACACAGTACGAGAAAGTCAAAGCCGCTCACGAGGACTTGATCGTTAAAAGATTGCTCTTTTTTTGCCTGCTCGGTTTGTCCGAGGTATTGCACGAGCAGTTAGGCTACGGTAAAGACCAGCGTAAGAGGTTTTTGGATGCCTTTGTCGAAAAGGTAAATGCTATCTCGCAAATGTGTTGTGATAACAAGTGTGAATATCAGGACGGCAAAGTAGATTATGATGCCGATTACAACCGAGAGCTTCTTTCTCGTATGGCGGCACAGTACGGTATCGAGTTTGACGAGTCGATATTCGATGACACTTTCGAGGAATAATTAAAGGAGGAGTAAGAGTTATGGATAATATGAGTTTGTCCGATTTAGCAGAGGAATATATGCAGCAATACAGGACTTTAACGACTCGTATTAAAGCACTTACTCCTCTGAAAAAGGAATTAAGCGGTAACGAACTGCTATCCCTCGAAAAGAAAATAGTCATATTACAGGATATGGCTTTGGATTGCAGAATTACCGCTTATACCCTCAAACACTACTACGAGGAGGAAAAGTAATATGGAATATGTAGAACAGGAAGCTCACATTGCCTTATCGGAAAAATTCTCCTTTGAAAACGAGGAACACGGAAATACCTATGTCAAAATTGCAAAAAGGCATCCGTTTAACAATAAAGAGTACAAGTGGCAGGAACGCTGTCTTGCTGAGTTATTCGCTGAATGCTACGGAGAACATTGTCGCTACTGTCCGGAGGTGAAAGAGTGGTATGTGTATGACGGTACACGCTGGGTAAGAGATGTCGGTGCTGTTATCGTCAGCGGCAGACTAAAACTGTTTGCTGAGCTTATGACTCTTTACGCTGATAATATCGAAACCGACAACGATAATATGCTCAAAAAGTATCAGCAGTTTATCTCAAAAATGGGTAGCCGTAATGTGAGAGATAGGATTTTGAAAGATGCTCAGGACGAAACGGCTATATCTATCTCGGAGTTTGATGCCGATCCGTATCTCTTGAACTGTCAGAACGGTACATACGATTTGCGAGAGGGTGAGTTCAGAGAGCATAAAGCAGAGGACTATCTTACTATGATGACTAACTGCTATTATCCGCTCTCTACCGAGGATTTGAAATTTGACCGCTGGAATCAGTTTATAGACGAGATCACCTGCGGTAAAAAGGAAATTGCGAAATATCTGCAAAGAGCCTTAGGGTACAGCCTGTGCGGTGTGGCAAAAGAGGAATGTATGTTTATCGCCTACGGTAAAACTACTCGTAACGGCAAAGGTACGCTCTTTAACACGATACATCACATTTTAGGAGATTATGCGAGAGCGGCAAGCGTAGAGTTTATCTGCGTTAGCCGTAATGGTAGAAGCTCCTACTCAGCGGCTAATCCGATGCTCGCAGATTTCAAAGGTACGAGGTTTATCACTCTTTCGGAATCTCAGGATATGGCTAAATTGGACGAGGCCTCGATTAAAAACTATACCGGTAATGACCTCATCACTACTCGACAGCTTTACGGTAAGCCGTTTAGTTATACACCGCAATTCAAGATGTGGTTATCCTGTAACTCGCTACCGCAAGTCAAGGATAGAAGTTTATTCTCCTCTGACAGAATCAAGGTAATAGAGTTTAACCGTCATTTCTCGGAGGGCGAGCGAGATGTCGAACTCAAAACAAAATTCGCTACTGACGAGGTTAAGGCTGTTATTTTCAAATGGCTGATTGACGGCTACGCTAACTATTACCGCCGAGGACTTGCAGAGCCGAAAGCTGTAACGCAGGCTATCGAATCCTACGAGCGTGATAATGATTTTGTACGCTTGTTTGTCGAGGAGAGGTGCGAGCTTTCCGAGGAGGCTCGTGTAGGCAGGAATGACCTTTACACGAGTTATAAATCGTGGTGCCGCTCAAACGGACTTAATCCTATGAGCAGTCCTCGTTTTAAGAAATCTATGGAGGTTTATGCAAGACCGATAGCCTATCAAGGTAACTTGATGTGGAAAGGCATTACAATTTCTAATGAGGGAGGTATAAAGATCAAATGAGCGACCTTAAAATCACTCGCTGCTCCGGTAACGGTCAGGGTAGTTGTAAACGCTGTGAGGACAACGGAATATGGAATCGTCATTGGATGACTATGCTCTACAAGATAGAGGGATTTGACGGTTGCTATTGTCCTAAATGTGTTGAGGTTATTAAGGAGGAAATCAATTATGACAAACGATGAGAAACGAGATTATCTCGACTTGTTTTGCGGTACAATATCAAATTGTTGGGACGGTTGTCCTCTCAATAATAAACAGCATCGCTGTGGTAGAGGAACTCACTTTTTCATTGACGGCGATGCTCGAATGAGTGATTACGAAATCGATCGAGCATACACAGCAGTAAGGAAATACAGGGAGAAACACAGAAGATGAGTAAATCCTGTAACGGAATCGGCTGCTCCGGAGCATTAGATTGTGATAATTGCCGACAGAATAACGGCTGTAATATTCGAATCTATTGCGACCATTGCGGCGAGGAGGTTTACGAAACCTATTACCATATTGACGGAGAGGACATCTGCGAGGATTGTCTTAAAGAACTCTATGAAAGAGAGGTGTAATTATGAGAAAAGTTGTTATCAAAAAGAACACGGACGGTGATACAAGAGTCGCTAATCGCATACCAACAATTTCACAGTTTGAAATAGCTAACAAATCACATATTAAAGAGGTCGATACAATGCAGCATTGTATCGCAGAGGAAATAGGAAAAAGAGGGTATCTGCACGATAATACAAAGGTGAGAGATCCTTATAAAACTATGTTCTATAACGATTTGTGTAGTACGATCAAGGGCGAAATTTGTTTTACAGACGGCGAGTGGTCTAAGATTCATTACAGTAAGGAACGGCATCATATCAACCGAAACTGTCCGGACGATGTTAATTTAATCGATATAATCGAAATGATTTGCGATTGTGTTTGTGCAGGAATGGCGAGAAGCGGAGAGGTATATCCGATTACTATACCTGAGGAAATATTAACAAGGGCGGTCGCAAACACCGTTCAAATGTGCATAGATTCTGTGGAGGTGACAACCGAATGATTCTTAAAAATCAAAACGGTGATGCACTAATAAACACAGAAAACCTTGTTCAAATTGTTACCATAAGTAACGGAGAAATACGAGCTTTTGATACTACTAACGCTATGTCATTCCGAATTGCGACCTATCGTAATAAGGAAAGAGCGATAGAGGTATTAAACGAAATATACTCTGAATTGGCGAAAAACAAAGCTGTATTTCCATTACCATTATGCTAATAAACGGAGGTGTAAAATGATTAAATACTACATAATCAGCACGGTAATCTGTGAGTGCCTTATGCTCACGCAGCCCTTGTGCTTTAAGAAACGCATAGACAGATTTCACAATGCGACACCGTTACCAGAACCTGCTCCTAAGATTACCATTGCTCTCAGGTTATGCATCGTTGCTTTTATTCCTTTACTCCGGCTTATATACCTCACCGGCGACATATTGCTCATCACCGCTCCGCAGGAATGGGTAGATGACTGGAACAGAAAAATTGACAAAGGGAGCTAAACCGTATGTGTATAGGAATTGCGACCGGCTACTACTTAAAAGATAAGCGTAACGAGGAAATCGCCGAGAAAGCGTTAGAAATCGTCAGTAAGCAGCGAGCGGTATTCAGAATAAAGCATCACCGAGAGCCTGAGTATGTTAAAATCCCTCACTGGATAGCACGAGAGATAGGCAGATACAAGGACAAGTATCTCAAAGGTAACACTTTCGACCTCGATACCCTGATGGGTATGAAAGTCTGTGCTGCGTGGAGCCTCTCTGAACTGACGGATATTGAGGTATTCTGATATGGCTATTGTAGGATTCTTTATACTTATGATTGTTACCCTTATCGGAATTTTGACCGCCGTTATTGACGATTTGAGGAGCTAACGCTATGTGCTATATCATAATCGCATTACAGATTTCGGCAATTTGCTATTTTATTTATAAATACAAGGAGGTGAAAGAATGAAATACATAGTGAAATGCAAACACATTTTAATCGTAGAAGCCAACAGTGAAGAGGAAGCAGAGTCAGCGGCGTTTGATTATGAGTCTTTATACGAGGAGGAAAGTATCAAATCGATAGAAAGACTATCAGACGATAGTATCTATAACAATTATATCGGAGGCAATGAAAATGTATGAAAAAGCATTAGAGCAGGCGGAGCAAAATTTGATACCGCTTGTTCTTACCAAAAGAGAGCAGTTTGTTTACCGCTCTATCCGGTATCACGGAAAGACACAGAAAGAACTCGCAGCGAGGTTAGGTATCGCCCAGCCTACGGTATCACGAAGTTATTGTAGAGCCTGCGACAAGATACAACCTTTGCTCAATATCATTACGCAAGCTGTAAAAGAGTGCGTTATTGAGAATCCGGAATTTTGACCGCAACACTATATATTGTGGTGGAGGTAAAGGGTGGAGGTAAGCAATTTGGGTTGAGGC
>NFZD01016450.1_pt1 | contig 35448 bp, 48 predicted proteins | sample 1095381 | NCBI WGS metagenome assembly NFZD01 (sample SAMN03609891, study PRJNA323583) | gut metagenome | isolation source: feces | host: Rattus norvegicus | place: Denmark: Riget | collected 2013 | reverse complement strand
CAGACTGAACTCAGGACAGACATACCCAAGCAGAATGACACGAAGCGTATGTATCGTAGAACCAGAAGGTATAGAAAGACCCGTTACAGAAAACCGAGGTTTAATAACCGAGGGAATAAGAAAGAAGGATGGCTTCCGCCATCCGCTGAACAAAGATTCCAGGCACATCTAAAAGAACTGAAACTGGTCAAATCTATACTTCCGGTAAGCGAGGTCAGAATTGAAGTTGCCTCATTCGACACACAGAAGATGATGGAACCGGATATATCCGGAGTAGAGTATCAGAAAGGTCCGGACTACAGTCATCAGAACCGCCGTGAAGCGGTTCTGTACAGAGACAATTATACGTGTCAGCATTGCGGCAAGAGCCGCATAAAAGACAAGACTGTCAGACTGGAAGCACATCATATCAAATTCTTGTCTGATGGCGGTTCTGATGAAATCAATAATCAGATTACTTTATGCCATGACTGCCATAAGGCTTTGCATGATGAAAAGATAACTCTTAATAAAAAGGGAGTTAAATCGATGAATCCCGTGAACGTTTCGTTATTCAAAAACAAACTCATAGAAGAAGCAAGGAAATTATTCGGGAACGATGTTCCCGTCAGAAGAACTTACGGTTCATATACAAAGGCAGAACGCATATATGGCGACATAAAGAAGTCTCACATCAATGATGCGTTTGCCATGACGCGTCACTTTAAAGCGACGCGATGTAACTATGTATTTGTCAAGAGACAGATCCGCAGGCATAACAGAGCATTGCACGAAGCAACTCCGAAGAAAGGCCGCGGCGGTGTACGCCGCAGTACTCTTGCAAAGAGAGTCATCAACAAAATCGGGACAAGAATCGGTGACAAAGTGACTGTCAATTATAAGGGAAACCGGTTGACCGGTTTCGTCTCCGGCAGTTCAAATGGGCGTGCGGTCATCAAAGATATATTTGGAAACAAACTGGTCGAGAAGAATGAAATGTTTTCTGTGAAGAATATTCTAAAGACAAGATATAAGATGAACGGAACAATGCTGTTCGACACAGTCGAACAAGACTGTGTCAATAATCAATCAAAATAAACAGTTTGAATAGATGAGGAATTATAGAAATATTTACAAATCATCCCGAATATAATAAAATAAACAAATATTGAAGTTTTAAGCATATAACGCACATACATTACATTATATATAAGAAACAGACGTCTGAGAAATCATCGGACGTCTTTCTTTTTCTCTCTACCCAATAAACTAAATCTGTCTTTTGACGTACAATCATAAAAGGATTTCAATTACATTAATTATGATTATACACAGAGAATAGATTCCTTACAATGACCCTCAAACGGGAGAACAGAGATACAAACTCATCGCATCTTATGTGAATAAAGATCATCATGTAAGTTTCCTTCAGTATCCGATTCCGAAAGAACAGATGTTTGAATGGAAGTACGCTACAAGAACGTCTGCCGACGCTCCTTTCTATGAATACGATTACGAGAAGAACGATTACGTCCTTGATGAGAACGGAAACAAAATCCAGCATCAGTGGATGTCTTATGATAATAAGTTCGTGCGTAAAGTCCCCACAGAGAAGCCGTTGTCTGACAACCGCCTGACAGAGTTGCTTGAGAGTTTCGGCTCTAAAGTCGATCCAGTCTTTGAGATGAACATTCCAGAAGCCTGGGTATGTGATATTGAGGTCGAAGTCGACGACTCCGGCTTCCCAGAACCAGAAGAAGCAAAGAATCCAATCAACACTATCTCACTGACGAAGTTTCCTAAGACTATTATCTGGTCTCGCAAGGATATGACGAAAGAACAGCAAGAGTGGATTCAGAAGCAGATAGATGAGTATTCAGAGAAGAATGCGACTGATTCTCGATTCAAGGACATCACTAAGGGCTACAAGCTTGAATTCCGCTACTTTGCAGATGAAAGAGAACTGCTTCAGGACTTCATCAACTTCATCATTCCGATTCCTTGCATATACGGATGGAACTTCCTGAACTTCGACTGGCTGTACATCTACAACAGATGCGTCAAGAATTCTCTCGACATCAATGTCATAAGTCCGACACGTTCAACGACTGAGTTCAAGTTGACGCCTCGTGCCGGTGGCGCAACTATCAGACTGAAGTTGCCGATGCACAAGATTATCTATGACTATCTGCTTGTCGTGAAGACCTGGATGCTCATCAACCTTCCGGACTATAAACTGGATACGCTTGCTGAACACTTCTTGTCTCTCGGTAAAGTTCCGCACTCCTGGGATTTCATCAGCGGCTGGAACGACTATACTGCCGAGTACATCTTCTATAACTGCATCGATACAATCATCCTCGAACAGTTGCATAATGAGGTGAAGACTGCGAACGTATGGTATATGCTTGCGTCTATCCTGAGAATCGAACTCAACTCCGCATTCTCAACTATCAAGCCGGCAGAAACTGTGCTGATGGTGCATGAGTATCACAGATATAAAGTGTTCCCAAATGTGAAACACGAGATTCCTGACAATCAGAACACATATGAGGGTGCTTGGGTTGTTCCGTGTACTGCTGGAATCTACAGATACGTCGGAGGTCTGGACTTCGCATCGCTGTATCCGAGTATCATCCGTCAGTTCCTCATCTCGCCGGAGACGTTCAAGTACAAGAAAGACGTCAATACATACAAGCCGACACCAGACGAGATTATGACTGCATCCGGTGCCGTATATGAAAAGAAGGTGGACAGTATGATTCCACAAATTCTTGAAAAGTACTATAATATGAGAAAGCAGGCTAAGGGAGATATGAAGACGTGCCAGTCTGAAGCAGAATATCTCGAAGAAATTCTCGACAGACGAACGAAAGCAATCAGCGCTTAATTAGTACTCGACTGCTTCAACATCTTTCTCCCAATCTTCTTCGAACAAGAGATTCTCTATAGCATACGTTCCATAGTTGCCTATATTGGAGTGTAACAACACAAATTTGTTGTCGTCTGTATAATAAGCAACATCGTGAAGTAGGTCATAGAGAATCTCTGCTTTTTCGTGGATTGCAGAACAAGAAAATCGAGTTCCCTCCTTGAAATAACAGAAGAAATCTGAGTCGATGAGTTTGTGGCTCAATTCAATAAGTTGGTCATATTCTACTGCTTGACTTTCAGTAGAAATTGTGAAGTTAATATCTTCGTCGTAATATTGTGGCATTATATTAAATATGTTTGACAATTTCTTTATTTATTCGCAGAAATTATCAGCCGCATACTTCAATGCCTTTGTGATTCCGTGAGAGTCTGTCCAGAACTCTTCTGTCAATAATTCATATTCAGATGTGAATGTGTTCGAGCAACCGAAAGTCTCAGGAGCATACTCAATAATATCAGACAATGCATCATCACTCAACACACATAATGCCTGGACGTCGTGGGATGAGTACGCACGTTCAGCGTCCATCTCTTCGAAAGATTCGTATGAAGATTCCGTGCATACATCTTCCAGTTGTTCAAGAACGTCTGTAATTGGATTCACACATATTACGGGAATACAGAACTTAGAACGAATCCAGAACCAGGCTGAAAGTCCTTCTGCTATAACGCAGAGATAATCGTCAATTAAAAGTTCACGAGAACGTTTGTCAATTTCATTCATTACTGACTATGCGTTGATGTCATAGTCGTAGTTGACGTCGAACTATTCTATATCGACATCGAAACCCTGATTCTACACAGCATTCGCAATCAAGTCAGTCAGTTCGTCTTGATTTCTTTCTTCGTTGTCACTAAGTGTATATGCTTCAGTGACTACTAGAATTCTTTGTTTAACGTCTTGTTCCATTGCTTTGTCTTGTAAAAATTTGCGATGCTCGAATCATTTTTAATTCCTATATGAATTTCAATTTCATTATTTATCAATGGCGTGTTTTGTCGTTTCGACGGACGTCGATGATTGAGACCAATCTATCCTGTCAAAGCCGAGCCGTTTGAATTCAGAGCGAATCCAATCCTCAGTCATCTTTTCAATTTTCTTATTGAATTCCTCTTGCCACTTGCGCTCTTTCTCTTCGTACTCAGCAATCTCTTGTGGAGTCGGAGGTATAATATAGTAATTCATGTGATATTTATTTAAAGTTGAAATTATTTTCCATCTGCTCTTTGGCGACTGCCCCTATCGCTAGAAGTGTAATCCGGTAAACGCTCAATCTTACCAACCATAAAATCTCTTAACGTATTGACAAAGAAGCAATGATGACCAGCGTCGCAATGACCGTTGTACTTACAATCATAACAATAATATAAGCACGCTTTCTCTGCATATGCTTCGGGAGCGACTACGGGAGTCAGCAACTTCTCTTTGATGTCTTTCTCTGCTATCGAATATAGTTTCTTTGATATATCGGAAAGTGTATCTTCGTCAATTTCACGACAACGAATCTGAAGAACTTTCTCGACTTCGGCAGAAAATTCTTCACTAGGCTGCGAATAGATGCGCAGATTCAATAATTCGTTGCTACTCTTTCCCATTTCTTAATTCAATCATCAACAAAATCTTTCTCGATTTTGTTCTTATAATTCCTATACTCTTCGGTAAAGTATTCAGAACGGACGTGTTTCTGCTTAAACGTATAATCCAACATCGAATAACGCTTCAACAAAATCTCTACTTTCTTTTTAGCAGCATCATCTTTGCAATATATTACAACAGTCGGATCAGAAGAAAACCAAGTCATATTGACTGTATGAACGTCATCAAATGTGCAGAGGACTGGATAGATCTGAGCAAAGAGATTCTTAATCTCCTTTTCATCATCAGTCTTGAACTTACATTCAGCGGCCCAAGCAAGCATATGCTTATCTTTCAGAACTTTCAATGCTTTTTCAGTCATATCAAAATCAATGTCTGATGAAGTCACTATCTCGTAAATGAATCCAGCGTCGCTCGGACATGTGTACTTGTCGAATATCTCGTCCCATACGTCTCTGCGCTCACTCCACTCTTCATCATCAATATCATCTGGCTGATCCGTCTGATTCTGATAATGATATTCATCTGCTATATCATTCAGTAAAGCACGATTCTCTTCAATATCATCGTCATAATAGATTCCGTAGACATTTCCGTCTGTCCAGGGAATGACACATACATTGAAATTGAAGTTCGGCTCCATTCTGTCACGCCAACGAGAATCCAAAGACGTAGTAATTAATCTATCGACGTTCCAATAGTCATCTGATGTAAACTCTTTGGTGTAGATGTCTTCGAAATTATCGATAATCTTGTTCTTAACCATCAAATGAACAATTCTTCCCCCATCATTCATAAGATAATTATTGGAGTTCTTCTTCGCTTGCTCTTTGATAGCGTAGAGTTGACTGACAATCTCTGGGAGATTCTTACTCTTGAACTTGATTCCATTATAGACTTTAAGACTCATTATAATATAAAATAGCATTCAACGTTTTCTAATTGTACGCAGAATGCTATGTTTTGTTTATTAATAATGTACGGACGTCTGAATCAATCCTCTCCGAAGTAGTAGTTAACTTCTTTTATACGTCTCATAACAAGCGCTTTGTTCTTCTTTCCTTGAGTATATGTATAGCGCCAGAAGTCCCATATCCTGTCGTCATACGGATTCTTCTTGATAAGATTTCCCAGGTCAGTCCCGCTTATACGTCCGACGCTGAAAGCAAAGCAGAAGCAAGCGTCGAACATACGCTGGTTCATAAACACCGGATCGTATATCTCGTTGACATCGTCCTCATACATCTTCTTGTCTTCTTCAAAGAGCGCATCAACCTCTTCTTCGGTATATTCTCTTTCAGGGTCGACGTCCGGAGAATTGTGACGCAGACCCACTGTATAGTATCCGTTGGAGTCCAGTTTAGGAATCAATCTCTTTTTCTCTAAAGTCAGCAAGAAATCGTATCCTTCCTGACTTAAACTCATTCTTACTTTCTATTTTTTTGTGGCCATAGACTATTTATCAATCAATTATATCAAATATGGAAATATTTATCTCTTCACAGACACAAATTCTTGGAATTCGCCGATATATAATAAGAACTAATTGTGTGTTTCGACGTACAATATCTAAAGAAACAAAACGATTTAATTATAATCATGCAAGAAAAGAGAAAAGAACTTGGGAATCTCTGGAAACCCATCTGGAAACTGTGCGAGTTCCAAATCAAGCGCCGCTGTACTGACGTGGACGAATTCGGAAAGTTTATTCCTATGCCTCTGACCGGACTTTCGGCTGCTAATCAGTTCGCATTCTTCGCTGGTACATCAGCAAACTTCGACACGAAAGAATTCAATATTACTGCGCACGTGCGTACATTAAGAGATATTATATCACTTGACGCTGCTCACGCACAGACTATTGACAATTTATTCGCTGACGAACCAGACTATCTGGATTATCTGAAGTCAGAAGCCGGTGCAGACACACTGATGATGATTCTCGTAAAGAATCAAGTAAATGCTATTAAGACTACACAGCCCGACCCGTCGAAGTACGACTTCGATGATGAAGAGTCGAAGAAGAAGTTCTTCGCTGAGAAAGAGCGCTGCGACCGCTACCAGGAAGACCAGCAGATCATCAACGGAACTATCGTTGCTGCTCGTGAGTTGACTGTCTCTACTGACGGCTATCACGAAGTTGACTACGACACTGATGAAATTATCGCAGACTTTGATAACTTCCGTGAAGCGTTTACTAAGCCAATGAATGCCGGACGTTCGGAATTCGTCGCTTACAGAGAACTTGAGAATGTCACTGTTCACGGACGTATAGCAACTATCAACGACTTCGTAACTCTGTTCACTGAGTACGTGGGTCTGCATCAAGAAGACGTCTACTTCATCAACTCTCTCGGAAAAGAACTGCCAATCTATGGTGTCTATGCATCAGACGATGATGCTAAACTTGCTGAAGAAATTGACACTGGTGTAGAAGCATTCCCACCTGAGGATCCGAAGGTGATTAGACTCTGATTAATTTCAGAATTAAACCAGACTCACAAGAGAGTGCGTTTCCATTGATGACGTGCTCTCTTTTTTCGTTTTCTGATGATAAATAAAGAAATTGCTTGTAAGTTAATACACCATGTTACTAAACAGTCTATCGCAATAGTTTGTCATCAGTTTCTCAAACAACTTCTTCTATTCTGAAGTTGTCGACCGATGGATGCCTGTCGTCAAGAGAAAGTATCTTCCGTATAATACGATGGAAGACTTCATCAATGCGCAGATTACGCAGATTAATTTTCCTGGAATCAATGCTTCTCCGGTCGGACAGACTATCGGCCCATACAACATACAGAAACGTCCGGGCTTCTCTGTAGACTCAACTGGAATCAACAAGCAGATTACACTAAGCATCAAGAATACTGAAAGTTACATTGCTTATTTCGTTCTTCGTGACCAGATGAACTACTTCTTGAAAATCGGAGAACAAGCACGTGTCGGTATGGGACAATTGTTTATGCCGGATATTATCGTATCTTTGCTTGATGACGGAGGTTTCGAAACTGCTTGTTATGTGCTGAAGCACTTGACGATGACATCACTTTCGGATCTCAACCTTCAGTACAGCGCACAGATAGGACAATTCAATACTTTCACAGCATCTTTCGTCTATTCATTCTACGATGTATACACAGTTGATGAGAACGGACGTAAACTCATATCTGAGCCGGTATTCCCGCAGAAAGATTTCGATAAGGAATATCTAGACAGTGATAACGAGAAGTACAATCCTATACGACCGGAAATCGTTTCGACAAAGCAGAATATGAATGGTACTGCTCCAATTTTGAGGTCTCGCAGAAACTTCACTGTCTCAAACACTATTGACCCGACAATGCCGATTTAAGCATTTCTTACAATATGATAAAAAATGATTACAGAGCACTCGGAAAGAAAATATTCGAACAAGAATATGTCGGAAAATATAATCCAGAGACAAAACTGTTCGAAAATAGAAACGGAGGTTTACGCAATATATACAAAGAGCGAAATCTGTCGGCATTAAAATATATGCACGACGTTGCTACATCTCCAGCAGAACTAAAAACATATGAGTGGAATTATTTGTATAGTGACATAAATGAAGAAGAAGTTAGCGAATCGATTTATAAAGATTTAGATGGTGTACTTTATTATATAACATCGAAAGAAAATTGGCAAAGAATCAAAACTACCGGTCTTATCTCTACCAAAGAACTCAATAAAATCTTTTTCTTTCGGACGTTAGAATCTAAGTTAGAAAAATTCGATTAGAATCTTATTATCATAAAGATTGATTTGAAAGATTAGAGAAGTTATAAAGAAAACGATATTTCTACTCATTACAAATTCTTCAATGATACAGATTCAGATAGAGTATTCACATACGAAAATATCGATCCTCAGTGCTTAAAAAAAATTCGATTATTTAAACTAAAATGAAGATTTTTGAAGACATATTAGACGATTTAGAGAAAGTTTCGTCAGGCCAAAAAGATATAGATGATTTGACGAAATCAAGGGACGTCGTGCGTAAAGATTATGACAATCCGGACGACTACGAGTATTGTCTTGTTCTTGGCATCTTAATCGAGAACCCGACTCAGAAAATTGAAGAACTGTTTGATTCGCTTTCTTATATTGCTGACGGATGGAAGTTCGATAATAGCGGATTCGTAGCAGTTGCTAATAGGAAAGAACTCACAGAGCGCTTCGAATTTCCAGTTTACTATGTTCCTGAGATTGAAGACGGTTTCTTCGATAAGAACGGCGTCTTGCAATTCAGATTGATGTTCAATGTTCCCGATTTCATTAAATTACCCCAAGAACAAAGAAGAAAACGCATCTTCCAATTCATCAATTTCCTCGCTACAATCTGCGGAATTGAAGGCAAGATGTTTCAGAATGATTTCTACATCCACGACATCTATCGTAGAGATGATGATAATGAATTCAAATGGTTTCAACGTGGTGATTGGATAGGAGTTTGTCGTGCGTTCTTGTACAATCAAGAAAGACTCACCCCAAGCAACAGAATTCGCAGAGTAGATCTCGACATTATTAGAGAAATTGACAAGGGATTGTACGCAACATTCTATCTCGGCAAGTACGAAAATCAACACGCACAATTATCTAAAGATTTGAAAGCAATCTTCTTAGAACAAAACAAGAAATTATTCAAAGATTGACTACATATATCATCAATGGACGCTCAGTTTATTTCAACTGGGCGTCTTTATTTGTTAAAAAGTGCAAAACTTTGAAACTTTTCTCTTTTATTTCTTTTCTATTCGGAAACTTTTCACTACCTTTGCAGCAAATATATTGTATATATGTCAGATTTACTCGATGAATTGACAGCGCAAGACTTGCAGACGAACAATGCAAGGAAAGTTATCGACGAAGAATACGGTTCTTTCGATGACAGCGGAGAGTGGTTTGAGTTCAGAATAGCCGGCAACGAAGACAGGCTTTCTGACAAAAGTCACTTTGAGTCTTTCTGTGATGATATGTCATATGTTCTTTCTTCGTCACGTATCGTCGAATCGTACGACCTCAAATACATCCACAATGATGAACAGACGAGAGTCATATACAACAGTCACTATGTTGTCAGAGCGAAACTGCACATAACTGGTGTCTATGAACTAATGAAGTCCTTCACAGCGCTTATGCGACAGATGTTCAAGTACTACTACTCTGACAGCGAACTCGACATCAACGGACATATAGGACGTCAAGACGATGAAAATGCTGTCGTCTTTATGAACACGTTTTTTAATCATCACGATATTGAACACTTTGATGATGCGAAAACTTTGCTGGACGACAATCAGGCGTCAGAATCGTTCTTCTCGATTTTTCGTCCGTTCGTAAAATTTCAATACAAAGAGATTGTCGCTGCGAAGATGCGCATAGATTGCGCAGACACTTTCAGAAGAATTAAACGTCCGGATAAGACAGCATCGTACATATACCCTATGGAAGTGCATTACAAGTCTGTGAAAGAATCACTCAACTTGACAGTCAATGTCTCAGGACATTCGTGGGTAGAGATGCTGCTGAAATCACTGTTCGTCCGAGAATCCCTGCATATATCGAGTTATTACGACCGGAACAGGATGACTCAGAGCAAGTTTTCAGACGGGGCAATACTGAGAAACGTCTATCACTGGACAGAGGGAGCGCCGTTCAGCATCGAAGGTCCGGTCGGGTTCTTCAAACGCTGTGTAGACTGCGGACTCTGTCTCGGAGAATTAGACAAGACTGTGACTATAGACGTCGACGCAATGAGAATGAGCATAGAAAAAGCGGTGAAAGAATACTTCTGGGCTCAGATTGTTCACGAAGACATCGACGTTCGTACGGGGGTAACTGAGATTCTGCAAGGAATCGTAGACAACTTCCCTATAGAGAACATTATTTACAATATGCAAGAGATTAAGAAAATCCTAGAGAAAGAAACTGGAGGAAAATAATTATGGATCTGTTAGATGAGTTGACTGAGATAAAATCGAAGACAGCATCTGAAACTGTCGCTGCCGAAGCAGACAATATGTTTGTTCCGAACGGACGTTATGTGATGTGGATTGCTCTCGATAATGAGAAATATATGGACGTTTTCAAAGAACGTCTCGACTATATTATGTTGGCAAATCCCCTGGCCGGGAATATGAGCAGCGTATCCATTCACTTGAATGAAGACACGAAGGAGCAGATGGTAAATGTCTACGGCTCTTTCTCTATTCCCTTTAAGAATCCGGAGTTCAATGCTTTTATGATGATATTCGATTTCGATGCACTTGATGCGCCTGCCGTCTATCATCTGATTGAACGCATCCGTATGGCTGCAAAGAAAGTGGTGATGAAAGACGAGCACGGATTGTTTATGCCAGAGCAGTATGAGCCGAATTATATGGTCAAGTCAATCAACATCAATATCGTAAACAAGGGAGAAGAAGAGAACAGCATCGTATTCGACCGTCATAACAGCCGAAGTTTCTCGTATCTCGACACTTGCAAGTTGTTAGTGAAAGACTATTATGAACGTATCGGACGTCAGTACAATGAGTGTACTGAAGAGAGGATGCATGCTGACATCAACTACTTGAAAGAGTGGGACGGATACAGAGATATGATTATGAAACATACACGCAGAGAGAAAGGAGTCCTGAAGTACACGTTCGATGTATTCGATCCTTTCTATCACTGCGGAGTAAAGTTCACTCTATCCGGAAAAGACTTGCACGAACTGTACCTGAAGTTCGGGTTCTTCTCCAACGTATTGACGAACTTCATCAATTTCTCACACGAGAAAGATATTGCTAAGTTGTTCGACTTTGCTTCTTCATCGATTCCCATCCAGGGAGTTGCGAACACATATGTCGTTGAGGGATTCAACCCGAATGCGATTATATTCAAGTTGAGTAGAGGCGGGCGCAGAGACGACTTAGTTGACTTCGAAGACTATGACTTCGCTGAAGCACAAGTGGAATTGTTGCAGAAATACTGCGAGCATCGTCAGAAACGGACGATAAATGGTCAGTTTAGACTGGCACAAGATGACTTCAGTTTTCTGGAGAACTATATTAATACAATTGAAATCGAAAAATATCACAAACCCGAAGACAGAAGATGGATTTATTAGACGAACTTGAGAAAAGTGAAGTAACTGTACAAGACAGAGTACTTCGAAACGAGGACGATAAAGCGGACTTGAGTCAGTTTCACTACGTCCTCAAGATTCATTATACCCATACGAATGCGAAGTCTGTAGCAACTGACATCAGCATCATCGACTCAATATTCGAGAAAGCAGATTTCATCGACAGATATGTCATATCCAGACTTGAGACAAACTTCAGCCAGGAGAATATCGAAGGCCTTGCTCTTGAGACTGTCTGTACGAGACCAAACGATAAAGAAGATGAATACGATGAAGTCAAGGAGAATGAAGTCGGGATTGACGGATTGACTCCGGCAAAACGTCGTCACTATTCTTTCTACGTAAACGTTCATTTCGAGCCGTTCAAGGACGTCGAAGCGAAGAGCGTGCTCTCGTGGATAACAGAAGTCTGCAAGTTTATGTTCGGACGCAAACCGATGAGTTGTGAGTTCAAAATTTCTGAGTTTGAAGTCCCAAAAGAAGAAGACGACGACAAAGATAAAGAGAAGACGCAACTGAGATACGTTACAATCAATAACTTGGGTTGCGAGGAATTCGCAAAGAACAGTCTGAACAGATACAACGAAACTGAGCGTCAGTTCAAAGAAGTATTCAGTATGTTCTTCAAACTTCCCAAAAAAGATGACGAAGATGATGAGAAATACCGTTATCGCAGAAACGAAGAAATCTGTTCCCATATATCTAAGGCGGTATTCTACTATAACTATCGGGAGAAGATCAATGAACTGAGACGAAATGGATACGTTCAGCCAGAAATCATATACTTCAATTCTATGCAAGCATATGATGCTATAGAGCTGCGTGCCAAAGACTTGATAACCCTGGCTAGACGTGCGTATCTGCTGTCAGCAATCATTCACGATGAAAAAGACTTCGTCAAAGGTGTAGATTCATACTTGTTAAGAAATGATATGAGATTCTATAACGGGATTCTGAATTATCGTGCTCATCCGATTGACAGATTCTGTATGCTCTGGGACGCTGGAGAAGATCTTAAGAAATTTCTCGATATGCGAAGCAAAGTCACTGAACGGAATTTCGCTAGCACGATGAAAGAAATCGAGAATTACGTCAATAATTTCAATTTCGATGATTACGAACTATGATCTGATGGCGAATATATTGTAAGACTTGCTAATAGGACGAAGCAATTCCTCGAAACGATTGTCATAAACAGCGACGGAAATGCAAACGAAACTGCAATTTCTGTGCTCAACTGTTAAAGAATGCAAAATATTTGAAGATTTTTAGAGATTTGCTTGCATAATCAGAAAAGATTACCTACCTTTGCTGATGAAATCAGAGAAGAGTTCTGATTCGAAACAAAAGGTAGTAACAATTAAAATATAACGATTATGCTTACAACTGCTTTACTGTTTGGTGCCGGATTCATCGGTGGAATCATCGTTCTTTACTTCGCTTACCTCATCCTCTCATTCCTCTGGAATCTGATAATGGCAATGCTCTAATGCAAAAAGCAAATCGCCCTACTCATCACGAGCGGGGCGATTCTAATGATCTATTATTATGTTGAAAAACACACTCAACTGCAAATTATGCAGTTGGTATATCAGAGTCTTTCTCAATATCTGTCATCGACTCATTGTACTTCTCTACTAGAGCCAAGCACTCTTCGTGATTATTGAAGATGGGCGTCTTTGAAGCATAGATGTCGATGTACGCACGCTTAGTTCCACTGAAGATATTCTTCTGACAAACAAAGTCGTAAATCTCCTGGTCGAAGAACGGCATATAGTACACGACGTTCTTATTCAACCAAGGATACTTCTTGACAGCAGCGTGAGTAATCGGGTCGATAGTATAACCCTGCTCAATCATTGCATCCTTCAACAAATCCATCTCTTGTTCTGTAGCCAGATGTCCGTTGTAACTCTGGATGTAACTCTTGTCGAGAACAATCTGTTCATTAACGAACTTCTCTGTCTCTCCGTAGCGATAGTACGCAAGGATGATACTGTCGTCGTGAACTTCACTGACGCAACCGATAGTTCCGCTACTGAATGCCAGGAAATCTCCGGGCTTCGTATCATCGAAGATATTGAACTCTTTCTTAGGCAGAACGACCTTACATTCTACCAACTGCCCGTCGATAATCAAATCGTAGTCATCGGGAACGATAAGACCCTTGAACGCCCACTCTTTGGGACGATTGATAGTAGGGAGTCTGTTATCGATGATGTCGTGAACGAAGATTTCATCTGTATGAACAAGAGCCGGCTGACCATCTACTTCACCCAACTGCAACTGCAACATATTGTAAACATCAAACTCATTCTTTGAGAATACGAAGAGTGAGTTAGTACGGTCGATGAACTGAGACTGAGGCTGATATTCATCAGGGAAGATAGTCTCAATGATGTCGAGCAGTGCGCTAGTGTCTTCAGGATGTACAGTCACAGCATAACCGCCGTACTTAATCTGACCATCACGGATGCGGATGACTTCTGGGAAATTAGGATTTGTACCCATAATGCTCTGGTACATAACCTCACCTTCTTGCTGGAAAGAGAGAGTAGCATCTTCTTTCGGATCCTCGTCGGCTGGTGCGAGTGTTCTGACTACATTAACTGGAGTCTCTTCAGACTCAGCATCATTGGGCTTTCCGAAGAGATATGTCTGCTTCTTTCCTGTCTTGATATAGATAGTCTTTACAGTCTTGGGGACGTTCAAACGGGAAGTCAAGAACAATCTATCTTCTGTAAGACCGGCACCAGGTTCATTGTTGTCGATGTACTTAGCAATGTCAATAGTCTTGAACTCATGTACAGAGAAGAAGTATCCGACAGTAGAGATTGCGTTTTCAGCAGTCTCTTTCAGATTAATGACTCTCGACAAGATGTTCGAAGAACTGATTTGTTTGACGACTTTGTCGATTGCTTGCGCCATTTCTGACGTTTGAGTCTCGACGATAAGATTCCCGTTATCATCAAACTCCCAATAAGTTATTTTTAGATTTTCCATTATATAAAGTATACTTTAGTTTTCTTATTCTTATTATTTATTGTGCTTAAGAGCATTGATGCGAGAAGAAATTTCTCTCAAGTGATCTTCTTTCTGTGGAGTGTCGCCGTCAATCAGATTTTTATGAGCCAACATAAAGTTAAAGAACTCTTCTGCTGCTTCTAACCAGTCTGGCTTAATGTCATCGGGCAAATTGAGAATCGCTGAAGAATTGAACAGTCCATAGAGAGACCAATCATCCTTCGTCACTTCATACATTCTGTTGTATTGAGAATACATATCAGAGCAACTTGAATGTGTCGGTGGGGTATAATCCTTAATGCGCTTGTCAATATTGCGTACGAGATTAACTTGGTAGAGAATATTGTCTTTTATTGACTTGAACATTGAACGGACTTCATCTGCAACTTGTTCTTTATCCTCACATTCGTCTAAACAACGACAACGCATATCGAAAATAGCATTCTCGTCGGTCAGTTCATCAGTAATAACATAATCGATTGCTTCATCTATGTTCCAGATGGCGTTACTATCTTCAGACGAACACGTAGACACAAGTTCACCATTCTTCCATTCATAGCCGTTGCCGATGACCAAGAATAGATGGTCGTCGACAGTCAGCCTGTTCGGAAATATCAGCGAACACTTCAACAGACAATGCCTTAATGTTTCTGCGTAAGTCATATTTTCTCAATCTTTAATTTAACGACGATTTGCTTACCTTGATACCAAGTATATGTCTCATATCCGTCAGAGTCAGGTTTGATTATGAAATTGAAGTCAGTCTCCTGCAACTTAGCGTTCTTGAAGATAATCAATTCAGGTGCAAGATTTCCGGAAGTGAAGAACTCATTAACTTCGTCTGTAACTGTTACTCCAAATTTCACATCGCGAACATAATTATCGGGTTCAATTGAACGCTCTTTGTAATTAAAGACTTTTCCGACTTCAAAGTTCTTCAGAGGAAGAACAAACGATTTGATAAGTTTCTCTTCACGTTCAGTCGACTTATCTAAATCAACCATCCGCATCCCGAACTCAGTCGTCTTATATACAAGAACTGGAACGAGTTCGTAAACTGACATCAGACACTTTGGAGTCTGAGTATTTCTTTTGAGTTTCCCTAATATATTCATTTTTCTTCTTTGTTACTTTTGAAAAATTTCTTGAAATAGTATTTTGTATTGTCTATAATGAGATAATATGCAAATCTCACCAACCAGTCGATAGTGTGGAACAATTCAGCGAAGAAACGTCCAACTCTTCCACCCTGGTAATGAATCTCTAATCGCCACCACCAAAAACCAATCTCAATCATTCTATTGTACCAAACGTCCGTCATATATTTGTAACGAACGTAAGGTGTCACAATATCGAAGTGATAGCGACCTTCTTTTATCTTCTTGAATTTGAAATCGAAATTTCTCATCATTTAGTATCTTAATCTTATAATAACTGCTGCAAATATACGACTTTCTTTCGAATTGTACAAACTTTCGGCAGAAATTTAGGTTTATTTTTACTTTTCCTTTTCAACAAGACTCACAATAGGCAAATCTTCAGTTGTCGAATAACGCATAGGAGAATCAGACATCACAGTGTTTCGCATCATCTCCTTGCTTTCGGGATCCATATCAATCCAGCGCTGATGCATAAACGTGTGGTACATATCTATTAAGATGTCTGCACGATTATTGTGACCGACGCCCCAATTCTGATTACGAGGACAATTCCAGCAGAGTGCTTTCAGTTTTGTGACGTGCTCTTCGACTTCACGTCTCATATCCCAGAATTCACGACCAGTCGGCTCCAGGTTTTGAGGCTTGCAGACTTCTTCGTCCCAGGCACGCTCGAACAAGTCAGTGAGTGTCATATCCTGGCCCAAGAGTATTCTTGCGTAGTTCTCACAACACTGTTCCAAAGCAAACAACTGCTTTGCTGACACTTCTATTAAATAGCGTTTCTCTTTAATGCTATTCTCTTTTTTCTTTTTAGCCATATAGAATGATTTATATTTCTCTAACAATAATACCAAAATTTCTACTTTTGGTCTCTATTTTTGAAACTATTTTTCGATTGTTAAGTACAATCGATATGGCTCACAGACAAGGAAACAAAAGAATCGCTGTCGCTGCGACTTTAAACAACTATCTGAAACAACAGCAGACATCAGAGAAAGAGAAGAACGTCGTATGGATTTATACAGACGCTTCGTACAACAATCAGAAAAAGATTGGTGCTGTGGCGTATACTATCCTCAACCACAACAGAAAGCACGTTATGACGAAGTGTAAGACGCTCGCTGGAAAAAGCACATCCACTTTCCTAGAATTAATTGCTATCCAGAAAGCCATCAACAGTTACAAGCAACGATTCAGCATCAATAATGTTCGCTTTATCGTAGTGAGCGACTGTCAGTCAGTTGTTGATGTTCTCAACGAGAAATCCAAGTTCAAAAACTCATTATCAAAGATGAACGTTATTGCTTCAGAACTAATCGATTCGTACGATATTGAATGCATCCATACAAAGGGGCACGCAACAAATAGAAATCGACACTCTAAATACAATCAGAATGTCGATCAGATGTGCAGAAAGAAAGTTCGAGAAGAAGTCGTTCGTTATGCAGCGCTCAAGAAAGCATACGATTTGATGATTGTTAGTCCCACCACAAATCAGTATAACGTTCTCTAATCATATAGTACAAGTGACGGCACTTCGACATATAGTAGTCGTGATCCATATTGCCGCTCTTGAAGTGTTCTGACTCAAGAACGTGCTTGTTCACGAAACGATGTGCATTACGCTTGTTGACACGAGGACCATCGTATCTGTAGAAATGATTTGAGAAGTCCATACGATAGACTTGTGCTTCATCTTCTGTGCAATCCTGGAACTCTCCGTTCTCATCACGCTTCTGAGGAATTGACTTGAGGTCGCCGTCATAGTGGAAATAATCGCACTCATTATTCAGCACATGGATGCAATGCTTCGCCCAACGAAGAGAACGCATAATCTCATTGTACTGTTCATCGACCATCGTCTGATGATGTTCGAAATAATAGAGCTGCTTGTCAATCTGGCATTCTTCGAGTTCAAGCAAGAACCCACCGTCCCAAGGATATGAGCACCAGGCTTGCTTAACCAAAGCCCAATGATATTTGTTAAAGTTACAGCGGAACCAGTGACGTACAGTCAGATAGTACTCACGGGGTTTAGTATAGATGTACCAGACGATATTGTCATCAATCCAGTCAGCCCACTTGTGCTTCTTGCAGAAGTCATACCACCAGTAATCAAATTTGTTGTAGAGCATAATTATAAGAGAATTTCCATTTAATTATTTATTGTACTTCAGAGCAGAGAAAAAGTCTTCAGATTTAAAAATAATTTAGAAAAACTTATATAAAGACGAAAATTGAATTTCTCTGTACAATAAATAGGCTAGAAGATGAGTTTCATAGACGAAATATTTACTGAAAGCATCAACGAACGTGCGCAAAAGAATGAGTCAATGGACAAAATAATCGACACGATTGATGCTGAGCCTGATGTTCAGACGATGACACGAGAAGAATTCATCGAGGACGTCAAGAAGAAGTATGCACTTGCTGTAGACGTTATCGTCTATGTATCTGGAGATGACGATACAAGAAACAAAGCCATCTCTGAGCAAATCTATGATGGAATAATGCATACTCATGCGGATATGTCTACTGTTTATGTTGAACATCTCGTATCTAAGCGTTCAGACGCTATTAAATACTTCACTAAAGACGATAGCGAGTATACTTATAAGACAAGAATTACTTTCGGGATCGACTTCAAACAGGACGTCAACAAATTCTTGAATTTCTGTGCGCTGATGTATGCATATGATGCGAATCTCACAACAACTACATTCGTCTTTCTTCACTCAGACGATCCAAGACTGATTGAAGCGTCTACAAAATCAACAAGTCATTATGACGAGAAAGACAACTTCTCGAAAGTTCACTATCCATACAAACTGAAGTTTATGAATTGCAAAGAACTTGATGCTGAATGTTGTCGGACTGTATTCAAAGAACATTTCTTCAAAGAATTATGGTTCTTCGAAGAAACTGAAGAGAATAAGCAGAAGATTGATAAATTCTTCGAAAAGTACGGAAAGAATCGAAAAGTTTACAACGACTAGAGCGAATCATTACGCTTTTAAGTCAAAACACTGACGACGCTGACGTCCACGTCCGTCTTTTATCGCAATATGTACCCAACGAGATGTCTTAGAGCGCTCTACGATTATCTGGTCGAAAGCAACATTTGGATTCTACTTTACCCAATCACGAATGAACTTCTCATAATCACTCTGTCTCTTGTTTGAAGGCTGAGTATCTGCTGCATACCCATAGAGATGCGCTGAGTTCGAAACACCACCTACTGCTTTATTGAGTTTCGAACATCTGAAACCGGAAGTCACATTTATACCTCCACTTCCCCGACCGTTCTGCTTACACTTTTCAGCCCAAGCTTCGCGGATGACATCAAGCAATTTAATAATGAGTTCGTAAAGATGCGCTGTCTCTTCGTCATTGGGAACATTGTTGATCCCTTTCTTCTTTGCAGTCGCTGATGCACAAAGTTCTGAAATCGTGAAATACTTTCCGACTTTATCAATCTCTCCGTACACTTGAACGTCTTGTGCTTCGATGACTGGTTCCGGCTGAGCAATCTGCTGCTCATAGAGACTATCCCCAACCTCCCACTCAACAATATCAATGTCATCCTGGACGATTGTGTGTTGCTCTGTTTCTATGTTGTAGTCTTTTGGTTCTGTTACTTCCGTCTTCGCAGAACGCTTGAAAAGGCTTTTCAGCCAATTAAAGAATCTCTTAAGCATATCAATTATTACTCGTTTGTGATATTTATCAACCATAGATAAATATTTTATGAGAGTTTTTGAAGATTTACTTGACGATATTTCGCCTATAAAAAGTCAGCACAAAAACCTTGCTGATGAGCAATTCAACCCTGAAGACTATATGTTCCGGGTTGATGTGTATTCTAAGGCTTTAGGTGTCGGATATTGGATGGAATATTATCTGGAGAATCTTTTCGAGACTCATCCGATTATCAGTGAGTACATCAAAAGCGAAGGTGATGAATTCGTCCAAGTCGATTTTCTTGGATAGTTCTGTTGTAGTTACTACTTCAACGTAGACACCAATAGCGTTGCTAAGTTCTTCGATTTGTTCTTATTTCCTCTTTGTAAAATCATCAGAAAATTCGTCGTCAGTGTGATGCTGAATTCAATCAAGGCTGATTCTAATCGAGTAGAACAATATTGTATTCCAGCGTTCACTGCTACAGCATTACTCGACTTATGTGAAGGACAAATCGTAATCAACAAAGAAGATGTCTTCAACTGTTACGCATTCGTTGTAGAAGCGCTTCATCCCGATTTAACTTGCGAACGCAACTAGGGTATATCGAAAGAATGCGACTTGGCCGGTGCTCAGTATGACTTTCTATTCAACGTCGCTCACAGTCGTAAGTGGAAAGAAGAGTTCAGAAAGTTCAAACGCGAAAATGGTGTGAGTATATGTCCGGTCAAAATTGAAATCGCTCTTGAACCAAACGCTTTTCATTCATCTTATTCTTTAGAAGACCAAACACTTGAATTGGAGTATAATATATAGGCTAAGAACTACATCGAAATGGCTATCAAACTTCAAGTCGTCGACATCATCATAGATAACTATCTATGCTTTGAAAAAGAAACGACTGATATAACCAAGCATTTTCCGACAGATCCAAAACTGTTTAAAGCAATGCGTATTAATTTCTCAACTATTGAAAAGATGATATTGCTGTTGAAGGACACTGAAACGATGGTCAAGCATTTCTTCGTCTGGCTGCTGAACAGAGACTACTCAACTGAGCAAGCATTAACAGGAGGACAATTCAAATAGTTTGATACCAAATTAAAACTAATAGCAGAAGCGCCACTTAATTATAAATTACTATAATGAACAATAACAAGAAAAGAACATTGGGATTCGACTTGATGGACGAATTGGAGCCAACTGAAGTCAAGAAAGCATCAGACATTATCATTTCGAAAGAAGATGCTCCAAAAGATTATCTTCAGTGGTACGAGTATGCCTATAATTTTGGCGCTGACCTGATGTTCGCTATCACAAAAGACATTGCTCGTGTCACTAACGTGATGCTATATATCAACAATTTCAAAGACGCATTGACATCGATTCTCGACAAATGTTACGGAGAGGATAATTATACAGAAATTCAAGTGATAAGCCCGCAGGATGTTGTCGTAGCGAAAGATCCAGATGGCGAAATTCAATTCGAACCATGCGGAACTAAGAATCTTATAGACAGTCTCGCCGGTTTAAGCAATAATCTGCAAATCACTTTCAAAGTCGGCATCAGAAAACCGAAAGACGATAAGAGAAACGTCATCGCTTTTGCTAATGCTACTGCTTCGATATACTCTCTTCTGAAACAGAAAACGCTCGATTCGACTCATTTGTTCGAAGTCTTCCCAAGAGAATACAATAAGCGTTCTGACGATGATTCTGATCCTTTGCAGCCGACTGACTACTTTCAGATTTGCGAATCTCAGTTCGGAACGCCAGACAACACATTTGGTCCCGATTTCTACTACTATAAGTTTGGCGAAGTAAACACTGGTTATCCAACCTATATGGACGACATCAAAGAAGAAGCGAAAGACAGCGCAGCAGAAATGCTCAGACTATTTGTTATTCCGGTAGATTTCGAGTTCAAAGCAGCAGACATCATCTGTGAATGGATGATGAAGTACATCAAAATCAACGAAAAGAAAAAGAAGAAATGAGACGAATATTCGAAGACTTACTTGACGATATATCAAAGGACGACATACAACAAAAGCGCTCTACTTCTAGCATAGTCGTAGATTAGGAAGAGAATGACTCGAATACTATTATAGAAGAAGTGACTGACGCTTATGCTCGTGAACACTTCAAAAATGTATTCTGCTTCTCTATAAAATATCAAGCCGATAAAACTAAGTGCGATATGTTTAGAGAAAAAGTCACTCGCATTTTCGAAACGTTCTCTGGTATCGAAGATTTCAAAGTCTGTCATATTACTGATAAACTATCTAGCGGAGCATATGACGAATCGATGGGTCACAAAGGGTATGTGTTTGATATTGCTTTCAATGCTACGTCTGGTCGTCTCATTCCGTTCTTCGAGCGTTTGTTGTTGCCGCTGATATGTCTATTAGTCAAATTCGAGATTCGTGTATGCAACGGAAGCGGAGTTCATTTCTATACTATCGAATACTTTGGCAAAGATACTAACACGACGACTGTCTATGACTAGACTATCAATTCTTTAGAATCTGCACGCAACGGCAAAATGGGCGTATTCACTGACAAGACTCATTATGGCAATATATTGCAGTTCATCAGAGTTGTACGTCCGTTTGCTGAAAGTCAGCCAGACAAATACCGGGCATTCTACTTATTCTTGTTATTCAGCATATTCAAGACTGAATGGAAACATCAATTCGCTAAGTTAAAGTCAGACGGAAATATGAAAGTATTCAATGTTGAATTGATGATATACTCATTTAAAGACAAAAAGTGGTACAATGATTGTTGGTTTGCTGTTCACGCACCGGACGCAGTGACGATGGCTTTCAAATTGTTGCTATTCGCTGCATTTACGAAGATTCAAAGCAGCACACCAATTATGCAGTATCACTTGGAGACGAACAACTACGGTAAGAAAGTCATTCCTATGAGTGACCAGTTCTTCAAGAAGTGGTACGAGATGAACAAAATCGACTATCATAAACGCTACAAGTACTTCTTGGGACTCACTGATGGTACACCATACTACGACATCGTAAACTGGATGTACTACCATGCTTCTACACCATATAACTGTGAATCCGGAGATATGATTATCGCTGTCTTGGATAAACTAGCTGAGATGCCTGATAAGTTTAGAATTTAATCAATTTTCTTTGATATTTGAATCCAATATAACGCTTTTCTTTGATAAATAATAAAATGTTTATTTAAGAAAATGATAGATTTATACGACCCATCAGGAAAAGATATTTTTGAAGCAAAATATATCGATGCTACATTTGATCCGAAGACGAGAATGTACAAACAGAAGTTTCGTCCAAATGACGAAAACGACAACAGATATTGTCTACGGTCTTATACTAGTATGAAGTATCTGCTAAACGAGTGGAACGAGAATTATTTTTTAAAGTATACAGAACAGAATTATCTATACGAAGGATTAATAGTTTCATATGATATTGATACAGCATGCTATTTGCTAGAAGAATTTAATAAGACTTCCAATCTATTAAAAGATATTGGTGTAGAATCATATGGAATACTCGCTGGTCCAGATAAAACTCCATATATAAGTTTCTTTATTGATGAAGAAGATTATATTAAAACTAAGACGGATAATTATATGTCTTAGAAGTTCTTTGAATTAAAACAACTCATCAACAAAATGGGTTATTTTATCGCACAACTCAAAGAAGCATCTCGCCAATTGCCGGACGGCAGTAAAGTAAAAACTAATTATTGTGCAATTCATCCAAAATTCTTCGTCGAAATATCTAATGCTGTGTATAATAAACTCGATGGAATTCTCTACCACATCACCCTATCTAAAAATTGGAAGAAAATTGAGCAAAAGGGGTTTATTCCGAGAAATTCACACGCAAATATGGACGAATATCCAGATAGAGTATTCTTCTTCACTAAACTTCCTCCCGATGACTTCAGAACAATGATTGCTCAATTCGTTGATTATAGGAGAGAGCATACTGCGAAACTAATCCAGGAAGCAAAAAAGAAATATGCTGAAAGAAAATTGAAGAAAGAAAAACTCGATTATATTTTCGCTCACGCATTCGATTATCTAGATTGGACGATAGTCAAAGTAGATTTGAAGAAAAATAGAGAAGCGGAATTCAAAGGAATAGAACAATATAGATTTTTTGATGACCCGAAATCTGGTGGAGTTTTCACTTACGAGAACATCGATCCAGTCTGCTTAAGTTTCTACAAAAGAATCCAAATTGAGCGAACGTTCAAAGATAAAATAATTAGAGAATTAATTGAAAGCAAATAAAGATGAGGACGTCCGAACGATGATTCAGACGTCCTCATTATTTTCTTCTTCACTATCACCGATGTAATGAAACTGATATTCTTGTGGATGACCCTTCGGGTATTGTCCGTATCCGAAAAACTTTCTACAGAAGTACTCGAATCGCTTAACATCTGTGCGCAGTTCTTCAGCACCAGGAATTTCATCCAAAGGCGTACCGTCCGGAACATCTTTGATTTTATCAACCCATTTACTTACTAACTGACAGTGGACGTTCCAGAGATAGTTCTCGAAATCGGGGAAACAGTTACTGTCGAATCTTAACATCTTGCTCTTCCTCTAAAGTGTCCTCGTAACTCAGACTATCTTCTTCCCACTCATTATATGCCGAATCAACATCTTCGATAGCATCAGTAATGCTGAACTTCGTCTTGCAGTCAGCACACATACAATGTACAGCATCACTAGTCCGCTCAAGAACAAGCGTCTCTGGAGAACCGCACTTCGGACAATCCATTCCTGGACGGTCGATGCTCTTTTCTAATCTACTTACATAGAATGCAGCGAACAGCAATAAGACTGCTACTATCGCAAACATAAGTTTCTCTTTTACTGTTTTCATATCTCTTATTTTAATGTTGTTCTTCTACCAATTCGAAATGGCGATTACGTCCTATACCATATTCGGCACAAGGTTCATCAAAGAAAGGAGTCGGATTGTCACAAGACTTATTAAAAACACACGCTTCACACTGTTCAGCAAGCGTCGGACCATCTTTGACGACCTTGACTTTCTTTCCGTAGATTTCAAATACTTCACCTATCATAATCTTATCTGTTTGAATTATTCTTCTGTATATTCTCTCTCTTCGGCAGACTTCTTCAGTGTATCAAGAATTCCATCGAACACTGGAATCAGAATGTTGTAAGACACAGTCTGTGAATGATACGGAGACGTCTCGAATGTGATGCACATCCTGTGCATCGTGAACAGGAAATATGCATAGTCGACGAAGATGTCCTTAAACTCTTCGAAATCCCTGTCGAAATCCTTGTAGAGCGCATAATCCACATCGTCAGTTCTCAGAGTATCGTGCAAGCAAGCAGCCATACCGAAGAATTTTCCGTATGCATCTTTGAAAGAGTATGCTGCGTGAGCATCTGCTGTAAACGGATTGAACTTTATATTCTCGTCGTCTTCTTTCAACTTACGATAAAGTTTGAGAGTATTGTCGAACATTTCTTCGATTGATATAGAATCTTTAGCAATCCATCCAGAGAAATATTCTTTGCGGCCGGTCTCAACCATCTTATCATAAACAGACTTATGCTCCATTATAGTGACAATAGCAGTATTGTCAATCTTACCATTGACATATGACTGAACTTCGTCTAAAGACTTCTTGACTTTATTAGCGCTCTCTTCGTCCAGACCTTTCAAGAACTTATCATATTCGAATTGCTTCGCCTTAAAGAGTTTTTCATAGAGAGCAAGCATTTTCTCGAAGTCTTCTTTCGTCTCGTGGTGACAATGATTCTCAGAATCTGGGTCGTCTTCGTACTTCTTAATTCCATCACGAAGGTCTTTGATAGTGTAACCGCACATATCATTAATCAAGTCATCGAATTCCTCAATTGTCATACCGATGACTTCAGTGAAGTACTTGTGATTTGCATCATCGGCAACTTTCTCAATGCCGCCATAATCGTTGTACTCTCCGAAAAACGGTGGGCATATGGGAGTCAGTTTGTTGCCAGTGACGCTTATCGGACAATTCTCTCGTCTGTCTGACTTTGACTGGTCAGCACATACGAACATTACGATTTCATCTCCATATTGAATGGGGAGATGACTTATGAATCCAGTTTTGTTGAAGTCGCCCATAATAGTTTACTTTTAATTATTCTGCTGCAAATGTAGGCATTTTCAAGAAACTACACAAGCGATTAACAATAAAACTTCAAATTTTTAGCATTTGTTAACAATTTCATGTCTAAATTCTCGGAAATCTCGCTCAAATGACTTCTCGATATTCATAATAATAGTCGTCTTGAGTCTTGTCAGCACAAGTTCCATATTGTCTGGAAAGTCACGAGTCGTCAACGCCCAACTGTTTGAGTTTATGTCACGCTCCCAAGTGATGATGTTCCAAGCAAAGTCTTTAGCACCGTCTTTCTGGAATATTCCGAGAGAGAGACATACTTTGTATTCTTTATTGTCAGTAGCGAATATAGTTTCGGCTGTGTAATCGTTCATCTACATATTTTCTAATCAATCAATTTTAAATAAAGAGAGGACATCGAGCAATTACTTCTCGAAGTCCTCTCGACCAAACACATATGAACAGTAAATAGATTCTTAGTAAACTACACCAATCTTTGATGTCTGACACTTAGTAATCTTCCACTCGCACATTGTGCCTTCCATGTAAGCCTTGACCTTAGACTCAACCTCAGTGACGTTACGTCCGTCAACGAGCTGCTCTTCCTTAGTCTTCTTAATCTTACCGGTCTCAGGATCTTCTTCCTGAAGTTCCACAGTCACTGCATAGAACTCGTACTGCGGAGTAAGTGTTACGTTATTATCTTCCATTGTTGTCTGAATTTATTATGATATAAGTAAAGTTTCTTAAAGAAGTCCGGACGTCAAGCCCTAAATGGCTATTGTTATTGAAGTGTCCCGACCGATTGTCGGGTTAATGGTTTGCTCATTTTTCTTAGTTTCTTCCATCTCGCTCGTTCCTTTGTTGTCAGAACTAAAGAGAGTTTAGTTGAGCCGTCAGTCCGGACTTGTTCTCAGATGATGAGTCCGCTTCCAGAACCTTGAGTCTTGCCCTTGTTTCTCTTTGCAGCCTCATCAAATGACTTCTTGTCGTACGGGAACATAGCCCCGCACTTCTGACAAGTAGCCACCTTGATAGGGAATGGCACATCGCCCGTACCCTCACCCAATGCTACACCAGGGACTTTCTTGAACACCACTCCGGGAGTGAAGATATTGTGTCCACACTCAGAGCACGTCCAGTCTGGGTAGTCAAATGGGTTGAAGTTAATCTGCTGTTCCATAGCGACTCGTGATTACTCTGCGGTTCCGTTTTCTGTAGCAGCCGCACGCTCAGCCTTACGATGCTCACGCATTTCTGCCTTCATTGCAGCGTTCTTCTGTGCGAGATGCTCGCGTTTCTCCTGGTTGTCCTCAGTCTCACGACGTGCGATGACAGCGTCACGCTCTGCGAGGGGAACGTCTGAAAGAATGACCTTGTTGTTGTCAATCTTGTGGACGTAGACGTCGATTTGCATTCCGGGCTGGACCTCGTCACGACGCATCTGCTCACGCAGACTGTCAGACACGAGAGTCTTATGCAGCATTCCGTTAATGAACTCGTTGAGTTCAACGAAGACGCCGTACTGAGTAGCACCAGTGATACGACCGTGATAGATCTTGTTCGGATTCTTCTCAAGGTCAGCGCGGATTGGCTCCAGCTTCTTGTGACGAATCTTGTTGATGAACTTCTTACGAGACACCACGAAGCCGTAGCGGTCAGAGTAAGACTCAATCATCACTTCCATCGTGCGGCCGACGAGTGACTCATAATTGTCAATCTTGTTGTTCGAAGCCATAGAACCAGGCATAAATGCCTTGATTGTCTTGGCAACCTCAACTACGAAACCGCCGCCGTTGGTTGCGATAACCTCAGCCCAATAAGCGCAGTTGTTCTTGACAATCTGCTCTTTGAACTCGTTAGTCAGAGCCTCAACCTGACCGTCCCAGATAGAACCTTTCTCAACGTCTGAACCGACCTTGACAGTCAAGTCCATACCGAGAACCTTCTCACGGAAGTCAGGCATCTTCAGATACTCGACGAACTCATCCTTCGTCAGTGTGTCACCGGTGTCAGTGCTCAGCATACGGATGAAACCACTCTCCTTCGACAAGTCGACCATAATGTTGCTAGCGCCGTTGCCGACAGTAGCTACGAGCATATTGTCGCTCACGGGTGTCAGATCGTCTACGTGGAGAAGAGTGCCCTTCTTGATGTCCTTCACGTTCTCGACGCGAATCTTGTTCATCTTGTTGTAGAGTTCTTGAGCGTAAGGCTCATGACAATAGATGGGCTCCTTAGAGTTCTTCTTTGTCTTCACTCTCTTGTTCTCCTTGAGACCGGTACCATTCCAACCGTCTTCATAGACTTCCCAGTCAAAACCAGGTGCTCCCTCATTACCGAATGCTGCGTATTTAGGATGTTCTAACATAACTTGTGATAGTTTTAATTAGTGAATAAAAATAGTTGTCTGTATACTTCAGTGTCACTCAGTGACAACAGAAGCGATGATAGTAATAAACGTTGAACCAGAGTCGATACGGACTTTCTTGCCCTCTGCGCCCTCGATACCCTCAAGAGTGATGACCAGGTTCTCAGCGTCGTTCTTAGCGGCTGTAATCAGATTCTCACGCACGATAGGCAGTGTAGTCTCAACGGGATTCTCACACTCCTGGTTCATAAAACCGAGGTTGTAATTGTAGATGCCGTTGCTGTGGTCGACTGCATACAAAGCCCAAGCGTCCCCCACCTTCTTAGTCTGGAAAGACAGAATATCCTTCTTAGGATCGTTCGAATAGATGTTAGATGCAACGAACAATGTCTTCAGTGCGTCAGGAATGACAGTAAACGTCATAGGATTGGGAATAGCAGAAACCTTGTTGCGGAAGTTGTCGTCCGTCAGTTTCTTGATAATGTCGTCGAACTCAGTCAGTTCAGAACTGCCGACATTCATCGTCAGAGCCAGAGACTTGAACTCAGCCTTAGAGACGAGCAATGTGTCATCAGACTCAGTGAACTTCACGTTCAACTTGTAGTTCTCGGAACCCTTGAAGAGTGCAACGACCTCGATGAACTTCTTCAGAGTCTTCAGGATAGGGAAGAAAATACGCTTACCCTCATTCTGAGCATTCCACTCTTCGAGAGAAATCTTCTTCTGACTCTTGTCCTTGACGCCAGTCACCTCAAGACCGGCCTCAGAGAAATCTAACTTGCCGTACTTCACGACATCGCGGCCATTAGAGAAGACCTTAGCGACGAACTGCTGACTAGCAGTGTCAATCTCAATGAGCAGAGAATCTGAAATCTCCTTGAATCCTTTCAGCCAATTTTCGAAACCGGAATTCTCACCGGTAGATTGAAATTGAATTTCCATTTTTCTCTTTGTTTTTAAATGTGTGAATAACTTAAATTAATTAATATGTCTGCAAATTGTATTGCCTTTTTGGTGTTTAGTTCTCAATACGGATAAACTTTTTGAACGAAATTAAATGTATCCGTATTTTGTGATAATACAGTTGATTCTGTTCGTATGTTCGAGCTGCAAATTGTTAATCGGGAACTTCGTATACATTCTTGAAAACCACGTATGTACGACTGCAAGACGACGATCTGTTGAATAAAAAGCAGACGTCAGACCAGAATTGTCCGTACAAGCATCTTCGTCGTTGTTAAGTTCCTTGTTATACAAGTCAGTATGGAACAGATAAAGCGGAGCCTTTCCAGTCAGCGCAATCCACAACTCTTCTATTATATAATAAGGTTCGAAGTTCGATGCTTCATTATCCTTATAAGAATACGGACTCTGATGGGGTTCAGAGGGATTCGTCGGGTCGTTCATCACTACCTTCGCATACGGAGTGATGTACATCTCATCGTCAATCTTCTCGAAATGCTCCTGACGATACTCCTGACCCTCAGCAATCATAGACATCGATTCAGCGTCCATCTGCTGAAGGACGTCAGAACAATGCTGATTCATATAACTCAAGAAGTTAGTATGCGTGTTCTGGTTCTTCATAAACTGTCCCATCAGTTCGTTGATAGCGGGAAGCGTCGTAGTCTCACGCAGCATCTTCATATTCCACATAGACACATAAGTGTTGAAGAGAAAGCGGGAGTGATTACGATGACATATCATTCCGCCGTCCATAGGACCGGCACACGGCCAACAATCCTGTTCTACGAATCTGACAATCTGAGTCATCAGCGCACGGAAGTCAGCCACGAAACAATCCTCATCAATATAGACAGCATAATCGTAGCGCTTGTAAGTCGGGTCGTTGAAAGTACGCTCAGTCAATTCTCCGAACACGTTAATACCGTAGTAAGGCTTGTTGTCCTTGATTCCGTAGATAATCGTGAAGTTATGAACGGGGATCAACTGCGCATATGTCATTATAGACGACAAGAACATAGAACCAGGACGACACATAGAGTTCGTCATAAACAACACTTTATGCTCTGAAATCCAATCTTCGATTTCAGCATCTGTCCACTTATATACTCGGTCGTACTTATTTCGATTTAGATTTATTGTCTTTGTACTCATTATTAAATTGCAATAGGTTAGAGTTAGAATAGGTTGTATGACTGTCCCTTATCTGGACCGCGGTCTACGAACATCTTGCGGAAGATGTGGTACAGCGGCGACACAACGATAGAGTTACCGGCTTGCTTGAAAAGATTCTCAGAAGAATTGCCGGAATCGTAAATCATCTTGTCAATGAACTTGTCGGGAATGTCCATAAGACGTAGAGACTCTCTCGGAGTCAGCCTTCTAAGACGAAGATAATCGTCAGGCTGCATATTCTCTACAGCATCCTATATCTTCTTCTTATTCTTATTATAAGTTGCTCTTTCTGTTTGCATATTGTCTAAACAAAATTTTCCGTTTAATTATTGTACTAAGAAGAAATGATTTAGTTTATTGGAAACTGGAAATATTTGTTGTAGTGAGCGAAAGATTTCGTGCGTACATTAATTATATAATAAAAGGCTGAACGAATAATTTGAAGAAATTTTTTTCAAACTAACTATTATTCTTTGGGTACAATTTTATGAAGATGTCAGAAGTCTGCCAAATTCACAGATAAATGATATGAAGAAAATGTAAATTAAGAAAGAAAAATGGATCAAGAAAGTAAAATTTACCCGTATGAAGATGCGTTGAAAGCGTCTACTGAGTATTTTAACGGAGACACTCTCGCTGCTACAGTGTTTTTGAACAAGTACGCAATGAAAGATGCTGATGGGAATTTGTGCGAATCTACACCAAAAGAAATGCATCATCGACTTGCTGCGGAATACGCTCGCATTGAGTCAAAATATCCAAACCCATTGTCCGAACAACAAATTTTTGATTATTTGGATCATTTCCGTTATATCATTCCGGCGGGTAGTCCAATGTCTGGAATTGGAAATAACTATCAAAAATATGTATCTTTAGCCAATTGCTTTGTGATTGGTTCCGAAACAGATAGTTATAACGCTATCCATTATATCGATTCGATGCTCAGCGCTATTATGAAGAGACGTGGTGGTTGTGGTTGTAGCATAGATTTTTTACGTCCAGCAGGGGCAAAAGTTGATAATGCTGCGTTAACATCGACTGGTATGGCTAGTTTTATGGAGCGCTTCAGTTCAACAACTCGCGAAGTTGCACAAGGCGGGCGAAGGGGGGCTGCTATCCTACTGGCTGGGATCAAACACCCGGACGCTGAAGCATTTATAGATGCTAAACTAGAAACTAATAAAGTTACTGGCGCTAATATCTCTGTAAAGATAGATGACGAATTTATGGAGTGCGTTCTCAATAAAAAACCATATACACAGCAATTCCCAATTGAGAGCAACAATCCAACAATAACAAAAACAGTAGATGCCAATAAGTTATGGAACAAAATTATTCATAATGCATGGAAGAGCGCAGAACCTGGTGTGTTATTCTGGGATACAGTTCTTCGAGAGACATTATCTGAATGTTATGCAGACGATGGTTTCCATACAATTGCAACGAATCCGTGCGCAGAACTTATCTTATCCGATTGTGGCGCTTGTATATTGTCATCTGTCAACTTGTTCTCTTTTGTGAAGAATCCATTTACTCCAGAAGCATATTTTGATTTTGAAGAATTTCGCAAAGTGACAACTGATGCACAAAGACTCATTGACGATTTGTTGGACTTAGAGATAGAGAAAGTCAATAACATTATCGAGAAAATAGAATCAGAACCAGACCCAGAAAAACTCAATACTTATGAGATTCGTCTGTGGCGTCGCATCAAAGACACATATATACGTGGCCGCCGAACCGGACTTGGTATTACCGCAGAGGGCGATATGCTCGCAGCGCTCGGATTAACATATGGAACTAAAGAAGCTAGCGATTTCGCTGTCAAAGTTCATCAAGAATTCGCATTATCTTCTGTTCGTTCTTCTATTAATCTAGCGAAAGAACGCGGAGCATTCCCAATCTATAATTATGAAAAAGAGATTAATGCGCCATTCTTGCTTCGTCTGAAAGAGTTTGATAAGACTCTTGATTCTGATTTGAAAAAATACGGACGTCGAAATATCGGTCTGTTGACTATTGCTCCAAATGGAAGTGTAAGCATTATGACTCAGACGACTAGCGGTATTGAACCTGTGTTTATGCCAGTCTACAAGCGTCGTCGTAAAGTCAATCCGAATGAACAGAATGTTCACGTTGACTTTGTAGATGCAACAGGAGACTCGTTTGAAGAGTATATCGTATTCCATCCGAAGTTCAAGACCTGGATGGAGATTAACGGATACGACACAGAAAAGCGTTACACACAGAAAGAGATTGATGAACTAGTTGAAAAGTCTCCATATTTCAAAGCGACTGCCAACGATGTCGATTGGAAAGAAAAGGTTCGTATGCAGGGAGAGATTCAGAAATATATCGACCATTCTATCAGCGTAACTGTCAATCTTCCAAACTCAGCAACAGAAGAACTTGTCAATGAACTTTACATCACTGCATGGAAGTCTGGTTGCAAGGGTTGCACAATTTATAGAGACGGAAGTCGCGACGGAGTTCTCGTTTCTGCTACAAAGAAAAAAGAAGATTCTGCTCTCCCGAAGATTATCGAAGAGCGTCCGAAGTCTCTCGCAGCCGATGTCATCCGCTTCAAGAACAACAAGGAGAACTGGATTGCTTTCGTAGGCAAACTGGAAGACGGACGTCCGTACGAAATATTCACTGGTTTGTTGGACGATGAAGAGGGAATAATTGAGATTCCGAAGAGCATCGAGCACGGTTATATCGTCAAAGATATTCACGATGATGGAACAAAGTCTTATGACTTTGTCTTTACGAACAAGCGCGGCACAAAGATGATTATTGAGGGAATCAATAACAACTTTGGAGAGTATGCTAACTACTCTAAGATGCTGAGCAGCGTTCTGCGCTACAATATGCCGATGAACTATGTGTTCCACCTGGTTGACTCGCTCGACTTGAAGGAAGATGGCATCAACTCTTGGAAGTCTGGAGTAAAGCGTGCGCTAAAGAAGTTCATCAAGGACGGAACGACAGTCGTCGGCAGTAACGACAGATGTCCGGACTGTGGTGAGAAACTCATATTCCAGGACGGATGCGTCTTGTGTCCGAACTGTGGATTCTCTAAGTGCGGATAACGCAAATTTCCTATCCATTTTACATATATAATCAGAGACGTCCAGAGGTTATCGCAATCTCCGGACGTCTCACTTTTAGACACATACTAATTAATTCAGTCATTCACAACATTTAAAAACATATGTTTGCTATACTTATAAATGCAGCGATGAGAATGAATCCAATTCGTTTCATATTGCTTCTGAGTTTTTGATTTCTGCTGCAAAGATAAGAAAAATCCCTCAAACCGCAAAACGATTCGAGGGAAAATGTCATTTGTTAACATTGTTTAACAGTTGAAACGTCAAAACTTCGCAATTCTGACTTCAACTCGTGTCGGCTCAATATCTTCGAAACGAATGAACTCAGCACCTGGAAAATACGAAATATGACAATGTCCTCGCCAAGACGTCCATTTGCTGCCGTTCTTTTTAATATATCGCCGATGATTGGAATCCGAGTTATGTTTCCATTCATCAGACTCTCTCATTCTCGTGGGCTTGAGTTTATGATGAAGCGTAAGTCGGGAATGCTCAGTGTAGTTATCAGCAGACGTCACCCAGAACTCATTGTATAGTTGTTCGTCCGGACTCGGAATATACAATTCCGCTTTCACCATAGCATTATTGTCTTTAGAAGCAAGAACATATTCAGAACCAGGAAACTCGTTGATGCGAAACACTTGACCTTGAATGAATATAGGATTCTCAGAAACTTTTCGCACGTACTTATAAAGCGGCGTCTTGAGTTCGCTCAGACCAGTCCTGGTCCAGACTTTATTCCTAGAAACTTTTCTAGGTTGTCTCTGATGTAAGAGCAGACGTCCATTGGGCGTTCTTGTAAGCCAAAGTTCAGCCATAATGATTACTTCTTGTTTTCTGCTGCAACGGCAGTCCTTGCTCTTTCAACTAACTCTTTCATCGCACACATTACAAACCAATCTTCATCATCAATCGGCTCGTTCTGCGCTCTTGAAATGCGATATCGCAACTCTTCTTCAAAATCATTCCAAATCGAATGATCTAATTGATTGTAAAATTTCTCGTACTCGTTCATTTCATTAAAATCTACTTCGATAAAATTCTTAGATTGAATATTGTCTGTAAGGACGTATCGAATGCACTCTTCTCCCATATTGTCTTCTTCAACTTCGTCGTGATAATTGACTTGCATAATTGAACCAACCATCTCAACTGAATCAAGACAGTGCAACATAAAATTCGCTACTAATTCTCCGTTCAAGTAGCAGCGGCATTCTTTCTCATCAGCATCGTAATTTGCCATAGTCGATAATTATCTGAATAGTCGGTCTGGATGAATGTTGTTATTGCATACGACAGAAGATATTTCACCACGAAGATACTTCCAAGAGTACCAATACTTCTTCAGACGCTTCTGCTCGTAGTCTCCAAACTTATCCAAGCGTCTGATGTCCATATTGTCCTCAAGATCATATATCTTCACAAGTCGAGCGATGTCGTTCTTGTTTGCTCTGTCGATGAAGTCGAAGTAGTACTGTTCGTCCTTACGACGAGTGATAGCAATAACTGCTGTGACGATTTCCTTGTCGAACTCCTTTTCGTAGAGAATCTCTTCCGTACAGTCAGTGTCTTCAATGATGTCGTGAAGAAATGCTACAGCAATTGCCTTGTCGTAGTACAGAGACAGAGATGATTCTTTATCTGCGCAGTTCTTGTCTCGCTCTTTCTCGATAGCAGCAGCAATACGCTCCATATGACCCATATAGGGACGACCAGACAAATCCTTCTTGTCTTTGAAATATTCCTGTGCTAAATCGAATGCGTCGAAAATGAATTTCTTCTCCATAAGTCATTGAAATTAATCGAAAACCAACGTAAGGATAGAGTCAATTTCATCTACATACACTTTCTTTTCTGTATCTCGACGTGCCTTACAATACTTGCACGAACCCATATGTGACAAACCGTAGCCGGATTTGACATACTCACAACTGTCACCACGAGAATTGACAATAACAAACTCTCTACAAAGAACAGCATCTGTCTCATAGACTCTACCGTTGCTACAAGAACTGAAAAACATTGTGCTCATCAAGAAAGCAACAACAATAAAAAATAAACTTTTTCTCATTATTATATATGTTATTTGTTTACTTATTGTACTGAGAAATCGAAAAATAGTTTATATAAAAACGTCT
>NFZD01007778.1_pt1 | contig 35697 bp, 46 predicted proteins | sample 1095381 | NCBI WGS metagenome assembly NFZD01 (sample SAMN03609891, study PRJNA323583) | gut metagenome | isolation source: feces | host: Rattus norvegicus | place: Denmark: Riget | collected 2013 | reverse complement strand
ATAAAAAAAATTGAAAAAACAATAACAAATTGTTAATACATTATATTTATAATAAACGACAAATTTTAATAATAATATGATTACATTTAATCTACATATAGAACAGCCTAGAGAGCTTGGGTATGAATATCCAAGACTAGGAGGTGTGTGCGTAGGTTAAGTGTAGATTTATATCATTTTATTATTATAATAACTAGAATTTAACGTGTTATATATAATGTATAGGTGGGTAGTCTACGTGATTATCCACCTTAAATTGTTTAAATATGTTAAAAGTTTGCCAAAAATTTGGATATTCGGAATTTTTTTCATATCTTTGCATCGTTGAAAAGGATAGGGTTTAAATGTTAGAGCGAATAAGCCCACCTCAAAGTGGCTACCTTATTATTAGTGTGGGTACAAACCACTCCATTTGGACAATTATGGACGTATACTTTAAAAGTAGAACAAGTCTCTCTCAAGGACTAGACTTAGGGGCAGTACCTAATTCGGCTACAGTAAAATAATATGTCACCATCTTCTAACAGGTTAGGAATACGGATTTTCATTCCGTCAATCTGAGTTCGAGTCTCAGTGGTGATGCTAGTACATAGTGGGAACACACAGCAAGTATTATTAAATTAACAAGTAATTAAATTTGGGTTTTAAAAGTACAGTTAAAATGTTCCCTTATAATATAAAGTTGAAATTATAGCACTACGATTCGGCTCAGTAAAGCTTGAGTGAATGACATGATAGACTATACTCATGAGAATTTCAACTTAATTTAGAGGATTGGTGTATTGGTAGTCACGTAAGGTTCTGACCCTTAAGGAAAATGTTCGATTCATTTATTCTCTACTTTGCCCATTAGTATAATGAATTTTTATAAATTTATTTATATTTATAATATATAAATACAAAATACTATGGATAAAAAAATTATATTAAAAATAAAAGAATTAAGAAATGGTGGTTTAAGCTATGGAGAAATATCTAAATTAATGGGAGTTACAAAATCTCAAGCGAGATATTATTATCTATTTGACATAGATAAACATGAAACAAAAGAAGAGGAAAATAAAGTTTTTGAAAAAGAGGTGTGCGAAAATGCGTTAAAGGCATCAAGTTTTTATGAGTTATGTAAAAAAGTAGATAGATGGCCATGCAAAGAAAACATAATAACATTAAAAAAAATACTAGATAAACATAAAATAGACTATTCAAACTTCATTAATGCAAACAAATCTCACAAATATACCACTCCTAAAAGGGCAATAAGTGAATATTTAAAAAAAGATTGTGAATATAGAATTTCCACAAACCATCTTAAAATACGTCTTTTGAAAGAAAAAATAAAAGAATATAGATGCGAAAAATGTGGTAACACTGAATGGAATGGTAAAGAAATTCCATTACAGTTACATCACATTAATGGGGATAGTAATGATAATAGATTGGAAAATTTGCAAATTCTTTGCCCAAATTGTCATGCTCAAACAGATAATTTTTCTAGGCCAAAAGTAATCAAGGAAAAGAATAAATGTATAGTTTGTGGTGCAGAAATTTCTAATAAAGCAAAATATTGCCGTGAATGTTATCATAAAATTGAGGACGGAAAAAGATATAGACAAGATAAATTATTAAAAGTTTCAAAAGAAGAACTTATTGAGGAATATAAAAAGTGCGGAAGTTTTAAAATATTAGGGAAAAAATATGGTGTAAGTGACAGAACCATTTCAAAATGGTTTGGAAAATATGATTTACCAACAAAAGCCGTAGAACTTAGAAAATATATTATAGATAAATTTGGTCATATTAAATGGGAAAACTTTTCTAAAAATACAATATATCTTAGAAAATTCCAACAAGATAATTTTAAGAAAATTGCATTAATTTCTGAAGATAAGGAAATAGAAAAAATTTACAATTCTCCGCAAGAATTGATGCGTGATGGATACATACCAAAAAATGTTTACAGAGTGTGTAAAGGAACGTTGAAAACCCATCATAAAAGAATATTTAAATATATTTAACGAATTAAATATGAAATAAACTGCATCGTATCAAAGGCATGGTTGTGGAGTGTTTAGAAAAATTGCAAGTTCTAAAGCTACAACTGGGACAAATGAGAGAAACAGTCAAAGAAACGAGGGGGTCGTTGCTAGCAGAGACCTTAAACATTGATACCCACGTTAGATATGACTCGAAAGCCAAAATGTTATGCATGTACTAGTAATGTTTTAATGTTTTGAATTTTGCTTTCTACGTGGGTTCGAATCCCACCGATGTAGCAAAAAATATAATTACTGAGGCTGAGTTTGAATTAAGTGATGAAGAATCCTGAGAACTCTATGGGAATACTGAATTGACAGTTGGAAGACTTTGTAGTGGCAAACACGTGATTGAAGTCATTGGAACGTAAAGCAACGTAATGGAGACTGTGAAAGAGAAAAGCAGTGAAAAACTGCACCGTATCCAATAGGCGTTTGGTTAATTGCTCTAAGACAGATGTAGGTAATTATATCTTATCAGTCAATGGTGTAATGGCAGCACACCTACATTGGGCTAGGAGGTTTCAAGCTATAGTGCAATTGGGAAGGCTTGATGGCGTTAGAAATAACGGTGGTAGTTCGAATCTACCTTGGCTGACAAATAATAACATATATGTATAAGTATGAATATAGTTAAAAGTTTCGATGCAGCATTCAAACGAATGAAAGAGCGCAATTGGGAAAAAATATATGTGCTTGTGGATATTCATGGCACTGTATTTGAGGCTTGCTACCATAATAAAGAAGAGCACAAATGTTATCCTTATGCTAAAAAAGCTTTGGACATTATGACTCATTCGCAACAGATTTCATTGATACTCTGGACATCAACCTATAACAACGTCATTAATGAGTATCTTGAATACTTTAAGGAGAATGGCATAAGATTCGATTTTGTGAATGTCAACACTGAAACTGAGAACACAAGTCTCTCTTGTTTTGATGAAAAAACATATTTCAATGTAGGTATTGATGACAAATTCGGATTTGAAGCCGAAACAGATTGGGAAATAATTTACAATTACCTTGTTGAAGGTATAAGGTTAGGCAAATTCAAATGAGTGTTATGGATGAATATAATGAAAAATGGAAAAAACGTTGTGACGCATGTTCTTGTAACCCTTGTGATGGGTGTGATAGGATACTAAGGGTAAAATGCCAATATCCGTGTTGTTATGACGATAAATAAAGAATGATGGGGAGGTAACGTCAATTGACTGTAAATCAATCCTGCTTTAACAAATGGGCGTACTGGTCTCGCAGTAGGGGGGTTCGAATCCCTCCACCCCAACAAAGTGTCCATTCATAGTAATATGAGTCTTTAGGCAACCTCTCTAAGAGCAGCATAAGACTATAGGGGTAATAATGCAAGAATTCTAGAGTATTATTTATGGTGGTATTTTTGCTAGGTAGCTTAATTACACAAAGCCTTGGATTTTACCAAGAGATTGTAGGTCAGAGTCCTACCCTAGCAACTACAAGGAATCTAACAGCAAAGTAATTTACGAAATTTAATCGAGTGGTTAAGATGCAAAACTGATAATTTTGAGACGTTGGTTCGAATCCAACAATTCCGAAAAAAAATAGATTCCGATTTTTTAATATGGTGTCAATGGCCGAGAAGGGAGGCGCAACACTGTGGATGTTGTTTAGGTTGGAGCGTTACCAACTTGACACCCAATATGAAGAAAAGAAAATATTATAGAATAGCCGAGAAAAGATTCCCACAAGAAAAAGATAGGAAATTTTTGGCAATGCTTACAGAAAGTATAAGAATAAATAGTGAATAAGAACCTACAAAAGAAGAAATGTGGTTTTAAGTAAAAAAAGTTCATTGAAAATTTGGAAATAAAAAATATTTTATATATCTTTGCACAGTATTCATAAGGCAGAATATAAATAGAAGGAAACACACAGCAAGTATTAAGCGTGCATTTGTCTGATAAACAAAGGGTCGTGAGTTCGAGTCTCACCCTCCCCACAAAATCAAATAACTTGGGGAGGTAGCTCAGTTGGTAGAGAAAAAGCAAAAAAAATGTTTCCTGTAAATAGGGGAGTAACTGGTAATTGGTTTCCAACCGCATTTGGGGTGCGGACCTTAGTCGGTATGCGAGTTCGAGTCTCGTTTCCCCTACAACTTGATATAAATCAATAAGTTATATAAATGGAGATAAGGTCAAACATTATAACTCCAAGATGACAAATTGACGGTTCAGTAAGTAGGATTGCAGCAAGGCGGTACTAAAAGAAACTAGAGAGTAGTGAATCCTATAGTAAGGCGAAATGATTCTGTAGGAACGCAGCCTATCGGCAACATCGGTTCGAATCCGATACCGTCAACCTAGGATACTAACAGCAATTGTAACTCTTGTTACAGCTTCTTGGTTCGAATCCAAGTTTTCCCCCCAAAAATGGGAAAAAACCCCTATGGGGTATTGGTCATAAAACAAAAGTATCCGTTTTTTAAAGGCAATGTTATGGGTGAATATAAGAAGATAACAAAAGAAGATGTCGATTTTCCTAGATACTGTCATTTCTTCATAAAGGAGATTGTTGAGAGTCTAGACGAATACGATATTAAAGACCCAGGCGATGAACTCGAATTAGAGATTGAAACCTCACAGTATCCATATTGTTATGAGGCATTTGAACTAGTTGTGAGAACATTCGAGAGAAAGGGTTATGACGTGAGAATACCGACTTTCCATATGGATAAGAGGGATGGTACAAAATTCTACACATATAAATGGAAATTTAGGAAACTTCCTAACGTAGAAGATTTACCATTTTAAGATATTGTGTTTTCATAGTATTTACATTAGTGGGAACTTACAGCAAGTTTTACTTGGTTAATTTTTTAATCTGCAAAATTGAAAATAGGTAGTTCGATTCTATCAAAACATAGTTCCCTTGTTTTTTAGGACTAGTTATATTCTAAATAATAGTAAACAAAAGTTATGAAGAAAATTCTTTTAATGTTGGCACTGTTTAGTGCCGTTGTAACTGCCAATGCGCAGATTGCAACAGAGAAGAGTAATGCCTTTGACAATGTAGGTGTAGGTATTACCGCAGGAGTTTCAACTCCACTCGATTTTAATTCAGTATTCCCACTTAACACTAATGTGGGTCTGAAAATTACAAAGGACATCACTCCAGTAATCGGTTTTCAGATTGAGGGTTTGGCAGTCCTTAATGACAATCATTTCAGTGACCTTAAGACTGCTGTAAAGGCTACTAACGTTGGCTTGAACGGTGCGTTGAATTTGTCAAACTTCTTCTGGGGCTACAAGGGTACTCCACGAGTATTTGAGGTAAGTACAGTAGCAGGTCTTGGATGGCTTCATACATGGAACACATCTGAGAATAGTCTGACTGTAAAGACTGGTCTTGACCTTGCGTTTAACATTGGCAAGAATAAGGCACACAGTTTGGTATTGACACCAGCGGTGTATTGGAACTTGCATAAGATTGACGCAATTCAGTTCAATAAGAAGGGCGCACAGTTGGCACTTAACTTGACTTATGTATATCATTTCAAGACTAGCAACGGAACACATCATTTCAAGACCTACGATGTTGGCGCAATGAACAACGAGATTAATTATCTGCATGGAAAGCTTGATGAGTATGAGAAGCGTGAGCCAAAGTTAGTTGAGCGAATCGTAGAGAAGAAGGTTGCTGTACCTACAAACACAGAGTGGTTTGTACAGTTTGCACAGAAGAGTGCAGAGTTGACAGCAGAGGCAAAGGAAACTCTTGATAAGATTGGCGAAAACCTTGTTGTTGATGTAATTGGAACTTCTTCACCAGAGGGTGATGCTGAGTTTAACCAGCGTCTTTCAGAGAAAAGAGCAGCAGTGGTTGCTGATTATCTCACAAAGCGTGGCGTAAAGGTTAACAGTTGGGCAGGTAAGGGCGTACATATTGGTCTCGCTACTAACCGTCTTGCAATTGTTACTGTAGCTCAGTAAAACAATTTTTAGGAGAATATAAACGTATAAGCGTTGGCGGTGGATTCTAACGTGTATAAAACCGCAAGTTTATCAGTCATCAATTCATGTCTACATTCTCCTTTATTTCTTCTTGGTGATTAGATAAACGGTTGCTGCAAAAAGGTAAACAGCTCACGAACTAATACCAAACCAGATACGAGGTATCACAAAGTTAGTTCAACATGTGGGATTAGTGTAGCTGGAGGGGCACGGCAGACTTCCACTCTGCAAGCATCCGAGGGTTCGATTCCCTTATCCCACTCAAAAATAAAAAAAAAATGTTAGTTCGACTTGATATTTTCGCAAGAATGTTGTGGCAAAAATTATATAAATCCATATACTAATTTATCTGTTTTACAAATACATCATAAAGATGGAGATTGTACTAACAATAAAGAAGAAAATCTTCAATTACTATGCCCTACTTGCCATGCAATGACAGAAAATTTTGGCAGCAGGAATAAAAATGCAACTAGAATAGATAAAAGAAAAAGATATTAAAAAACGTGGAAACGTACAGCAAAGTACATCGTTTAAAAAAGCCTTCCAGGCTAGGGGTCACAGGTTCGAGTCCTGTCCGCCATGCAATTTTTTTACAATAATATGGCGGTAGCTCAGTTGGATAGAGCGCTAAAAATAAACAACAAACGTTTCCTTAAAATATCGTGTACATACTACTTGCTAGATTATCTGCACGTTAAAAAAGACAGTCAAAAGAGATTTGAGGCTCAACGTAACGTCAGTAGTCCATGAAGAAATTCAAACTATTGCCTCATCGTAGGTGGAGGAAGTTTTTGCAATTCGGCTTTACGGTTATAAAAACCGAGAACTTTGCAGTGTTGGTGTTAATGGTAGCATATAGTCTTGCCAAGGCCAAGGAGGGAGTTCGAATCTCCTACACTGCTCTTTTATAATCTAGAAAAGTGGGCTTGGAGGTTGCCATTTTCTAAGATGTAAAAACACATCTAGATTAATTATTTTATTAAACCTAACAATATGGAGAAATGTATGCGTTGCGGACATGAGATTATCATTGGAGGTAATTTTATGTTGAGTGAGATTAATGGAGAAGAATTGAATGAAGAAGATGATGCAATGGTGACAAACGCACATTGTCCTTATTGCGGAGCAGGATATGAGCTATATGATACTCCAGAATCTGAAAAGAAAAATTATCCATATTGGGATGTTTAACAACATGGAGGCTTAGTTCAGTAGGTTAGAGCACCAAGCTTATACCTTGGGAGTCGGTGGTTCAAGTCCATCAGCCTCTACAGAGAAAAAACAAAACTTATGATTATCAAAAATCCAAAACATAGAGGAAAACGTACTTGTATAAAATGTTTAAATTGCGGTGAAGAATTTTTAGAACTAGATACAAAAATTAAAGAGGGTAAGGGTAAATTCTGCTCCAATAAATGTTATAAAGAATGGAGAAAAAAGAATTCTTTTAACCCAAAAGAACGAAACAAACTATACCAAAAAAAGTTCAAATATAACTTAACCGAGGACGAGTACAGAAATCTATTCAAGGAACAAAACAACAAATGCGCTATATGCGGAACTGAATTTAACGAAAAAAAATAAAGGATTCGTTGGCCATTCTCATATAACAAATGAAGTAAGAGGGCTACTCTGTAGTAAATGTAACTCATTGTTGGGTATGGCAAATGATGATATTGAAATACTCAAGAAAGCTATAGAGTATTTAAAAGATAAAAAAACTTCTTTTTTCGATTCTATAAATATATAAGGAAACAAACAGCAATATTTGTTCTGAAAACCGTTACCGTATGGTTTCGTGGGTTCGAATCCCACACCTTCTTTGAAGGTTGGCAGAGTGGTTAAATGCGACAGTATAAAAACACGTTTCTTGTTTTTTATTATGGGGCTATGGTGAAATTGGTAGTACACGTTAGTCTTAAAAAAAGTCAAGCTCAATTAGTGTATTTTTGTAAACGCACTGATATTTATATATAAATGCGTTGACCATATGAAATATACGAAAGAAGAATTTATTAATGCAGTAAGTAAATCTAAATCCTATAGTGGGGTGTGCCGTTTGTTGGGTTTAACCCCAAAAGGAGGAAATTTAAAGACTGTAAAAAGAAAAATTGAGCAAATGGGTTTAGATGTTAGGCACTTTACTTTTAAAAACTGGAATAAAGGTTTAACAAGTGAAGACCACGCATCCATTAAGAAGAAACCAATAGAAGAGATATTGGTTGAGAATTCAGGTTGGAACTCTCATAATATTAAAAATCGAATACTCAAAGAAGGTGTTAAAGATTATAAATGTGAGAGGTGCGGTAGAACTGAGTGGGAAGGTGAACAAATCCCATTAGAGTTACACCATATTAACGGAATTCATAATGATAATAGAATAGAGAATTTACAAATTCTTTGTCCTAATTGTCATGCTTTAACTGATAACTATTCTGGTAAATCTTCTAAAAGGTAATGAGTGCTCAGAGGGAAACCTTTGAAGTAGAAGTCGGCTAATTAGGCGAAGGTATCAGCCTTGTAAAATAAAATGATAATAACGCCTAGCTAAGTTCACTATAATGTGATAAACGTGTAGAGACTATATACCGACAGCCTAAACTCTTTTGAGCATGGCTAAGACATAGCCCAAACGATATGCCCATTTATCGTATGAGGAACTAATGCCGAAAGGCGTGTGGGTTCGACTCCCACTAGCCCCACAAAGGTGCTACGACAGACTGAGGAAGCCACTTTGATAGTGGCGAGTTCGTATAACGCTGTAGTTAAATGGTGTTTGAGTAACAGCCTTTTTATAAGTAGTTAGGGCAGTAGGCTTGGAAGCAGCCATCTGCTAAAGAGTGACAGTGCTCAGTAAGTGGTGAGGTAGAATGTTTCATGGGTTTACACCTCGTGCAAAAACCCTAGGCGCATCTAGATAACTTGGGAGTTGCAAATCCCTAACTGGCGAGAGACTAGAGGTCGAAGTCGGAGAGTCTGAAATATAAGACCGAATTAGGCTCGTGAAGTCAAGCTAGAGAACCTTTAAAGCCGCTGCTGGACTCTTGGACGAAACAGTAAACGTAAATCGTGAGGCGTAAAGTTAACTGCGCTGTCTTTGGCGTAATAGCACACCTAAACTATTTATTTCTAGTTGATATTTATTATATATTAAATAATAGGTATCAACTTTTTAAATTATGAAACTTTCAGAAAATAGAATAAGACAAATCATTAGAGAAACAATTGAAGAAGCAACCTTTGGTAATGTAGACCAATTTACCCCTTACACGCCAGAGGAAAGAGAACAGAATTTTAAAGGATTAGGTAGAATGGGTAATCCATCCTATGATGCATTTAAGGCTTGGAGAGAAGAGGGATTGAAGAGAGGTATTCCTTCAATACAGCTTTCTTGGAACAATTACATCAAACAAAAATAATTCTTTAAAAAATGTGAAATTATTTGGCTAATCCAAATTTTTTTTATATCTTTGCATTACGAAAAAACGTTTAATATGGGAAGATTACTATTTTTAATGTTTGCGGCTTTCATCATGATACTTGTCCTCATGGTGGCATCAAAGCTCCTTAACAAGTGGTCTAATAGACCATCTAAGGAAGAAAACAGAGATTCCTTCGTAAAGGATTTGGACGAATTAGCAGAAATAATTAAAAACAAATAAACCATGACAATTGCGTTGTATATATTTCTAGCTTTAGTCTTAATTAGCTTGGTGGTATTCATACATAGTATTCATAACGCTCAAGAGGTTGACCCAAATGTGCCGTTCATTCATGGTGATTATGACCCAAGTAAAGACCCAAGCAAAGATAACAATATTTTATTCACAGTTGTGAATAAAATATAAAATCTGAGAGGGGTTGCGAGAAGTTATTATCGTTACCATAAATTTGATGAGAATACTAAAATAGGTAAATAATTAAGGCCCTATAAAACGTAATGGATGACCGTCACTGTCTTCTAAACAGTTCTACCGAGAGGTAGTTGGGGGTTCGAATCCCTCTAGGGTCACAACGTATCTAGGAAGCCTAGTTGCGCCTAGTTGCGTCTCAGTAGGAACGTACAGCAGTTTGATTTAAATTTATAAACATCATTTTTTTAATTCAGACTAGACGAAGGTAAGAGAAGCGTTAATCATCATTGCGAGGCACTTACCTATGCTCTTCGGAGCGAATGTCGAGCCAAGACATAAAATTGGTCGTTCCTTTTTTCTTGAAATCGCAATTAATACTATACAGTGGAAACGTACAGCAGATGAAATCTTAGCTCGTAACATATTAAAGATAAGGCTAGGGCTGCATAACGTGTTACTCTTGTGAAGGTTTTAGTAGCAATGGCATATGAGTGTAGGATAGGTGGGAGACTGTGAAGCATGTTCGCTAGAGCGTGTGGAGTCATTCTTGAAATACCACCCTCATGGTAGCAGCAGAATAAGCAAGCTTGAAAACCTACGTTTCCTTTTTGTAGGGGTAAAACGTAATGGGAAACCCTTGAAAGGCTCATAGATGAAGGAATTTCATATGAGAGGATTGGCAAGCGATATGGCGTATCAGGAAATGCAGTTAAAAAGGCTGCTAAAAAGTTAGACATTGAACTTGAGCAAAAACGTGTGATAAACCCTAACGAACATTTTAATAAGGGTAAAAAGACAGTTGTTCATTATTGCTTAAATTGTGGGGCTGAATTAATTAACACCCAGTCTAAATATTGTTCTAACAAATGTCAAGGTGAGTATAGAAAAAATAAACTTATAGAAGCTTGGAAAAATGGTGAATATAAAGGTAACTCTGAATATTTGTCTGATACAATAAAAGAGTATCTTTTGAAAAAAAATAAATTTAGATGTGAAATGTGTGGTTTTGAAGGATATAATACATTGACCAATAACACAATTTTACAAATACATCATAAAGACGGAGATTCAAGTAATAACAAAGAAGAAAATCTACAAGTATTATGCCCAAATTGCCATGCGATGACAGAGACATACGGCAATACAGGTAAAAGAAAATCTTCAAGAACTAGATACGATAGTAAAACTTACTATTTTGAAAAGTTCAAAAAAGAATTTGGTATTGTTTAAGGGTTGTAGGTTCGAGTCCTACTGGGTGTACAAAATTTTTTTGAAAAAAGTTTTCTAAAAATTTGGAATTTAGAAAAAAAATATATATCTTTGCATTGTGAAACTTAAATAAGTGAATAATGAATAATTACAGTAGCTTAAATTTAAAGTCAAAAGCTGAATACAAAGATATAAAAGGAGTTTACTTCTCTCCTTTAAAAGAGCTTAAATCAGAACTAAAGTACCGAAAGGGAAATTTGAGATTTTGGAAATGGCTTGGAATAATCCCACTTATACCTTATAAGGTAAGAGAAGATTTATATAAATCTAGGTATTGGGATGGGCTGAAGACCTTAGATAAGGCAGTGCATGATTCTTGGTATAACTTCCGAATTGGTGACAAGGTATATGAGCAAGCAAGAGTAACCGTTTACCATATTGCTCAAAAGACTGAATATCTTTATTTCAACAGTAACGAAGAAGCAATTAGGTACATTGATGACCTTAAAATCAGATGCAAAGAGGTTGGAAATGAACTAAAATAAAAAAAAAAATACAAAAAAAATTCGTAAAAATCGAAACTTTTTGAGAGTTAGTTAATAATTATAGAAAAATCAGTTAAACTTTTATATTATGAATGCAACAATTAAAAATATCGTAAAGTCAACATTTAATTCATTTGCGGATAGTAAATGGAATGATACAGTTGTGTTCAATTCTAACGATGTTCTAGGACAGCTAGAAGGTGATATGGAGGTTTGAAAGATTATGTAAATAGGCACTTACTTCACTATATATTTCCCAAGCTGTTGATGAACTCCAAAAAGTAATCAGCAGCTTTTTTTATGTGCTATAGGTTAAGGAAAGTTAATTTATCTCCAAAAATTTGGATATTAAAAAAATTTTTCGTATCTTTGCAAAAAATAAAATATACAATGAAAGACATTTGCTTAGATTGCCAATTTTATAAGCACAAGAAAACTGTGCTTGATGGCTATAAAGAAGAGTGCAATGGCATGATTCTAGTGCCTAAATATAAAACAATTGAACATCATTGCACAGAGCACCCTAAAATTTTCAAAAAGTGGTGGGAGGCTAACAAGAACAAGACAAGGGAAAATGTTGATGATGTGCCAAAGTGTTTTGTACTACATGAGTCACAGATGCCTTTGAAAGAAATGATAGATTTAGCAAAAGAGATTCTTGATAAAATTGAAAAATAATTATTGGGGAGGTAGCAAAGATGGTCAATGCACCAGACTGAAAATCTGGCAATGGTGGTTCGAGTCCACCCCTCCCCACAATAGAAGTAGCGAGCCTAGGTAGCTCAGATACAGAGAAGAAAGGTGTTACACTTCTATAATTGGTCTATTCGTTCATCGGCTAGGATATGGCACTGTCTATGCTAGGAGAAGGGTTCGATTCCCTTATAGACCGCAAAATAGTGGCGTAGTTCAATTGGTTAGAGCACCACCCTGTCACGGTGGGAGTTGGGGGTTCGAGTCCCCTCGTCACTGCAAAGTTGAAATTTATATAAACAAAGGAAGTGCCGAGTTAAGGACTTTGTTTATGTATCTTGCAAGAATTTCAACTTTAAATGTGGGAGTAGCTGAGACGGTTTAGCGATGGGTTGAAGCCCCATGTCATTAACGTAGGTTCGATTCCTACCTGCCACACAATTGGATGCATGTAAGGAATCCTCTGGGGATTGACTGCTATGACAGTAAAAAAACATAGGTTCGAATCCTATTGCATCCACAAAAGGTGTTCGAAAAAACGTAGTTCGAAATGCGTTGAAGTAGATTAAATGTGGTAAAATCGTTCCCTACTAGTAGTTGTGATGAGCGATAGACTAGATTAATAGAGGATGAGAATTAACGACCTCGACACAGCATCTTTTTTATATTGGGAGTTAGCTCAATCGGTTAGAGCATCTGACTGTTAATCAGAAGGTTGTGGGTTCGATTCCCACACTCCCAGCAAGTATGTTTGGATGGCCGAGTGGCTTAAGGCAGCAGGCTGTTAACCTGCCGTGTGGTTTCGCTGCACCATAGGTTCGAATCCTATTCCAAACGCACTCGCACCCAGACGTGGGTCTAAACAACACTCAAAGATGTACATATGAGTGACTAGGGCTGTTTACCATGATGTGAGGATTGGTTTTTTTTACCTAGTCGTAAGTGAGGTCATAACAACGATACTGTGAGACCATCGCTTGGGGTTGTAGCTCAGTTTGGCTAGAGCATCTGATTTGCATTCAGAGGGTCGTGGGTTCGAATCCCATCTTCTCCACAATTAATTTGGAGGTGTGGCAGAGTTGGTCTATTGCGTTTGTCTTGAAAACAAAAGTACCGCAAGGTACCAGGGGTTCGAATCCCTTCGCCTCCGCATGATTAAAAAATGTATAAATTGCAATAAAGAATTCGAAACAACAAGAGAAAACAAAGTTTATTGTTCATTTCAATGTTCTGCTGAATATAGGCATAAAGAATCTTACAAAGATTTTTTGGAGCACAATGAGAAATATTGTAAAGGAAATTATACCCCAAAAAATTTTAAAGATGAATTTATGAAAGAACAAAATAATATGTGCGCAATATGCGGATGTAAACCAGAACATAATGGTAAACCGTTAGTGTTCGTATTAGACCATATTGATGGCGATGCCTCTAATAATAAAAGAGAAAATTTAAGGATGATTTGCCCTAACTGTGATAGTCAACTAGATACTTTTAAATCTAAAAACAAAAATAGTACAAGACGTAATTACTGGAAAGAACATATATTGAGTAGTATTAATCAATGAAATGTTATGTTTGAAGATAGGAGTAATTTATTTAAAATTGAATGGATTGGTGTCGGTGGCTCTAGATGCTTTCATGCATATGATGCTAAAAACAGAACACATTTAGGTAAAGTTATTGTTGATGCCGAAAACATAGAATTTGATAGGTATAAATGTTTATGTAACGGAAATAAACTAGCCAAAATCGTCAGAGTTGAAACTGACAGAGAATATTGCGGTTGGGGTGTTGCAACAGAACTACTGAAAGAGGTGATTAGGGCATATAAAGACTATAATCTTTATCTTTTATGCCATCCAATGCCTAGAGGACATTATGACGAATCACATAAAACGGTAAAAGATTTAAAACGATTCTATGGTAAGTTGGGGTTTGTTCCTTGTGGGGAATTATTGCCGACAATGATAAGAAAAGCATCCCTTCCAACATTAGGGGAGTAACAAATATAGTTGGTGGCGGTTGATAAACATGACTAGAAAACAATTTGAATGGTTAAGGAATCATCAACCAATTGAAGTTTCTTACGTATGTGTATACGAGGAACACAAGAAAAACTACCCATATTACTGTAACATTAATGAGGTAGATTTTAAAGGAGACAACATTGTAGTAAAAGGTGTAGCTCATAAGTATATCAATAAAGATTCTACTGGGAGATTCACCAAAGGAACTTGGAAAGAGATTTATGTTAAGTATGAAGTTCCATACAAATATGTTAGATGGATAAATTATCGAAGGAAACAACTAGGGTAACAGCTAGTAGAAGTTATCGTAGGCAACCACAAGTCGATAATTAAAGAGTGGGATGTTAAAGACGCTCCTTGTAGAGTTGTACGAGATAGTGGAATGTAGATAATTACTTTTTGGAGAGTTGGGTGAGTGGCTTAAACCACCTTCCTGCTAAGAAGGCGTACATCATAAGTGTACCGCAGGTTCGAATCCTGCACTCTCCGCTAAAACTAATTTCATTAAAACAAGGAGGTAGAGTATGACAGAGGTATTATTGACTGGGCTTCTCTTCTGCGTATATAGGAGAGTAGAAAATAAATTGGATAAACTTGATGGAGTGTAACTTGGCATAAGAAGTATATGTCAATCATTTGGGAGAGTGGAATCCTAACATATTTAATAAGTTTAATGTTATGAGTACGATTTGGTGGATTCTTTGGACAATTGGCATCATTGACATCTACATAGGGATGGTATTTAGTTGGAAGTCAGACAGAAAGAAAGTTCTAATGGGATGGATGCTGATGGCAATTGGATTGATATTCAATGGTTTCGCTTGCTTGGCAGACATTGATAATACATTTGAAATTATCATGGCTATAATTAGCTTTGGAATGGCTTATGTAGATTATAGAGTGTTCAAAAGAAAGCAAAAAGAATTCGACATAAAGGAGCTAGGGATAAAAGAAAAATTCCTTAGAGACTTGAGCGATTATAAATTTAAATTAGACAGAAAAAAACCATAAGATAGTATGATTGTAGAGGATATTAAGCCATTGGTAAAAGGTATTGCCCAGTTGCAGTACATCATGGCTGGAGGAATTGCAGTATACCACATCACTACTGTTGATGGAAACAAGTATCAGATTGAGATTGACTTGAGTGACAAGAAAGATGTCGGAGAGACTGCTGCATTTAAGCCAACAGAAAAGGGTTTTCTTCTTATGAGGTGGATTAGAAGGGCAAATGATAATGACACCCTAATCAAGATTGTTTAATGGAGAAATTAGGCATTGAATTTAAACCGAGTGGAACTGGTGCTTATTCTCCTTGGCATCTAGGCATTACACGTGAGTATAACGTCAGCCTAACGTGTACATGCGATATTGGCAATTTTGTTAAAATTGGTAATGACGTTTATAAACTTATAAAACCACGTGATTTCTATAAACTCTATCAATACGTTGTCGTATTAGAGGAAATGAATGATAAAGGTGAAGCATCCGATGAAGAGGTTTTGAAAGAGATTGATGATATTGTGAATAACAATAACAAAGATTTTTACCTCGAAAAATGCCAATCACTTGAAGAATTTAAAAAACAAATAATTGAAATAAGTAACAAACGAAATAAAAAAGAATAAGCATATGAGAAAGATTAAATGCATAAAACGTAAACAGATGTAACGCTCTGTTAGCGACCAACACAGTTGGGCTAGGAGTGTTACGGATAAGATATAGAAATAATGCTCTCATCGTATATCGGTAGGTGTCTGGAAACAGGCGGATTACAACGGCCTTTTAAGCCGTATAGCACGGTTCGACTCCGTGTGGGAGCACTACCGTATATACACCGTTGGCAGAGTGATTTATGCAACAGATTCTTAATCTGTGTGGGAAACCACAACATAGGTTTGAATCCTATACGGTGTACAAAAAAACGTAACGTGAAAACAAAACTTTTTGGCAGATGCTTATTTTTATAATAAAAAGAATTATGAAAGTAAACGAATCTGATTTTAGAAAGTTTGTCAATGAAAGTTTCACGTATGCAGATGTGTGCAGAAAACTTGGATGGAAGCCACAAGGTGGTAACTATAGGATTGTTAAAAAATACATCAAAGAGTTAAATCTTGACACAACGCATTTTACTAGCCAAGCAACGAATATTTGCAATAGGCTTAATAAAGATAATGAAAAAGATGTAGAGGAGTACCTTACCAATGATTCATATGTTAAAACTGATAGATTGAAGTGGAAATTATTTTCTAGTGGGCTTAAGCAATACAAATGTGAGAAGTGTGGCTGTACACATTGGAATGATGGACAAATTAGTTTGCAGTTACACCATATCAATGGTAACAACGTTGATAATAGACTAGAAAACCTACAAATCTTATGCCCTAACTGCTATTCACAAACTGATAATTTTTGTGGGGCTAACAATCACCACAATGGGGTAGATAAAAAATTTTATTGTAGGTCTTGTGGGAAAGAAATTGATAGAACTAAAACTGGACTTTGTGATGAATGCTATGAAAAGATGGTAGGTTCTGAAACAGGAATAGAATTACCGCATTCAAAATTCAAATATACTGGTACTTGTGAAATTTGTGGAGGCGAACTTAAAGATAAAAGAAGTAAGTTTTGTGATAAATGTGCTAGAAAACAAAGAAGAAAAGTAAAGAGACCTAGTAAAGAAGAACTTATCAAATTAACTAAAAATAGAACATTTACTAGCATTGCAGTTGAATATGGCGTGTCTAGAGCTTCTGTTTCAAAATGGTGTAAATATTATGGCTTACCATATAGGAGAAAAGATATTATAAAAACATAACGCTATGAAATATGAAATTGGAAAAACGGTAGACTTCAATTGGGAAATATGGGATTACTATTGTAATACCGACCTACAATATGAAGGAACTGAACGCCTTACTGGTAAAATAGAATCCTACGATGAAGAGAAACAATCTTATTCAATAAGAGTAGGTGAGCATTTATACCAAGGAGTGAAAGAGCATGAAATGATTAATAAGGCTGCTGAGTTCAAACATAATCTTACAGACATGAAGATTAAGATTGCAAATGCGGCACTTAAAATGAGGGATGCGTTGTTTGGGTGCGACCATCCAGCTACTCATGAAGAATGCTCTAAAGAGTATGATAAACGTAGTGAAGAGTTATATGACCTTATGAGTGAATATGATGAACTTGAAGATAAGTATATCATGCTTGGTGGAGAAAAAGAAACTTATTAAATTAACGCCTCGTTAGCTCAATTGGCAGAGCAGCGCACTTGTAATGCGCAGGTTGTTGGTTCGATTCCGACACGAGGCTCTAGTGGGTACACACAGCAAGTTTATTTTTTCAAGCAGACTGTTAATTTGTGTAACGTGGGTTCGATTCCCACCCCCTCCGCAAATAACTAATTAAACTTGGAGGGGTTGAAATGTTGGATTTATGTACCCTTATATGGCTCGATAGTTTAATGGTAAAATTTCTGCTTTGTAACCAGACGTTCTCAGTTCGATTCTGAGTCGAGCCTCATAGTAAAAAAAAAATAAAATGGGAAGGATTGGTAGAAAAAAATTTTATAAAGACCATGAATGAGAATGGAATATATTAATAATAGGCACATGGTGTAATGGTAACATAGTGCTCTCCAAAAGCATCGTTCTGGGTTCGAATCCTAGTGTGTCTGCGATAATCCTTATCGAGTTCAACTCACTTTGTGGGGGAGGAAAGCACTACTTGCGACTGCTTGCAGACAAAACTTTAGGTGACGTTGTAAGTCGAGGAAGCTTACTTTATTGTTATGGACATTATTTCATTTTTGCTCAAAAATGGAAAAAGAAGAGATTGTTAAAAAGTTAGAAATATGGTAATTTTATTTGGAAATTAAAAATATTTTTTATATCTTTGCAACATCAAATTAATTGTCTAATCTTTTAAAAATATTACAACTATGATTGAATTCATTTTGGGTGGAGTTATCGGTTGGTTTGCTTACAAGTATAAGTGTAAAGTAGGCATGTAATAGACTACAACTGATACAAGAAAAGGCACTGAGTTTGTCTAGCAATAGACGAGAATGTTCGTGCCTAATTGGATGGGTATGCAAGTGGTTGAAGCAGCTAGTATTACAAACTAGTATTTTACACGTAGGTTCGAATCCTACCCCATCTACATAAAATTATTCTAATTGCCATTCTTTAACTGAAAATTTTGGTAGTAGGAATAAAAATAGTAAAAGATTTAAATTAAAAAATTATAAAAACACATTAAAAAAACATTAAAATATTTGGCTATTTCGTTTTTTTTTCATATCTTTGCATTACAAAAATAAATGTTATGGAGGTAAAATGTATAAGATGTGGAAATAATGTCAAAATTGACGATAGCTAGTATTGAGGATGGTAAGAATGAGTTGATTGTCAACGCAGAAGAACTTGTAAATGGACTAGCAGAGTTGACCAAGTTGAATGATTTTTTCAAAAAGCTTGAAAAAAATTCTGAAAAAAGTTCCTAAAAAATTTGGATATTAAAAATATTTTTTATATCTTTGCAAAGTTGAAACTAACGAAGGAAACTTACAGCAATTAATTAACATTTCATTAGACTGCAAATCTAAACGACACGTTAAATAAAAGTTTCCGACTTAGATATTGAATATCGTGAGGTGGTAGCAGTTGGTAGCTCGTTAGGCTCATAACCTAAAGGTCGTTGGTTCGAATCCAACCCTCGCAACTATTCTTGTGGTGGACAAGTTAAAAAACCACCTTTTGGAAGATACCAGAGGGGAACAGTCGCAAGACTGATGTAGACAAATGGGCAACATGGTAAATGTTGTGTTACTTAATGTAGCTTCGGTGGTGCAAATCCACCTCTTCCAACATTGAATCTCGCAGCTAAAACGGTAGTGATGGGGCTAGTGTTTACTAGAACAGTGCGCAAAATGTCTAGGAAGCTGTGGGTAGGTCTTCAAGTTAGTCTAGAATGATTTGTTGACTCGAAAAATCCTCATCAACAATACGTTAATTCTTAACGCAAAGAGTTTTTGCGGTGGACAAAGTAAAAAACCACCTTTTGGTAAGTACCAGAGGAGAACAACCTTTTAGGTTGATGTAGACAAATGGGCATCAAGTTCGTGCTTGATGTGTCTCTTAGGAGGCTTCAGTAGTGCAAATCTACTCTTACCAACATTAAATGCCTTTTCGTGCCGTAGACTATTGCTAATGAGGTTCAAAAGGGTAGTAAAAACTCCCAATATGGCAAGATATGGATAACAAATGGTAAAGAAAGTAAATCAATACTGAAAGAGAATGCAGTAGATTACCTAAATAATGGGTGGGTAAAAGGAAGAATATCTAATGTAAGTCAAAAAAAATTTTTTTTATCTAAAAAAGAGGTGGAAGAATGCCGAAATAAAGGTTTGACTTGGAAAGAAATTGCTAACCTTGGCAATGTCAGTGATATTACTGTAAGAAGATTTGCAAAGAAAAATAACATACAATAAGACAAAATTCTCAGTCTTTTGTATTTATATAGGGATTTAGCTTAATGGTAAGAGTGGTTTGTTGCGATTTAAGGAATCACACAGTCTCGACTTCGGAACAGATTGTACCTTTAACTGTTAATAAAAGATGGCGGTTCGAGTCCGTCAGTCCCTGCAAGTAAACTTTTTTATTATGAGAGATTTTACTTATAGTGGTTTTGAAAACCAAGAGACATGCAACCATCTGAGAGCAAGTGAGACATGTAAGGTGACTGGAATTGGTAATTCTATGACACCTATCTTGAAATCGAGGCAAGCAGTAATTTGTGAGCCAGTGAAAGATGGCACTAAGCTTGAGGAAAAAAACATCGTTCTTTGTAAGGTGAGGGGTCATCATTATTTGCATCTAATCCATGCCATTAAAAATGATAGTGAGTACCTAATTGGTAACAATCATGGTCACATGAATGGATGGGTAGGTAGAAATCAAATCTATGGTAAAGTTGTGGAGATACTTTAAATTCTCCAATACCCAAGTGGTATTTTATGGTTCGACTCCATAATGGGTGACAAGATATTAGCTAATTCTAGGTTTTTAAAGGAACAGAGTAGTGTTTGTGGTATGCTCTCATTTGAGGATATATCTTTCAGACTTCGGAACGAAAGTGATGACTCTTATGCTGTTCTTCTCTAAGATAACGATTCCTTGGCAGTCCGATTGCCTCATCAAGCATACCAATAGCTTTGGTGGTGAGGGTATTCCACGAAAGGGAGTGCCTAAAACAGTTGGAGAGTTTGTTTCAAATCCACAAGTTTTGGGGTCATAGCTCAGTTGGCTAGAGCACTTGCTTTGCAAGCAAGGGGTCGTGGGTTCGACTCCCACTGGCTCCACTAAGGTTTGGAATAATGCTACGATGAGTAGGTAGAGAGTTTCGTAGTGTGGCTCTACCAGTTTCCAAAACCTTAAACAATAAACTTACGATGTAGGAGTAGAGGTACAAGCGTGGAGTAGCGTTAACTGAATTAACAGCGACTAAGGATGTGAGCAATCGCATCTAGGCTCAAGGGTACACACTTAGTAATACTCTTATGGTGTAGTGAAGCACTCAATGTCAAGCCCCTCGTGGATAAAAAAAGTCTTGGCGGTTGAGAATGCCAGATTCCCAGAAAGTACCTCCGTAGGTTTTTTAACATTGCGGAAGAGTGAAACGGCTTACACGTTTGTCTCATAAGCAAAAAACAGTGGGTTCGACTCCCATTTTCCGCAACTAATCCTTTCTGCTACACAAGCGGATATATCAAGGAAGCTAACAGCAAATTTCTATAGGACTTGACTTGTAATCGTTTATTCTAGAAAAAAAAGCTTCCGTTTTTTAATAACAAATTTAAATTAATTATCATTATGAGAAAAAACAGTTTTTGGTAGGTTTCTAGCGAGTTTTGGTAGCTGAAACTAATTCGTGGTCCTGATATATTTTAGTTTGGATGGGAAATATAAGTGAAGTATTTTAAATTCATTAATAATAACAAACAAATTAAAAAATATATCATATGGAAAAGAAAATTTTTACAAACGAAGCCACCACTAGAGAACAGTATCTTAAGTTTAAGGAGTACATTAAAGCTGATTGCGAACATTCTCACGAAGATTATGTTGCTTATTACATTTTTAAGCATCGTATTGAGGGTGAAGAGCGAGACAAGTATCTTGAGGAAGAAGTAAGAAACCGTTGTTATAAAATGTTATATAGTGGTCGCTGGGGCGTAAGTGGCGGTGATATGACTGATAGTTATGCTATCCCAGCGTTTAAAAACGCAGTGATTAACATTTATAACAAATATGCTTCAACTGAAAATGATTAAAAATAAGCTTTATGTCTTGATTGACAAGACATTAAAACCAGTGTATGGTTGTGTACAAGGCGGTCATGCTGTAGCACAATGGATGCTTGAGCACAAATATAGCCGCCAATGGGAGAACGAATATCTTATTTACTTGAGGGCTGATGTAAAACAGTGGAAAAGAAGACTTGAGCTTCTAGGCATCGACTACTCTGTGTTCATGGAACCAGATTTAGATAATAAAATTACTGCAATTGCAGTACACGGTCACGAAGAGCTATTCAAGAATCTAGATATTGTTACCGAAGATTGATACAATATAAAAAGCACTGTAGGCTCTTGCTTATAGTGCTTTTTTTCATAATAAATACTAAGGCGAAAGGGAGACTGCTACCACTACACTTGCAAGAAGTAGCGACAGTAGATATAATGGTACAAATGTTAGCAGAAGAGTACGCCATGACTACCAGAGACAAAGAAATATGGAGGGTAGCCTTAGTATTTTTAAATTAATTTAGATTATGAGTGGATTCTGGGGAAATGCGCCTTGGATTGGAGAGACGCAGCATAAATACACTAAAAAGCTTACCAAGCATGAGAATAAAATATGCTCAATGATAAGTAAGGTTACTGCCAATTCTAAGTATCATAGCATGTATCATCCTTGGTGGAATAAAAACCCAATTAAAGAAGTATTCTGGTGGGATGTTGTGTGGTGTCAAATATCGCATAAGTTTGATTGTGCTGTTGCACCTACCATATTTAGAGCATTAAGAAGTTTATTCCCAATAGGAAACTATGATTGCTCTTATACTGGAATTAGGCATGATAACAACGCAGACAAATACCCACACAAGAACATTCTATATTTGGTCAAAAGAAATAAAAAGACTTATATCAAAGAAGATGTGCTTACTGAAATGAGTGAGTTCATCAACGCTTGCTTATGTGGTACGGATATTAAGTATGTGTTCTATGGTTCACTGAGTTGTGATAAGACATATGGGTTTAACCAGAACGAAGAGGGTAGGTGGACTGCTAGAAGAAAAACAGCACCACTCTATGAGAAAGAAAAAACAGCATTGTTAAAAAACAGTAACTGGGAACTTGTAGAAAATGATATAAAAGTTCATTATACCCATACTGACAGAATTTGGAATAAAGAAAATTGTAAAACTAGAGATTATTATGCTCATGGTTGGCTTTTTAAAATTCCAAATAAAATGTCTAAAAGTGATGCTGAGAAGATTTTCACCAAGATAAGAGAGAAAAGATTAGAAGAATTGCATATTGAATTGTAAAAAATTCTTAAATAATTTGGATAATTCAATTTTTTTTAGTATCTTTGCAATATTAATGAGCGTATGCTAGAGTGGCCTATTGGGGCGGTCTCTAAAACTATTACGGCAATAAGCTACGTGGGTTCGAATCCCACTACGCTCACTACGGCTTGGTGCTCCCACGTTGGGTGCTGAAATAGTTAGACAAGCGCAAACCACGTAAGAACTAGTAGGCAAGCAGTAATGCGGTGCGAGGGTTGCACTAAGCTTGTAGATTGGCTTGTCTTAAGGGGCTGACTGGGTTGTCGGAATTCGAGTCTGTAGGGTTTATAAACCGTCTCGTTGGTTGAGTACAACTGTTGCTTTTGCGAGAAATGAGCAACGCTAGCAAAATCATTTCTCGTCCATACCTCCTTCATCTAGTGGTAGGATTTACGAAAGGTGGTTCGATTCCACCATCACTCAGTGATTCGTCTATTGGTAGGACATATACAGAGGTTCGATTCCTCTAGGGGGTACAAAAATGGTAGTTCGGTATGTCCGAATATAAGTGAAAGTATTACAATTATCATTACGCTTGCGTAATTACTAGAGGAATTCAGTAAGTGCAATGTCAAACTAAAATTGGATGAACATTTCCCAATTGATGTTTTTTAAACGAGTAGCGAAAGACTTGGGTTACGCCAAAGCACTGCCATTATCCATAATTAGCTGCTGCGGACGTAATTTGAAAAAGGTCTACCACAGGCAGTTGAAAGCAATAGGAGCTAATTACGTAATAATCCCTATGGGCGTACAACTTTAAGAGGGGATAAACGTTAGAACGATGCTGCCCCTAGCAGCTAATTTTTTTTTTTAGAAATCATTTAACTTTTTATATAATGGCAAACAAACCTTCACTTACAGATATTTTCAGCGCAATGACTGCAAATCAAGCCATTGAGGAAGCAAAGGCGCAGAAGAATCCTAATAAACTCTGGAAAGAGTTTTGGTTTGAGAATGAGGTTTGCTGCCTTTTTGCAGATGCTAATGTTGGTAAGAGTATTCTTGCCGTACAAATTGGTAATTCTATTGCTGAAAAGCTAAAAGGTGACGATACTATTCTTTATTATGACTTTGAGTTAAGTAAGAAACAGTTTGAACTTAGGTACACAGATGAAAAGACCAAGGATACGTTTAACTTTAACGACAAGTTTATTAGGGTCGAGCTTGATAGCGATAAGGTAAGAGACTATTGCGAATATTCTAAGAAAGCGTTTGATGAAGTAATCATAGAGGCTATTGAAGCTAATATCATCAAGTATAACTCTAAGATATTGATTGTAGATAACTTGAGTTGGCTTGTTAATATGAAAGACACAGCGACTACCGCTGGTAAGCTGATGAAGAATCTATGTGAAATTAAAAAGAAGTATGGAGCTAGCATTTTGGTTCTATCTCATACTCCAAAACGAAACTTAGGCTCGCCCCTCACACAGAACAGTCTTAGTGGAAGCAAAAAGCTTACGAATTTCTTTGATGCAATGTTCGCAGTCGGAATGAGTCTCAAAGACCAAACACTGAGATACGTTAAGCAGATTAAAGTTCGTACTGGTGAGTTCAAGTATGGTGCTAATCATGTTGAGATTTGTAAGATTGAGAAGAACGGCTCATTCCTAGGATTTACACACATTGGATATGCAACTGAAGCTGAACACTTGAAGCCACCAAAAAAGAAAGAGGTTGTTAAAACAGTTTCTAGTGGTGGGAAAAAGAGGAAAGGCAGACGTACAATGAGTGGTAGAATGTTTAGGAGTGCGTTAGCAACTTATCAAATAGATATGGTTGACAAGCTAGTAGATGATGCTTTTGAAATTTTTAGTAAATAAAATATGAAGAAGATAACATTATCTAGTTGTTTAACAAAGCTAGTACTCACAATCATCGTGATAGTTGGGTTCATTTGGTTGTTCTCAGTATTATTCCCACGAGCGTACAATGTTCTAGAAGCAAAGGCTCTAGGATTGGACATTGATGCAGATAGCGCAGCAGTCATTACAGCAAAAGTCGATAGCATACTTAAACCCACAAAAAACGATAGTGTTGAGTGGAGGCAAGTAAAAGACTTTGAATATGCTGTTAAGCTAGAACAAGATGGTAATTGCTACTTGGTTGGTGCTAACGTCAACGGAATTCCGATGAAAATGACATTGGACACTGGAGCTTCAACGATGTCTATCTCCATCATAGAGTATGAGTTCTTGAAAAAGCAGAAACTAATATCCGATAGTACAGCGCAAGTATCTGAATGCACAATCGCCAATGGTGACACAACAAAGTGCTTCATGATTAAGATTGCTCAAGTTTCAATCGGTGACACCTATGTAAAGAACGTAGATTGCTTGGTAATGGAGAATCCAGATGCACCTTTGCTACTTGGAATGAACGTTTTGAATGGTTTGGGTGGTGTTTCCATCAATTATAAAAGGAAATTACTTATATTAAGGTAATCATCTAACTATTAACAGTTTTTAACGTGCAAAAAATTGGAAGTATCGAAAATTTTCTATATCTTTGCACTGTAATTAAGAAAGAAGAATGAAACACAAAAACAAAGGTATTTTTTTAAAAGTTTTTAACTCTTAAAAATTTGGAAATCTCAAAAATTTTATATATCTTTGCATTGTGATTAAGAAACAAACAAGGCAACGCAAGTTGCAAAACAATATTCAACAATTTACTTTTTTTATAAACCTTTAAACTTAAACAACAATGGGAAAGTTTTTACAGATGATGAGTCAGAATGACTCTAAGGCTCTTGTAGCACGTGCTTCACAGATTAACACTCAGGCAAAGATTGCCCAGGAGGAAATCATCCACAAGCTCAAGATTGAGAAGACAAACGTGGAAATGCAGATTCAGGGTCTGACTGACTTCGCTCCAGACACCACAGATAGTCTGCGTCCTGGTGTGAAGGGTTGGAATCCTAACAAGTGGGCTGCTGACCTGCAGGATGCTAAGACTCGTCTTTACACCCTTGGTGTAGAGCTGAAGATTGCTCAGGCAACCTATGACGAGTTCTTCGGTGGTGATGACGAGGATGTTGCTGACGGTGAGTAATCATTGCTCGTAGCAAACCTCTAACCTAAAGGTGGGTAGCCGCCAAATGACTGCCCACCTAATTTTTTAACAGTATTAATCTAAAAAATAAGAGACTTTATGTGGAATTACGTAAGACTTCATTCTGACAACAGCCCTATGGCTGAAATTCTGTCACAGTGTAGCGATAAGTCAAATCTCCGTCTCGTAATCTATCACCTCTCTGAGAATCATGTAGAGTGCGCAACCACTCCTAACGCTAACCGTGAGTATAAGCTTACTAACGATGAGGCACGTGCAATCAGCAATGATGCACGTAGTGGCGCACACGCAGTACTTGCGTTTGACGTAAGGACTAAGGATGTCTACTTGATTGACAGTACTCCAGAGCTTCAGATTGCATCAGCAGTTTTGCTTTGTGTGGTTACTGAACTGCTTAACGGTTGTGTACAGCCAAGACAGTCTCAGTGTGGTAGACCAGAGGCTCGTAGAGATTGTCCTCGCTTCGCTCCACGTCCAAGCCTTGAACAAGTTGCCGAGAATAACTATCGTGCAATGCAGCAGTTTGAGCAAGAGCTTGCAAGACGTGACGCTAACGGACGCTTTGTTCGCAAGGTCGATGAGCCTTGGAAGAACATCCCAGAGACTGATGACGCATCAACTGTTATGCACAGTCGCTTCAGTCTTGGAAGCATTGGCAGACACTAAACATTTAGAAGGCTTATCAATTAGGAGAATGGTTGGTAAGCCTTTTTTTATTATTTGACAGAGTAAAACGTAATTGAATGACCGTCCTCGCCTCCTAAGCGAGTCACCAGAAATGGTGTTGTGGGTTTGAATCCCACCTCTGCCACTAAAATTTATAGAATATGAATAGACCATACGAAAAAGAATAACAGAAATATAGCTTCAATATGTGGTGTAAGGAATATAAGTCTTTGGCAGAAGCTTATACAGGTTTCAAAGATTGGACAAGTGGAAAATCTGATACTTGGACAAATGGCGCATTTGTTGAAGAGCTAGTAATGCCATAAATAATTTTTCAAAATAGGGGAATATTTATTATGTATTAGAAAATAATGCATGATAAATGGTGTAAGTAAGATGTTAATTGGAAGTAATAATTCTCTAACATACCTTAGACCATCCTCGTGGTGGTCTAGGGTCTTTAAATGGTTTGGTGAATGTCAATCTTCTACATATATAGAACAATATGAGTATTGTGACGTAAGGTTATTTGACTTGAGGTTATATGCAGACGAGCATTGTCATATCATAGCGAGAAACGGAAATTTTAGATATTCGATATTCTCTTTATATGAAATACTTAGCTATTTCGATAAGAAGGGTGATGTATCAGTCAGAATTAGCTTTGAAGCTACACTTTCTGACTTAATAAATGATAGTGAATATAGTAGGATAGAGGAAAAGTTTATCCAGATATGTAAAATTATCGAGACAATCTATCCAAATATCAACTATTTTGGCGGTTACAGAAGATGTGATGATAAGGTACTATATAATTTCGAATACGAAACAGAAAACGGTACGCCAAACATCATAGACAAATCTGGTAATTCATGGCTACCAATACTATCATGCTTTAAAAATAGATACTATATCAAGAAATATGAGAAAGAAGATGGATTCTTGTTACTTAATTTCGTAGATAGAAGATAAATAATACTTGGGGAATGGTGTAACGGTAGCACAGCAGTATAAACGAAAACGTTTCCGAAAAAGGAAGCTAGCAGCAGTTCATGATTTGTTTGCATGGAACTGTAAGTATTGGTTCAGCTCCTTTTTCCCCAACAATATGGCGAGGTGCCAGAGTGGACAATTGGGGCACTCTCATAAGGTGTTAGGTTTTACCTACCGTTGGTTCGAATCCAACCCTCGCTACACATAAAATAGAGTTAACATTTTTATTCAAAATATTTAAACTTTTTATTTTATATTTATAATAAAAGAAAGTTTAAATTATGAAAGTGAATTGGATTAATGAAAAAGAAACCCTTGAAAAATATATTAAAGAAGGTGTCTCATATGAGCGCATTGGTAGAAAATATAGCGTAACTGGTGCTGCTGTTAAAAAAGCGGCTAAAAAATTGGGAATTAAACTTGAACAGAAACGAGCTATAAATCCTACTGAGCACTTTAACAAAAGAAATAATTCATGTGAATTTAAAAAAGTAAAAATTGAAAAAGAAAAACAATTTTGTATTAATTGTGGAAAAGAAATAAAACCGCATAAAGGTAATAGGAAGTTTAAATTTTGTTCCCATGAATGCCAAAATGAATTTCAAAAAAAAGAATACATAAAAGAATGGAAAGAAGGTAAAAAAGATGGATTTAAAGGCAAATTTTATCAAATTTCTAGCCATATCAGAAATTATTTGTTTGAAAAATATAATAATAAATGCCAAATATGCGGTTGGGGAGAAGAAAATCCAATAACCCACAAAATACCATTACAAGTCCATCATATTGACGGTGACTGTACAAATAACAAAGAAGAAAATCTTCAACTGTTGTGTCCAAATTGTCATTCGTTAACAGAAACATTTATGGCACTTAATGAAAATTCAAAAAGAAAATACAGAATCCAGAAAGAACATACAGCAAATAACTAATGTGAAGGAATGGTACACTTGATTCTCTTGAAAAGAATTGCCTATTAAGGCTTGTGGGTTCGAATCCCACCAAAAAAATGTTCTTTAGGGTTCTATTTACATTATTCTAGAGCACTCAGAAATGGGTGCTCTTTTCTTGTCTTGATATAAATCATACCAACTAATATATATCAAGTTTAAGTGGGTAAATCTAACTTTTATTGCCCATTTTTTGGGTATTAAATATATTTTTCATATCTTTGCACTGTTATAAATAACTGATGTGTTCGCACACACTCCAAACTTGACGTAAATCAAAATTAGAGTTGGTTTTCAAAAATTGGGGTTGATTTTGGTTGATAAATTAAAATAACATAATATATATTATATGAAGTGAGTGAATAATGGATACAGTTAATTTGAAATCTAATCTTGGCTATGTGGTAGCTAAGAGGCGTGGTTCAGTCACCGAACTCGAAGAAAAAATAGGAAGAAGTGCAATGAAAGAGTTCGCAACTGTAGGCTTTATAAAGCTAGGGTATTATAATTGGTCTAAACTAAAGTTGGCTGATGAGTATTACACAGACCTATATGGTTATTTTTCAAAGCTGTATCAGATTGTTAAATTTAAATTAAAAGGGAAATAATTATGAAGAAGATAGCAAATTTTCTACATGCTTGGCTTAACAACTATGCTAGCGTTTGTTATATGACTCCCACTGGAATGATTCCAATGGTGTAATGACAGCTTGGGAAGTTTTGCCCTAGCCAAACGAAAACAACAGTAAGTGCAGCGGAATTGTTAGGGGTTTAGACCCTTTAACAGTTCCTTAAAAAAAAAGTAAGTAAATAAGTAAGTGTAAAAAGGGAAATAATTATGAAGAAGTATTTTATTATGTTGGTAATGATGCTCACTATGAGTGTGTATTCATTTGCCGAGGAAAGCACAGCTACAAAGATGGCTGAAACTGAGAGGTATGAGTTAAAGATTAATCACCGCAGACTAGCATGTGTTTTGGATATGTCAAGAGACCAGATGGAAATGTCAAATGACATTATTTCAGAACTTGAGAGCGACATGATGTTTGCAGCAGTTATGAATACTGAGGAAAGCCGCAATGCAATCGTAGCAAATGCAGTAGAAAAGAATATTAAGTATATGCACTATATTCTTAATGACAATCAGTATAAGAAGTATCTCATGCTTCTAAACTTAACCCTTGAACATAGAGGGTTTGATATAACAAAAATTAGTAAGTAAGTTTAATTAAAAGAAAGGGAAATTTATTATGAAGACAATTGCAAAAATGGCTAAGAAAGCCGCAAAGTGGTATTTTAATCAATACGCACAGATTTTCAATGACAAATACAATACATACGCATACAGAATTTATTAAAAACAAGGTTGGCGTTGAGTGAAACACCAACTTTTATTGTTTTTTAACATGAAAATTTTGGGTATTTGAAAAATTTTTAGTATCTTTGCACAAAATATTAGTGTATGCAGTCAAAATGGGTTGGAAGAGTTTACAAAACACCTTCAGAAAAGGATAAAATACAAATGCTATTTGAGTGCAGAAATCGTTATGGATTTTTTAATTTATTTAAATGAATGGAATATTCAGAATTATATCTAGAATGGGTAGAATACTTAGTGGATAAAAAACTATATGGGTCATGGATTAAAGACGTATCCACCTATGTGACGCACCAATCTGAATTAATTAGGGAGCAAAGGCGTTGTTATGAAGACGGTGGTTATTTTATGCCACATACATCTTATACATATACTTTGTGCGGTTTTAATGAAAAAACAGTATTTACCGCTAAAAACGTATCTAGCATAATACACGGTTTCGATATGGGTGAAGATGGTGCTAAAGCTACTATACAATATATGTCTCTTGGGTTGAAAAATCTTATGGGAATGTACAAAATAACTAGTGTTCATTGGACTCAAGTATATAAAGAGTTCTATGATAAAAAGCACCCAAAGGTTGTATTATCACGAAAGCTAAGTAAAAAACTATATAGAGCAGCCAATAAGGTCTCAAGTGGTAAACATTATTACTCATGTTGTGAAGACCAGCCTTGGTATGATAAAAGTTACGAAAAAAATAAATTCAGTAAAAAAGCATGGAGAAAATGACAAATCGTCCTTGTTTGGACATGAATAAACTTATTGAGGAAATCAAAAACCTCTGTGGCAACATCGGTGTAGCTGGTATTGACGATGAACCTTTTTTGGAGTTGATTAACAAGTGCTTCATTGGATGGTTTAGCCGTTCTATGGCAACAGCGTTGTTTGCGTTCTGTAAGGACGAAGATGGTGATTGGTGTGTATTGGCATCAGAGCGTGGCTTAGAGGCTGCTGACTTTAGGGGTATGTGGAATTGTCCTTGTGGCTACCTTGACTATGACGAGACCACTAAGGAGTGCGCAGTCCGTGAGTGCTTTGAGGAAACTGGCGTTAAGATTCCTATTGATAGCCTCGTATTCATCAATTATGAGGATGACCCAGTTACTGCTAATAGACAGAATGTGACTTTCCGTTTCGGTGCTAAGATTGAAGACCACATTACCACTAGCTTCAAATTCTCAAAAGAGAATAATGAGGGTGCAGAGGTAGGTGAGATTAAATGGGTCAAGATTAAGGACATTGACAACTACGAGTGGGCTTTCAACCACAAGACTCGTATTGAAGAGATTTCTCTTCAGTTGCGTTTGTGGGATGAAGACGAGGACGTTTAATCATAGCAACTATGAAAAAAATTGTAAGCTTGCTCAATAGTTCTACTAGAAAGAACCAGCCAAAATCTGTCAGTACCGTTTGCAAGAAATGGCTTCGTTATCTCAAGAGAAACAAGCTGTTTGGCGAGTACATGATTTACATGGACTACAAATATAGTGGCAGAGGTACATATCCATACCCTTCTGACTACGAGGAATTAGCTGCTTTAGCCAATTCGCTTCAATCATGTGGCTATATTGATGTGGGAAACACATTTATACGCATACATTGGTATTCAGAGTTCTTAAAGTTTACCAAAGAGAGTATACAATGGTGGAATTTCTACATTAAAGCAAAATTTTTGTGGTAAAATTTGGAAATTTAAAAAAATAATTATATCTTTGCACAAATTACGAGGATATGATATTTATTAAAGATAAAATAATATTTTAAAAAATTAAAAAAAAGAAATGAAAAAGTTAGTATTTGTGGCATGCTTTATGGCAGTAAGTTCGTTTATGGCATGTACAGCAAACAAGACCGAATCTAATGCTACCGCTAATGATTCGACAGCAGTTGACACAACAATTGTGGACTCATTGGATTCAGCACTTGTAGACTCAATGAATGTAAGTGAGTAAAAAATACAGCGTACATATATGGATTATGTACGCTGTTATTTTTTTTTTTGAAAAAAGTAAATGAAAAAATTACTTTTTCATTTTCTTCATATATTTATATAAAAAATGAATATATGAGGAAAAAATTAACAACAAAAGAATTTATAGAAAAAGCTACACAAATTCATGGGGATAAATATGATTATTCGAAAGTAGAATATGCCGATAGTAAAACAAAAATATGTATTATATGCCCTATTCATGGAGAATTTTGGCAAAACCCAAACAGCCACTTGAAGGGCTGCGGTTGCTTTAAATGTGGCGTAGAAAACAGTGCTAAAGGTCATCTATCTAATACAAAATCTTTTATTGAAAAGGCTAAATTTATTTATGGTAAATCATATGATTATTCTGCTGTAGATTATGTTAGTTCTTCAAAAAAAGTAAAAATTAAATGCAACAAATGTGGCAATGTGTTTGAAATGACCCCTAATAATCATTTAAAAGGTCAAGGTTGCCCTAAATGTGCTAGCAAAAAAAAAGGTGGTAAAAAAAATATTAATGAAGTAATTGAAAAAGCTAGAAAGATTCATGGGGATAAATATGATTATTCTAAAGTAGAATATAGAGGGGCAAATGAAAAAATTTGTATCATATGTCCTATTCATGGAGAATTTTGGCAAACGCCAGCAAATCATCTACGTGGTCAAGGATGTCCTAAATGTAATTCTAGCAAATTAGAAGAAAATTTATCATATGTACTAGATTTGAACAGAATAGAGTATATAAGGCAATATAAAATAAAAGAGTTGGGTAGACAAAGTTTAGATTTTTATCTTCCTCAATATCATATTGCAATAGAATGCCAAGGTAGACAACACATATATCCGACATATTTTGGAAGCAAAAATATGAATAAAGCAATCGAATATTTTAATAAAATAACTGTATTGGACAAAAATAAAAGAGATATATGTAAAAATAATAACATACAACTTGTGTATTTTATGTCTAGTGATATAGTAAAAAAAGATGCGTTAGATGAACCTATATATAACGATGAAAATATTTTTTGGGACAGTAAAAAATTAATTGACTTCATACTAAAATTATGAGAATATTAGGGAAAAGGGGAGAAAAAGATTATTACGATTACCTACAAGGAATATATGGGATGGATGAACTTGTTGTATATGATAGGAGAGATTCATTCCCAATAGATGTGTCTAAACCAATTTGCGATAAGGGTAGTTTCTGCCGAGATTATTACAATGCTAATTTTGGCCGCTGGTTTAGACGTGAAATTCTTTTTGATGATGAAAAAAGAAAAGAAGTTAGCTTATTTGGGTCTAACTCCGTAGCAAGAAGAAGGGCTGATGCAGAAGAGGAAAAGAAAAGGGAAGAGGCATTATCAAAAGGTCATAGGATTAAAACCCCAAAACAGCCACTACGCATTCTAGAGGGTAAAATAATGCACTTTATATTGGAGATTGGTTTCTATGACTACTACTTTGAGGTAGAAAGGTATATTGATGATAAGGACGATAAGAAACTTATTCTGAAATACTCTTTGATTGATAAGAAAAGGGTTAGTGCTGATGATAAAATATCCTATGCGCCAATGGCAATATGCCCAGTAACTAGGAATTATAGGGATGTTTTTAAACTGTATGACCGTGATAAGGAGCAGTTAATCAAAAATCCTATATTGTATAACACATATATTCCTAAGTTTATTGAAGCCAAGGAAGTATGGAACAATCTATACGAATATATTTCCTCTCTCAAAAACGTTGAATTTGAAGATACAAGAACAAATGACCAACATATAGAGTCACATGGATTCGACAAGAAAATCAGCTTTAGGCACAGAAAATGAAATCAAAGTATTCAGTGCAATCAGTTTGCATATAGGCGTATTATAAGAGATAAAAAAGGTTACATTAACATATGGATGCTGAAAACAGGATTGGTGTCACAGAAAGTGGAGAAATTGCCTTTAACTTAGACGCTTTCGATAGGTTATATAAGGCTAATATTATCATCACTAAAAGGTTGACTGATGAATTAATAGAAAAACTTATAGAACATAAGGATAAAATAATTCTTCACCTCACATGCACTAGTATGGGTGGTACTCGTATAGAGCCATTCGTTCCAAAACTTCAAGATACATATAAAAAGTTTCTACAATTAATTGATGGTGGATTTCCAGTTTCTCAAGTTGTTCTAAGAGTTGACCCAATAGTTCCAACTAAAAAGGGTTTATTAACCGCTATGAGTGTTTTAAAACGTTTTAAGGGGCTTGGGATATATAGACTGAGAATTTCCTTCTTGGATAATTATAAACACGTTAAGGAGCGTTTCATAAAAGAAAAAATCCCAGTCTTGTATGGCGGTAGTTTCCATGCTGAATTAGAAGCAAGGGAGAAAATAATGTCAGAATTTAGAGAGTGTGCAACAGAGTGTGGGTTCTATTCTATCGAAACATGCGGAGAACCAGGATTCCATAATATTTCGTGTGTATCTCTAGCTGATATTCAAATTCTAGGTCTTGAAAATGAAATCACCCTAGAAGGGTCTGCTGAACAGAGAAAAAGCTGTGGATGCCCAGCTAATAAATCTGAATTATTGAGGGTGAAACCTCATAGATGCGAGAATAAATGTTTGTATTGTTATTGGCGTGATTAATTATGTATATCATTTTACAACTTTCAGATGACCAATGTAATGAATTACTTTCTAGACTTGGTTATAAAATAGAAACTGTAACACTTTACTATTATAATGATATTGACCCATATGGAAAATGTAAAGAACTTGACGGAGCAGAGTGGAAAGTAATCTATAAAGGTGAAAAGCCAAAAGAGTTAAATCAAGAAAAACCTTTTCTTGATGAGTGTAGAAAATATTTATACCATAATGCAGTTCAAAAAATTGTTAGTAATTGTTTTTTTAACATGATATTACAATGTAATTAACATAAATTAACATGGAGGATTTTGGATTCTCCATGTTTTTTTATATCTTTGCAGCAAAAGTAATCAATTTTTTAATTTATGTTTAAGATTATCGCATGTATTAATCAAAAAAGGGCATTGGGTAAGGATGGAAAACTGCTTTACACCATTAAGAATGACCTTGCCAATTTCAAGCGTATGACAGTTGGGAATGTTGTGATTATGGGTCGTAAGACGTTTGAATCTCTGCCCAACGGTGAACCTTTGAAGGATAGGATTAACATAATCCTTACCTCTAACGAGGAATACGGTGTAAGCCAAGACTTTGATAATGTCTACATCGTCCATTCCATTAAAGACGTGATTGAGTTGTGTGAAGCTTTCTTCTCAGACAAGGAGCTTTTCGTGATTGGTGGCGAGGCATTATATCGTCAGTTCATGGATGGTGACTTGGTTGACGAGTTGAGGCTTACAGTAGTGAAAGATGATGAGGAAGGTGATGCCACTTTCCCAGAATTCAATGAAGACGAATGGAGCACCTATTACAAGTCTATGGCTCAAGTGAGTTCGTGGGAAGGTGTTGACAAGTCATTCTATTTTCATGTTTTAAAGAGAAAGAAATAATAGTCAACTACCACTAAGCTAAAGGCTTAGTGGCTTGCCATAAAGCCATTAGACTTCTGACGATTGGGTGATTGACTGCACCCTGCCACTCAAGGGCAACAAATTGCTC